>ENA-OPDH01000265-OPDH01000265.1-human-gut-metagenome-genome-assembly--contig:-NODE-265-length-41821-cov-5.432720_pt1 | contig 41821 bp, 40 predicted proteins | sample MGYA00241260_ERZ501500 | MGnify/ENA primary metagenome ERZ501500 (study PRJEB25962, sample SAMEA2042519) | human gut metagenome | biome: human gut; feature: human-associated habitat; material: faeces...
TATTCCCTGTCTTTGGCCGCTATATGCTCTTTCTTCCCGGCATCTCTAAGCCGGCAGCCCCTCGGAATTTCAACCCGGCGTTTCCCGGCCTTCCATCAGCCGCCTGCCCGTTGCCGACACCTGTTTCCATCTCCCCGTCGGCCATCCGCACGCTGCCTTCGGAACACGCTCCCGTTTTCCGGCCTGCCTACTGCTCCTTGCCAGCACCGGCCTCCTTATCCGCAACCGCCGCTGCATTTCCTTTGGAAACCGCGCATTTTCCTTCCAGCACTGCGCCCGGTTCAATCGCAATCGTCTTATATACCGAGTCGCCGATAAACCGTGCCGTACCGGCGATAAACAGGTTTTCCACTGCCAGCGAGCCATTAAGTTCGCCGTAAAGTTCCAGACTTTTCGCCTGAATTTTTCCGGTAACCGCTCCGGTGCTGCCGATAACCAGTTCGCGGCAGGAAACATCGCCGTCCAGCCTTCCGTCAATATGGATAACGTCTCCGTCGGTAATGTTGCCGACAATACGCGTTCCCGCGCTGATAATGCACGGCACGACATTCTTCTCGCCCCGCATCATCCTCGCCAGCTTCAAAAACAGCACGCGTCTGAATTTTCTCATTGTATCAGCCTCCCAGTCCAAATAAAATTACGCCCGGATGCAGCCCCGGACAAAGCCGCGCTTTGGCAATTCCACTTCCCGGCATCGTCATTTCGCCTTGATAAACGCCATCGGGTCCATGTGCACGCCGTCATACAAAACCTCATAGTGCAGGTGCGGACCTGTCGACCTTCCGGTATTCCCGACTTCGCCGATGGCCTGCCCCATCGCGACTTCTTCCCCGCGCTGCACATAAATCTTGTTCATATGCCCGTATTTGGTTTTAAAACCGTTGCCATGGTCGATTTCCACCAGTTTGCCGTATCCCGTCGCATTCCCGGCGCGGGTTACTTTCCCGGCGGCCATCGTTTTAATTTTGTTGCCTTTGTTCGATGCCAGATCAACGCCTTTGTGCGCCGCGCTTTTGGCATTGAACGGATCGGAGCGTTTACCGAACGGCGAAGACAGCCAGTATGTCCACACCGGTTTCCCGACCGGAACATGTTTCATCGCCTCGCGGTAATAGGAACTGTCGTCAATCGCGGTAAACGTTTTTGTAACCTGCTGCATCAGCTCCTCGTTCTGCCCCAGAGCCGGATTGTCGGGAATATACACCCCGCCCTTGCTGTTTTTCTTGGAATTCGCCAGCGGATTAAAGTATTTGCCGCGCTTTTTCAGCTCGCCGTTGACCGACGAAATCGTTGTCTTTATTTTGTCAATGTCTTTGTTGGAAATGCTCTCGACTTTTTTCAAAATGTCCATTTCAAACGCCTGCAGCGAACTGACCATTTCCTCCAGATGCGCAACTTTCTGCTCCAGCAGCTTTTTCTCTTCAATCGCCACGTCGCGGTGAATCAAAGCGTCTTTAAGCGCGCTTTTCTTGCTCAGGTCTTTTTCGTTAATCCAGTCTTCCTGCGCCGTAATCTGGCGGATTTTCTCTTCAATGACTTCCGCCCGCTTCAGATATTCGTCAACGTTTTCAGGCTTTTTTTCGGCACCCTTGCCAAAATTCTCCACCAATGCGGAAATATTTTTATGCACCGTAACAAAGTCGCTCATCAAATCGACATATGCGCTGCGCGTCTCGCCGAGTTTGCGCTCCTGATAGGAAATAATCCGGTCGGAAACGCTGTACATCTGGTACGAATGCGCCATCCAGACGCCCAGCCCGACCAAAACGGCAAACACCGTCCACTGCAGGCGCGGCGAAATTTTAAACACCTTCATCCGCCCGTTGGAACGGATAATAAATTCCTTTTCGGAAAAGAAGGCTCTGCTTTCCGTCGGCTGGTAATTAAGCGGTTTCGGTCTCCTCAGTCGTCTCTTGTATCTCAATTGCAAAACCCGTTGCTGTTAATCCTCTCCCGGCAGGACGGACGGCACAAACGCCCGTATTTTTCCGGTATTCGGCGCTAGTTATAGCAATTATTTTTTTAAATGGCAATTTCTTTTTACTTCTTATCAATATCTTTATCTAAAATGACGTATTCACCGTCGCTCACCATATTCAAAACAATGCGCGCCCGTTCCTCCAGATAATCCAAATCGAGCGACCGCTCCGAAAGCATTGCGACCTTATGTTCCAAATCTTTTTTTATCGCCGCATAGCGTTCGCGCTCCGCCTGAGCCGCCTCAACCTTCCCTTTCAGATAAAGGTACTTGAAAAAGCCCCGGTCGCCTTTGATGGCATTAATCGCAAAATAAAAAGAAAACACGCCCAAAACAATCATCAAACCGGATTTTTTTACTTTTTCCAAAATATCGTTCAACGTGTTCATTTACCTTTTACACCTCGCAATTTGCCTTATGTATTAAAGACATTAATGCCACAGGATGGTTAAAAAATCGTTAGAAAGCAAAATGAAAAGCGAAAATAAAACGTCCGGAGCAAAATCAGCCGTTCACGGGCGTTCACTCCTTCAGCGCCCCGCTGACTTCAAACACGCGTATGTCGGCTTCCGCTTTATTTTCCCAGTGTGCCGCTGACTTCAAACACGCGCATGCCGGCCCCTGCCGCAAAGCTTTTCGGCATCCGCCGCCGCACTGCATCGTTGACCGCCTCGGCCGTAACCGCCGCCACCTGCGCCTGCCGCGTTTTCAGAAAATCCGCGCCCAGCGCCTGCACCTGCATCTGTTCCAGCATGTCTGCAATATCCAACAGGCTCGCAAACCGCAGGTTAAACGACGACATCAGACTCTTTTTGGCCAGCTCGACTTCCTCATCGCCAACGCCGTCCCGGTAAAAAGCCCCATATTCCTCCGCCGTCAATGTCATAATCCGGGAGGTATTCTCCGGCGTTGCCGAAAAATACACCTGCCACAAATCGCCGGCATCGCTGTTGGAAAAATAGCTGTAAATTCCGTAAGTCAGCCCCTCTTTTTCACGCACGGCCCGGCTCAGGCGCGACGACAGTCCCGCCCCGCCGAAAATATGGTTGGCAACGTACAGCGGATAAAAATCCTTATCCAGCCGCGCCACACCCGGTGCCAGCGCCAAAACAAAACTCTGCGCCGAAACGTCCGATTCACGCACCGCGGCTTCCTGCCGGAAATCCGGCGCAAACGCCGGCAGCGCCGCCCCCGCCGCCTTATCCGTCAGCCCGCCGAACGCCTGCGCCAGAAAGGCCTCGGCTTCAGCCTTGTCCATATCGCCGGAAATTCCTGCCGCCAGATTGTCTTTGCCCATAAAGAAACGCAGATACGCTCTGATATCTTCGGCCGTAACCGCCGCCAGCGCCTTTTCGTCGGGAATATCCTCCCGCCCGTACGGATGGGAACCGTAAAATTCCGTCCTGACCAGTTCGCCGAGCTGCTGCTGCGGATTCTCCCGCCGCTGCTGCCGCAGCACGGCCAGCTGCCGCCGCGCCAGTTCGATGTCTTCCCGCTTCAAATGCGGCTCATACATCACCGCACGCAGAACTTCCAGCGCTTCCTTTTCAAACTGTTTGACAAAGCTGAGCGAAAACTCCAGCCGGTCAGCCGTCGCCGTAACGCTGAGCTTAATGCCTTTCTCTTTCATCAGATCGCGCAGCTCACGGCGGCCAAACCGCCCCGCCCCGTCTGACAATACGCTTTCTGCCAGCAGCGCCGCCCCCGGTTTAGGCTCATAGGCGCGCCCGGCTTTTGCAAACCCGAACGATACCGCCGCCAGCGGCACGCTGTGCTCCTCCATCAGATACGCCCGCACCTTGCCGCCCAGCGCGCTGACTTCCTGCACTTCGCCTTTGAACGTCCGCCCGCCGAGTTTGGACTGTGCCAGAATTTTCTCCGCGTTCAGCGCCGGCTCGTTCCAATCCGTATAACCGACCGTATAAACTGCCGCCCCGGCCGCCGCAATAATCATCAGCGCCCCGCCCAACGCCCCAAAGCGTTTCCAAGCCCCGCGCTGTCCGCCAAAACGCATTTTTGCCCAGCGCCGCATACAGAACTGTTCCCGTCCGGCACCCGTAGCCGCCTCTGCCGCCTCAGCCGTCACAGTCTCACCTTTGACCGGCACATTTTCTCCCCCGGGCAGCACAGTTTCTCCCTTAACCTTCACAGCTTCACTCCCAGCCAGCACAGTTTCACCCTCAGCCGACACATTTTCTCCCCTGGCCGGCATAAAAAAGCGTTCCTTTCCGCTGTCCTGTTTTCCGTTATGTTCCATTATCCTACAAGCTCCCTCTTTTGCCTGCGCTCTCCCTTTCTGCCGCCTTTGCATCAGCGCCCGAAAAACCAGTATCTTTGCCGGCGTTTTTCCCTTCCAGCCAGCCCGTCGCCCGCGCCCGGAAAGCCTGAACCTTTGCCCATGCCGCCCGAATGTCGGAAACCGTTGCCGCCTGCACCGCCGCATCAAAATTCATAATCTCGTCCGGAGAATATCCCGCCGTCAGCATTCCGCCGGCAAAAGCCGCCGCCGTCTGCGGATTCTCCTGCAAATATACCGTATCCGCCAGCGTACGGTTTTTAATCTTGTCAAGTTTTTCCTCCGTCAACCCTGCCAAAGCTTTTTCCGTAGCTCTGCCGATTTCTTCTTTCACTGCCCGAAGCGCACCCGAGCCGTCCAGGACTGCCCGCTCCAGCCATTCCGGCGCCGGCGTCGCATAAAAGGCAAACGTGCCGCCCAGCTTGTCGTCATACGAAACGTCCGCATCTATTCCCAGCAGCGTTTTGCCGCGATAAACCAGGCAATCATACAACGGCGCCGTATCATCGCCTGCCAGATATTCCGCCAGCAGCTGCAGCGACAGGATGTCGGTTTTGGAAAACTCTCCCGCATCCAGCCGGATATAATCGGCATAGCGCGGCTGTTCCACTCCCGCCAGTTTCATTGCCGTTTCCGCCTCGGCCGCCCGCCCTTTTTCAAATTCAGGCTGCGGAACGCTGCCCTCCGGCCGTGCAATGCCGCCGTAATACTTCTGCGCCAAATCTCTCGCTTCTCTGGCACCAATATCGCCTGCCAGCACCAGCAGCGCATTGTCCGGACGGTAATAACGGCGGTAAAAATCCCGCGCATCCGCCACAGACAGCGCTTTGATTTCCTCCGGGCTGCCGCTGACCGGATTTGCCAGCGGATGGCCTTGCCACAAAATTTTATTCAGGGTTTCGTAAAACAATGGCACCGGGTTGGTTTCAAAACGCTGCCGCCGTTCCTGCAGCACCACGTCGCGCTCTTTGGCAAAAGCTGCCTCGTCCATCTCCAGCCCGGACATTCTTTCGGCTTCCATCGCCATCATCAGCTCCAGTTTTGCAATGTCCGAAAATTCATAATAGCCGGTTTCGTTATAGGTCGTATAGGCATTGCTTACCGCCCCGTGTTCTTCCGTCAGCCGGTTAAAAGCCTGATCCGGCAGCCGTTTCGTGCCGCGAAACATCATATGCTCCAACAAGTGCGCAATTCCGCCCTTGCCTTTCGGGTCATTAACCGACCCCGTCTTGTAATACAGCATCTGCAAAACAATCGGCGCCTTATGGTTCTCGACCACTGCCACTTCCAGCCCGTTGCCAAGCGTAAAGTGCGACAGGTTCATCAGCTTGGCTTCCGCCGTTCCCGCCCGCCAGCATAAAGCACAGCCCAACAGCAGCCCGAATGCTGCCGCCCTGATGTTTCGCCGCCAAAACGTTTTTCCCGTTCGCATTAATTTTCCTCCGCTGTTCGGGCTTTGCCCCGCCAAAGACGCTATCTGCCCCGCCCGGAACACTGTCCCGGACGCCGTTCCGTTACTGCATTTCCCCGATGCGCTGTTCCGACCGCAGCCCCGGCCTTGTTCCCGCCCGGTACGCCGGCTCCGCTTCGCGCCTACTGCTGCGGGCGAACGTCAAAATCCGGCGGAATAACCAGCTGGTTGCGCCGTGTTACCTGCGTTTCGTCCGGTTTGGACGCCGCCATTCCCAAATCTTCCTTCGTCAGGCCGCAGCCGGATAAAAACAACGCCGCCGCCAGTAAAATAAATGCTTTTTTCATTTTTTCTATCCTTTGCTAGATGATGTTGTCGTATTATCGCATTTGCGCACCAGCAGGCCGTCGCAGATAATCAATACCGCGCCGATGCAGATAAAGCTGTCGGCAAGATTGAATGCCGGCCAGTGGTAACCGCCGAAATGCACGTCCAGAAAATCAAATACCGCGCCGATGCGTACCCGGTCAATAACATTACCGATTGCCCCGCCGATAACCATGCCGAGCGAAACCTGCATCAGCAGCGTCTTTTCGCGGCTCAGCCAGTACAGCAGAAAACCGACGACCACAAGCGAAAACGCCGACAGGATATACACGCCTGCCCCGCCCAGATTGTCAAACATCGAAAAGCTGACGCCCGTATTCCACGCCGACACCAGATTGAAAAACGGCGTTACCGCCACCACCGGCTGCGTCTCCGCCAAAAAGCCGAACACCAGCGCCTTGGATGCCTGATCCGACACAACGGCAGCCAGTGCCGTGATTAATCCTGCTAACACGAATACTCCTTACATTGCATCAATTTAATTCATAATAGGCGAATATAACACAACTTTTCCGCCCGCCAAGTATTATTTGCCTTTTTCCCCAGCCTCACGCCCGAAATAAACCGCCCCGCTGCCGCCAGGCATCCGTCTCCGATTTCCTCCCGCGTCCGCATCAGAACGCCGTACCGATTCCGAACGGCGCCAGCCCGAACTTCGCCGCAATCGTTTCCGCAATGTCGGCATAAGTCTTGCGCCGCCCGATATTCTGCGCCGGAACCTTTCGCCCGAACATCAGCACCGGCACGCACTCGCGCGTATGGTCGCTGCCGGGGTATGTCGGGTCGCACCCGTGGTCGGCGGTGATAAACACAATGTCGTCTTCGCCGAGCAGCGGTTCCAGCTCCGGCAGGCGGCGGTCAAAATACATCAGCCCTTCCGCATAGCCTTTGACGTCGCGCCGGTGCCCCCACATCATGTCAAAATCGACAAAGTTGGTAAAGACGATGCCGTCGCCTTTCAGATTCTGCACTTCTTCAAGCGTCTTGTCCCACAGTTCTTCCAGCCCGCTCGCCAAAACCTTGCGCGTAACGCCCGACCCGGCGTAGATGTCGGAAATCTTGCCAATTGCCGTAACCTGCAGCCCCGCCGCTTTCGCCTTGTCCAGAATCGTCGGTGCCGGCGGATTAAGCGCATAGTCGTGCCGGTTTTTCGTCCGCACGAAAGCGCCGTTCTTCTCTCCTGCAAACGGCCGGGCAATCACCCGCGCAATGCGGTAGGGTTTCACCTCTTCAAAAGCAATCTCGCACAATTTGTACAACCGTTCCAGCCCGAACTTTTCCTCATGCGCCGCAATTTGCAGGTTGCTGTCGGCGGAAGTGTAAAAAATCGGCTTTCCGCTCGCCAGATGTTCCTCGCCGAGTTCCTGGATAATTACCGTGCCCGACGCCGCCTTGTTGCCGAGAATGCCCGGAATCCCCGCCCGCTCGCAGATGCGGGCAGCCATCTCTGCCGGAAACGACGGATACTCGAGCGGAAAATGCCCGAAATCCTGCCGCACCGGCACGCCCGCCATTTCCCAGTGTCCGGAAATCGTATCCTTGCCGGCGCTGATTTCTTCCATACAGCCGTATTTGCACCTGCCGGCAAGCGTCATTTTCGCCCGCCCCGACACCAACGGAGCACGGACACCGGACGCCAGCTCGCCCGCATTCGCCAGTCCCAGCGCTTCCAGATTGGGCAGCGCAAGCCCGTTTCCGCCAAACTCTGGATAATTCTGCGCGATATGCAGAAACGTATTCGCGCCGGCATCGCCGAACGCCGCCGCGTCTTTTGCCCCGCCGATCCCGAAAGAGTCCATCATCAGAATAACTGTTTTTACCATAACCTGTCTCCCCTAAATCAGATAAAATTTTTCTTTCCTGTTATCGGAAATATAGTTTCAAGACGTTTAAAAAGATTTAAAAAGAGAATTTCCCCTTTTCGCCGCAGGCATTTTATCTGTTTAATGTTCGTGCCGCATTGCTTGCGCTTTCTGCAAAAATGCCTCTGCGGTCATCGTCTTTTTAATTGCTTCCCCCTGCGGGCTGACCGCCACATAAGATTGAGCCTTATCGGCACTTTGCTGCATATACTCCTGCTCCATGCGTTTCACGCTGCCGTCAAGCGCCCGTGCCATGCATTCTTCTTTAGGCATTCCGTCCAGCCATGTCTCTTCTCGCAAAGACGTAATGTCATCAGATGCAAGATTCTGCCGTATCTCCAAATTTTGTACCGGCTGATAGGCGCTGCTGTTAAGCTTGTCGACCACCAGTTGCCTTTCTTCAGAAGATAAAGGCTGAAGCATCTTTCGCATAGCCAGACGATAATTAATTCTCATCGTTTCATCGCCATAAGACGGCTTCATGCCTTCTAACGCAATCACCGCATCTTCAGCTGGCGCATATGAGTCAGGCGTAACGGCAATCATATTCCCGTTTTTATCTTTAATCGGCTCCTTTTTTTCGTCAAGAAGCACATTAAAGGGATGCACCTCATTAAATTTATCCGTAAACTGCGTAACATTTTGTGCCACGCTGTCTGGCCTGAAATAAACGCAATATTTCTGCTCGGGCGTACTGTAAAATGCCATCTGTACCCACCCGTCCTGCACATCGTTGTTTGGCACGTACTTCACATCGTCGGGATACGTTGGCTGAACAACTTTTTGCATTCCCGGGCTGTCCATCGCCAACGCCAGCTGTCTCCGGCGGACGGCATTTCCAAATCTTCCCCGTGCATCTTGCGTAAATTCCGTCCGATACTCGTCTAAACACTCCTGCTCAAATGTTGCCAAACCCTGCGCTGCATCTTTTCCCTGAACCTTGGCTTCCGCCATCCGGGCTTTCATTTCGCTGATCATTTTCAACGCGTAATGATGTTCCGGTTTCACCATTAACTTCCCCGTTTGAATGCCTGAGAGAATATCATTGTCCTGCCAGTGCGTCCCCTCATGAGCAAGAACTGCGTCAGAACGGTTAGACGCATTAATTTCTGCCACCGCATTTTTAGCTTCTATCGCGGCGCTAAGCCCCAAGCTATCCGCCCATTTTTGCAAAATTCCCCTTTTTCTTGTCTTCTTCTCTTCCTCCAGACAAGCTTTCACATCATCAAGTGTTTTTATCTGTGAGTTTACCCCGTTTGCTTTTGCCTGAAATTGAGCCATAGCTTGTTGAAAATCACGGTTGCCCGCTGCCATCGCAAATGCATTTTCATCAGAGATGACATATTGGTTGACAACCACCCCGCCTTTTCCTTCGTCTAAAAAGCTGTCCATCACCGCCCGCTCTTTCAGCGGAAACAATGAATATGACGCCCCGGCCACTCGGTAACACTCCCAACTTCCTGCACCGCATTTTCCATCACGGTCAAACTCAATATAATTATAGTAGCACTGCGGCTCAAGAGCGCTATCCGCCGTTTGTTCGCGCAATGGACTGCTGTCGGTATCCGTGCGAGTTTCTGCCAAAATTTGATTATTCTCAGACCCTGGAACCTGCCCTTCCTGCGCCATGCCGCCATTCGCCGCCCCTCCGAGCGTCAGCAAAGTTGCAAATGCCGCCGTTTTGTTAACCATAGCGCCCCCTTTTTGCCAAATATAAAAAGAAAATACCATATTTATCATCAAAAGTAAAGTTTAATCAGCAACACGGCATCTCTCACCCCCCAAAAAAAGTAGCGCCTAATCAGCAACACGGCTTTTTCCCCTTTCAAAAAAATTGCCAAAAAGCTATTGACAAAAAAAATATGCCATGTTATATGCCGTATCGTAAAAAGAATTTTTAGGTAACGCTTTAAATTATTAGAGTATGGAACATGGAAATTTTATGGAAAATGCCGCCGTTATACTGCAATATGGCGCAATTGCATTTTCCGCCGTTGTTTTTACGGTCCGTTTAGTTTGGAAAAAACATGAAAACAAACTTCAACGCGCCGCCAGACAGGCTGCCGCCCGCGAAAAATTTGAAATTTTCCGATACTGACAGCCCGCATTGCATTTTTGCAGAAATTTTTTTAGTATTAACCGAAAAAAAGTCATAAAAAAGCCCCTGACCCCAAAGTCAGCGGCTTTTTTTGATATCCGGCAGCATCCTGCGGCCTACTCGGCGGAAACAGTTTCCTCCCCTGCAGGCTGCGTTTTTTCAAGTTGTTTTTTTCCGTAAACATCACGCTGCCCGTCCGCCGGTACACGCCGTTCCTTCATCTCAGCCCGGTGTTCCTGCATCTCAGCCCGGCGTCCCCGCATCTCCGCGCGCCGTTCCCGTATCTGTGCGCGCCGCTCATGCATCGCCGCAAGAATTTCTTTCTGCTCGTCTGTCAGTACGCTCTCAAACCGCGCCTTGTTTTCCTCGCGCAGCTTGTCAGCTTTGGCGCGCAGGTCGTCCATTTGTTTAAACAGCGGCTCCATCTGCGCCATATCCTCTTTGCGAAACTGTTCGATTTGCGCTTTCTGCTCATCTGTCAGTTGCAGCTTTTCCGCAAAGCGGTGCTTCAGCGCCCGTTCGGGATGAAAGCCCGGATGCCCAAAGCGGCGCGGAGCGTCCCCCCTGTCTGCTCGATATTTCCATTCTCGATGGCGTTCGCCGTCAAAGCGCCCCTCCGGATGATGCCGTGTCGGCAGACGCATCTCCGCCCGCGGCATATCGCGGTGCCAGCCTCCGTGCCACATGCCATGGCGTTTCGCCGGGCAAAATGCCAGCGCCAGTACCGTCAGGGTTACCGCCACGCCGCCGGCAAAAGCGGCTCCCGCAGCAATCAGCATATTCTTTCTTCCTTTTTCCATTGTCAAAATCCTTTCCTTATCTTGTTAATCCTCGTTCGAAATCTCCCGAACCGTTCGTTGTCCCCCGCGTCATGCCGTCTGCACAAACGTTTTGGGTTTGTGCCTTTTCCGCCGCCGCTGCACTTTCTGTTGCCGCCGGCCGCCCGGCACATCCGTCAAAGCTCAAGATACGCCAGCTTTTCGTGCAGTTTTTGCTTGGCGTTGTGCAGCCGCGACTTCAGCGTTCCGGGATTGATGCCCAGCCTTTTTGCTGCCGCGTCATAGCTCAGCCCGTCAAATTCGACCAGCACCACAGCCCGGCGCATATCCCCCGGCAATGCGTCTACCGCCTCAAGAATCAGCCGCTGCCGGCATTTGCGCAGCCACGCCCGTTCGGGATTGTCTGCCGCTGCCATATCGGCCAGCCCGCTTTCTTCCTCCCCGACCGAAGCCGCCAAAAGCTTTCGGCTTTTGCTCTTAAGATAATCTTTGCAAAAATTCTCCGCCACCACCCGTATCCAGGCACCAAGCTTCTCCTGTTCGCGATAAGTCGGAAACTTCTGCCACAGGCGGATGTAGATTTCCTGTTCAACGTCCTCGTCGGCGCGGTTCAGCATTTTTTTCACCACGCTTCTGACCAGCCGTTTATGAAGCCAGCTCAGCTTTTCCATCAGCTGACCTCATAAAAGCCGTACCCGTCGAGCGGCAAAATATCGTCCGCCGCCACACCGTAAGTAAAGTAACCGTCGCTTTCGTACAACGCCGCATAATACGCTTCCAGCTGCGTTTCGTCCGCCGCCCGCTCCGGCAGCAGCACCGCCGCGCCGAACCAGACGCCGCAGAGCAGGGAACACAGCGTCCCTGCCGCAAACTGGCGCGCTTTGCGGCGTTTGCGATACAGGGGGCCGGCTTCCGCCAAAAGTTCCGAAATCTTGTCCATCGTTAAATCTCTTTCGCAAAAATCACAACTTACATCTGGTATAACGGAATTGGATTAAAAAAGTTCAAACTTTTTTGCAAAAATAAAAAATTCCGCCGCCAACAAGCTGAATTTACAGCATAAAAACATCTTGCCAAAACCTGAAAAAAAGAGTATAATGAAAATGTAAAAAAATATTATGTCGTATTATTGGAAAACGGTTTTCACAATTTTGGTTTAGAGGCTTCCTCTGTTCTGAATGCTGAAAGTTTTTCATAATGCGGCATAAAAACCTAATTATGTTAAATTTTGAAACGGCAGTCCTTGTGGCGTTGTTTCACGAAGGATTAGGCAACAGGGCCGAACCTCGTTAAAAAAATCAAGAATTATGAGAACTAAAGCAGATAAAAGAGAAGACATCGTTGCAATTGTGATCTTTTCAACACTGAGCATCTTTTTAATATGCGCAGCTGCCCTCAGCTTCTGCATCATATTCAATATCGGATGCACCGCTCCTGCCTTGGTAAGAGCATTGTGCGGCCTCGTGTTTATCCTCGCCTGCTGCGCAATATACATTGTCGGCGGCGGTGTCTGCAAAATGATTGCTAATTTAGCCAAAGGCAAAGACATTGTCTAAAGCTGAAGGCATCATACAAAAAAAGAGCGTTCACACGAACGCTCTTTTTCTATGCCCTTGTTTCAAATCCTGCCGCCATCGGTTTTCTTAGCCCGGTACATCCGTCGCCCGTCAGACGGCACCGCTGCCGGCCTCCCAAACAAACCGCAGCCATCCGCCGGTCGGTTCCGACGCTTTCCCTAGTTAAACTTCGTCCACTCGCGCACATTCTGCGTCAGAAATTCCGGCAGCTTATCCAGCCCCGACGCTCCCGAAGCCTTTTTATGCCCGCCTCCGCCGAACGCCGCCGCAATCGCCGATACGTCCACATTGTCTTTCACCGTGCGGAACGACAAATTCCATTTGCTGCGTTTGTTTAAGGAAAAGCTGACCATAAAGTCGTAATTGGCGATATTGTCCAGCGACTCAAAAAAGTCCGACCCCGCCTGCGCCATATTCGCGGCAATGAACCGGAGCCCGTTGTACGTCCCCTCAAACGCCATATTGCGCGACAGGCGGTAGTCGCGGTGCCTGATGTAAGACAAAATTGCGTTGCCTTTTTCCACCATCAGCGGCACGTCAATCCGCCCCTCAAACAAATCGCGCCACACCCGCTCGTACGGCCGGTTGACGCCCAGCGCCTGAAACGCAAACTCAAACGGACGCACCCTTTTGTCGCGCAAATCAAACAAATCGTTGAGCGCCAGCAGCTTTACCCCTTCCGGCACCGGCTGCTCCGGAAAGAAATACTGCCAGGTCAGCTCGATTGCCGCCGTGCCGACCGCGCGCAGCCCTTTAATCCCGAAACCGCCCTCTTCCCTGAGTTTTTCGTCATACTGCGCAATCGCCGACGCATGGTGGTCAATCCATATCAGGTCTTTTTCCGCGTGCAGCTTGAACATATAGTCCATCGGAAAAGAAATGTCGCAGATAACGATTTCCTGATGTTTTTCAATCTCCGCATACGGAATTTCCTGGTCGTAGTTATATCCCAGAAGCTCGCAGTCCTTATGCGCGTATTTGACAATCGCCGCCGACCCTTTGCCGTCGTGATCCGCCATATGGTAAATGCATAACATATTCTTTTCCTTTCTTTGTTTTTAATTCGCCGCCGTCCGCCGCCCGACAACGCCCATCTTCTCTCTGAAGCCGCCGTCCGAACACCATTCGGCGCACCGCCTCCTCTTAAAAGCCCTCCGCCTGCGCGCCCGCGTCCGCCCACTCGGCTTCATAGCCGTCGTACGCCGGTTCCACGCCCGCCGGGCATTGCGCCTTAACCGCCGCATAGTCGCATTCGACCGCCATATGCGTAATAATCGTCTTCTTCGCCTTAATCCGCTCCGCGTATTCTAAAAGTGTCGTCAAACCTGCATGAAACCGCGTCCCCTCCGGCGTTGTCAGCGGCATAATCAGCACTTCCGGCCGCCGCTTGATAAACTCAAACGCGCTCTCCGGAATATCCCGAAAATCGGAAATATGCACGACTTCGCCGTCATTAAAGATATACCCGCTGCATTCCACGTTATGCCCCTGTAATTTTATCGGCGTAACTTTCAGTTCGCGGAAATAAAAGCTCTTTTCGTATTCAAACGCATTCGGGTGCAGCGCCGCGCGATATACCGGATCCACGTCTTCCCCTTTCTCGACAATCAGATACGGAAACCTCGTCCGTATAACGCTCAGATTTTCCGGCGAGGCAAACAGTTCAATCGCGCGCCCGGTAATCCGGTTAATCTCGCGCAAATCGTCAATTCCGTGCAGATGGTCTGCGTGCGCATGGGTATAAAACACTGCGTCCACATCGCGGATATTCGATAAAATCAGCTGCATCCGCAAATCCGGCGACGTATCTATCAGCAGTTTCACCCCGCTGATTTCCATATACGTTCCCGACCTGAGCCGGATATTCTTTTCCTCTTTCGGATCGCAATCGCCGAAACCATAGGCCAGCGACGGCACGCCCGGCGCTGCTCCCGAACCTAAAATAATGACTTTGGACACGATACACCTTTCTTCTTATCGTTTCGCTTTTCGGTACAATTTAAAAAAGTTATCCGTAGTTATACGCGCTGTTTCTTCAATCGTCAAGCCCTTAATTGCGGCAATTTTCTCCGCCGTTTTTACCACAAACGCCGGCTCGTTGGTTTTACCGCGGTAAGGCACCGGCGCCAGATACGGGCTGTCGGTTTCAATCAGGATTTTATCTGCCGGATACGATGCAAAAACCGCCGCCACGTCTGCCCCGCTCTTAAACGTAACGATGCCCGACGCCGAAATGTAAAATCCGAGCTCCCGCACCGCGTCTGCAAACGCCTGCGTCGACGTAAAACAGTGGATAACCCCGGCCAGCCCGACGAATTTCTCCGCCCCGCGCCGCAGCATATCAAGCATATCGTCCTCCGCCTCACGCTGGTGAATCATTAAGGGCAGTCCCGTAATGCCCGCTGCCTCAATGTGCCGCGCAAACATTTCTTTCTGCTCCGCTTTGGCATCTGCGCCGTAGTGATAGTCAAGCCCGCATTCGCCGATGGCAATGACTTTCGGATGTTCCGCCGCCCGCACGATTTCCGCCACGCCGATACGCCCCAGTTTATTCGGTGCGCTGTCAGGATGCACGCCCGCCGACGTCCACATCTGCGGAATAATCCGCTTCATTGTCCCGCCGCACGCCTCGCTGCCCCGGCCGGCAGACTGTTCATTCTCGCCGCTGCCGCCGTCCACGTCTCCTGCCCCGGTGCCTTCCCCACCTCCTGCTCCGGTGCCGTTCAGCTCTCCCGCAACACCGGCCGGTCCGCCCCTGCCCGCCGCGCTCTGCGCCGCCCGCAGACTGTCCATCCGCTCGCACATCAAAAGCTGCGCCGCCGCCTCATCCAAATCCTTTCCCGCATTCAAAATCACGCCGACGCCGGCTTCACCTGCCCGAAACGCGGTCGCGTCATCTTCAATATGGCAATGGCTGTCTGTAAACATATTCATTTTATCCTTTCGCAATTGTTGTCCATAATACTTTCCGAGCGTTTAAAAAGCCTTAAAAAGCACCGCCCCAAACAAAAATACTGGCTTTTTTTCAGTACAATGCTACCCTAAATGAAATTTTATTGTTCAAGAAAAAAAGCATGACCAACACCGACGCCGCAGCAGCTTCCCCCACAACCACTGCCGCCGCAGCTCCCGCAACCGACAACACTGCCACAACCGACACCGCCGCAACCTGCACCGCAACTGCGGCCAAATTCTCCATATCAGCCATGGCCGACACCATCGTCAAAATCATAACCGCACTGGTTATCGCCAAATGCTGGTATATCGGCTGGGCTTTCCGCTGGGGTGTCGAGACGCCGCTGAGCTGTCTTGCCAAAACATTGTTGATAATGTTTTTCACCGCTTTGGCTCTGCATACCCGCCGGATATACCCGCAAGTCATCCTCGGGCTGATATGGTTCATTGTATTCTTCCCCTACTCCATATTTGCCGACAAAATAACCTTTGTGGATCCTTCCGAATTTATCCTCTATAGTTCTTTCGTGCTGCTGTTATCCGTTCCCGTAATGTTGAACATACTGTACCGCGGAATGAACGACATTAACAACATCCGCCGCTCGGCTTTTGATTTCCGTACGCCCCGCCGCGATGCCCTGCTGCCGTATTTCTGTCTGATTGCCCTCCTCATCATATTTCTCTTCTTTCTTACGAACTTCGCAAGTATCTCAGGCTTCATGCCTAAGATTATTTGGCGCTGCCTGTTCTTTGGCCTGTCGGCATTATGTCTTTTGCCGCTTCCCGCCGCATTCTCGCGCCGGTTGAAAGCCCAGCACGTCGCTGCACCAACACCGCCGGAAGCCCAAAACTGCAAAGCCGATACCCCCCAAAAAACAACGCGGTTTCCGTTCTGGCACAAATATCAGCCCTGTTTTCGCCTGACAATAGTCGTCTTATGCATATTTGCTATGCTCGAAAGCGGTTTAACTTTACTCTTCCCTTGCCTAATCATCGGCGTATGTGAAGAATTTATACTCCTTTATAAACTGAGAAAAACAATTCTGCCGCCCCAAACCCCGACAGCAAAACAGCCCTTTGGCAGCTCCTCCGCCAATAACATAGCACAACCCGCCCTGGCAATTCCGGTATCGGTAAATTCCATCTGCAGGATCGCACCCCAAAACTTTGACGCGGGAACCTCTCGCTCGCCGCAAAATTTTGACATAAATACCTCCCGTGCACCACTTCTTCTGGCGCAGCAATCCCTGTTGCAAAAGCAAAGACGCGCCCGCTGCCGGAACTTCTTTCTTCATGCCGTAGGAATTATTATTCTCCTTATATTATTTACTTTTCTCTCTATCGGTATGGTAAATTACGGCTGCTGCGGCAACATCAATACAGCCGAACGCCGTTTCGGAAAAATCACTTCTGACGAACAGCTTTTACACGACAGGTACTATTTCTAATAAGCAGCTTCTGAAAGGCCGCTCTGAAACGGCAGCTTCTGAAAGGCCGCTCCGAAACAGCGATTTCTGAACGGCGGCTCCGGGACGACGGCTTCTGAACAGCTCCCCCGGTCGACGGCTTCTGAAAGGCAACTCCGGAACAGCTGCTTCCGAGCGGCAGCCGGTTTCAGCCTGTCCGGCTTCTTTTCGTCGTATCCAGGCACCGCCGCCTAATCGTCAAAATTCTTATAATAAAACACCGCCGCCAGCACAATAAACTGTAAATATGCACCACCCAGCACCTCTGTTGCCAGTGCCACCGGCAGCGGTACGCCGACATACGCCATCAGTTTCCACGTCGCCGCCGTCAAAACCAGCCATACAGCCAGCACGGAAACCACCGTTCCCAGTTCGGCTGCCGCCCGTCCCAGCATATCTCGCCGATGCAAATAACACATCAGACACGCGGCCAACACGACAAATATAATATCCTTAACCGACATAAGCGTTCTCTCCTCTTCGGCCGCAATTGTTACGGCAAAGCCTGCCTGTCAGCACGCGCTGCCCAGCCCGGTCAGGATTTGCAGCGCCGCCAGTTTCTTATCCATATTCAGCCGCACCGTCTCGTCGAGGATTTTCAGCGTCGCCTCATAAGCCTCGTACAGCTCGCGCGGATGTGCCGCATCGGGCAGATTGTCGCGCACAAACCGGCAGACCAGCTCGGCAAACAGATACCAGCAGTCTTCGTCGCCGGCAACGTCGCCTGCCAGTTCCAGCAACAGCCCGCCGTCGCATTTTGCCCCGCCGTAACAGATTTTCTTAATATTTTCATACATTTCAAGCGCGTCGTTTTCGGCATACTTGAGCGCCCGTCCGATACTCCCCGCCGCAATCTTCGCCAGCCCCTGCACTTCAGCCTCTTTCAGCGACGGCTTATACCGCCGCAGCAGGCTCGCCACCCCGGTTTCCTGCAGCGGTTTCAGCGCCAGCTTCGCACAGCGCGAGCGGATGGTCGGCAACAATTTCCCCGGATTGTGCGACACCAGCAGCAGAATGCTTTTAAGCGGCGGCTCTTCCAAAATTTTCAACAGCGCATTGGCCGAAGAAACGTTCAAATCGTCGGCGCTGTCCACAATCACCACCCGCCAGTTGTCGTTAAACGATTTCTTGCCGAGAAATTCCACCACGCCGCGCACATCTTCGACTTTAATCACCGCCGAACGTTTCAGCCCCTGTTTCATTTCGTCGTCAACTTCTTCGCCCTGATTAATCGCCTTAATCAGCTTTTTCTTATCCGTCTCGGTAAAGTCGCGCTCCAGCACCTTAAAATCGGGATGCGACTTCTGCGCCACTTGCGCAAACACCGGACCGTCAACCGGAACCTCCAGCGTTTCGTAGGTTTTGCCGGTTTCCGCCGCCAACAGAAAACGCGCGATTTTATAGGCCAGCGTCGCCTTGCCGATTCCCTCGTCGCCGGTAATCAGCCAGCCGTGATGCAATGCGCCGGAATTGTACGCCGACAAAAACAGCCGCACTTCTTCGTCATGCCCGATAAGATACGGATTCCTGCTGGGATAAATCGCTTCGTCTGCCATCTGCGCCGCTCATTCCCCCTGCATCCGGGAAGTCAGGTCTTTCCCCTGCCCGGTCAACTTTTCCTGCGGCCGTGAAGTCAGGTCTACCCCCTGCCCGGTCAACTTTTCCTGCGGCCGTTCGGCCAGCAGCCGTGCCAGATAAGTCCTGAACGCCGCAAACTGCTCCGTCTGTGCATCGGCCACTGCCTGCATCGAACAGTCTTCGCCGCAGAATTTCGGATTAAATCCCGTATCCGCCCCGCCGACATAAAAGCTCTGCGCCTTTTGGGCAAACGCCGCCAGCATCTCGGGATTACCGTCATAATATGCGTTGATAATGTCATAACCGATATTTTCATAACAGGCGTTGACTTCTGCAAACGTCTGCGACAGATATGCCGCCGCGTCATAAACGTTTCCCTGATAGAGCATGGCCTTTTCCAAATCCAGCCCGTCCGCGCGCGAATCAAGGCAGGAAGCTATCTGCTCCCGATATGCGGCAATCTCAGCCTCATTTTCCGCACGGCCAGACGCGCCGGTTGCCCGGTCCGCCCCGGTACCGGCACCGTCTTCCCGTTCTACCGCACCAGTATATCTGTGCTGCGCTGCGTCATACCATTCGTCCAGAGGCGCACGGGCCGTTTCACGTTCGCTCTTATTCGGATAAACATAAATAATTTCCTCGGTTCCGCCCGCTTTTGCCTCTCTTGCGCCGCCCTTTTCCATTGCAGCCGCGCCATAATATCCCGCCGTTGCAACGCTGTGTTCCGTCGCTGCACTGCCATTCCCCGCCGTTGCAGCACTGTTCCCCGCTGCTATCTCGTTGCTCTTCTCTGCCGCCGCATTATTCTTCTCTGCCGCTGTGCCGCCGTTTTTCTTTGCCGCGGCGCCATCATTCCCCGCCGCTGCTGCCGCCTTGCTTCGTATAACCTTCAACGGTACCGCCTGCACCCGGCTCGCGGCGCGGGCGCCTTTCATCTCCGTACCGCTGCCGTCTTCCTGTCCCGAAACGGCCGCCCGCCCGCCGGAAACCTCCGCGCTGCCCGCCGGCGCAAAAATATCCGCCAGCAGAGCCTCGTCCTCGGGGCGTATCATCTCCGCCGCCCGCGCTTCCTCCGCGCCAACCCCGGCCGCCGCTCCGAACCCGGCTCCGGCCAGAGCCATACAACTTAAAAATATCCGGCTTTTCTTCAACATTGGCAATTCTCTTACTTTTTGTTAAGGATTTGACGCGTATAATAAGCGCAAAGTTTATAATTGTCAAAAAAATTTTGGCGCTTCTGCATAAAAACAAACAGTCAATAACTTGCTGTTGAAGCTTTACAAAAGCCGGAATTCCGGTTATGACGATACGCAAAGGAACGATACAAATGACGAGATTGAAAACAAACCTGAACTTCTGCCTCGGGCTCGGCACCCTGCTTCTGCTGGCGGGCTGCGCTTCCGAGCCGAAAGAGTTTGAATACAAAAACCTCACCGAAGAAGTCGAAGCCATCAAAGCCGACGGCGGCATCTACAAAGTCGGCAACCCGTATACCGTTATGGGGCAAAGCTACACCCCGCGCGAAGATTACGGCTACGTTGAAACCGGCATGGCTTCATGGTACGGCGACGACTTCCACAACAAGCGCACCGCCAACGGCGAAACCTATGACATGCGCGCCGTAACCGCTGCGCACCGCACGCTGCCTCTGCCGTCGATTGTCCGCGTAACCAACCTCGAAAACGGGCGGTCGATTATTGCCCGCGTCAACGACCGCGGCCCCTATGTCAAAAACCGCATTATCGACCTCTCCGAAAAGGGTGCCGAACTGCTGGGCTACAAAAACAAAGGCACAACCAAAGTCAAAGTCGAAGTTTTGGAGCGCGAAAGCCGCGCCATAAAGGAAGCCATGCTTTCCCCGTCCAATTCCTCCGCGACTTACGGCAACCAGACCATACCTTATTCCAACACGCAGACGGCAATGGCTGCGGCACCCGCCGCCGGAACTGCCGCGGCAAAACCGGCCGCCAAGCCGGCAAAGTACGAAATCAGCACATCACAACAACGCCAGCCGCTTAAATACACCTCGGAAATTTCGCTGGCGTCCAATGCGTCCGCTGCGGCGGTCAATGTGCCGGAAAGCGCAGGCGAAGGCCCTTTCTTCGTCCAGGTCGGCGCCTTTGCCGATTATGACAAGGCCAGGCAGATGGCGGATAATATGAAGCGTTTCGGCAACGTTTCGATTTACGAAGCCTACTTAAGCAAAAACGGCGTTTACCGCGTCCGCCTCGGTGCTTATCCGAACCGCGGCGAAGCGATGAAAATCCTTGACCGCGTGCTTGATTACGGGCACTCGGACGTAACTATTGTGGAAAAAGATTAGCCCGTTCCGGCAGCGGCGGAATATCCGCCGTTCCCGCCAGACGGCGCCCTGTGGCAACTAAAACTGGAGAACAAACGACAATGGCTCTGAATATCACTAATTCCCTGCGGCAGAATCAATCCGGCCGCATATCGCTTTCCCAAAAACTCTGCCTTCTGGCGGCGGGAATTTCCTGCCTTTCTTTCGCCGCGTCGGCGCACGCCTTTGAAACCAAGGCCAGAAACGCGATTTTGATGGATTATGAAACCGGCGCCTATCTGTTCACCAAAAATCATCAGGAAATGATTGCCCCGGCATCGATGAGCAAACTGATGACCGTCTATGTCCTCTTAAGCAAGCTTAAGGACGGCGAAATTTCCCTTGACGACAAATTTACCGTCAGCGAAAACGCCTGGCGCAAGGGCGGCGCAGCCTCCGGCGGGTCGACCATGTTTCTGAAAATCGGACAGGAAGTCCGGGTTGAAGACCTCCTGAAAGGGATTCTCATCCAGTCCGGCAACGATGCCTGCATCGTCGTCGCCGAAAACCTCGCCGGTTCGGAAGCGGAATTTGCCGCGATGATGAATGAGACCGCCGAAAAAATCGGCCTGCATAATGCCCACTTTGAAAACGCCACCGGCCTGCCTCACCCCGAACACAAAATTTCCGTTGAAGACCTGGCTTTGCTCGCCCGGCGCATCATCGGCGAATTTCCCGAATTTTACCACCTGTTTTCCACAAAGGAATTCACCTTTAACGGCATCCGCCAGGGCAACCGCAACCCGCTGCTCTACAGCCTCAAAGGCGCCGACGGTCTCAAAACCGGCCACACGTCCGAAGCGGGTTTCTGCCTGACCGGTTCTGCCGTCCGGAACAACCGCCGCCTCATTGAGGTGATGGCCGGGCTGGAAAGCAACAAACAGCGCTCCGAAGAAACCGAAAGCCTGATGACCTGGGGTTTTGCCAACTTCGACAACTATAAGTTTTTTAACGAGAACCAGATTATGGCCGAAGTCCCCGTTTGGTACGGCACCGTCAAAACCGTTGATGCCGTCGTTCCCGAAAAAGTCGTCAGGACCATTAAAAAAAGCGGCAAAAGCAAATACGGCGCCAAAATCATTTATGACCAGCCGCTGAAAGCCCCCGTGCTCAAAGGCGACAAAATCGGCGAACTGTTCATCACCTATGAAGATGAAACCGTAGATAAAATCCCGCTGGTCGCCAAAGACAACGTTGCCAAAATCGGCCCGTTCAGCCGTTTCCTCGCCAACCTGAAGTATTTTGTCTTCGGAACCGGTGAGTAACATGACGGCAGATATGAACCCCTCCGTTCCGCTCTCCGGCACCGGCGACAGTTCCTCTTCCGCCGCACCCGTCTCCGGCCAAAGCACTCCGCTCTCCGGCACCGCCTCTGCTGCGGTTCCGCATTGCGATACTTTCCGCCCTGCCTCCGCCCCCTCTCGGCACGACCACTCTGCTCCCTCCGACGTCCAACGCGACTGCCCGGCTTCCTCAGCCGCCCGGCGCGGGCTTTTCATCACTTTTGAAGGCGGCGAAGGCTGCGGAAAATCCGTCCAGATTTCTCGCTTTGCCGAATATCTCCGTACCCGTGGCTGCGATGTCGTAATGACCCGCGAACCCGGCGGCACCCCCGTCGGCAAGGAAATCCGCCGCCTGCTGGTTGAAGGAGACAAAGACAAATTTGATGAAATCACCGAAATCCTGCTGTTCTATGCTGACCGCCGTATTGACTTAACGCAAGTCGTTTTCCCTGCGCTTGCCGCCGGAAAATGCGTTCTCTCCGACCGTTTTAACGATTCGACCGTCGCTTACCAGTTTTACGGTTCCGGCAAATTTGCCGACACCGGAATAATGGACAGGTTATATAAAATTGTCGCCGGCGATTTTAAGCCCGACCTGACGTTTCTGCTCGACATCGACCCGCGCATCGGTCTGCAGCGCAGTTTCCAAAAAGCGCAAACAATGGCCAATAAAGAATTGCGGTTTGAAAATGTCGACATTGCGTTTCACGAACGCCTGCGCCGCGGCTATCTTGAACTGGCCGCCGCCGAACCGGAACGTTTCGCCGTCATTGATGCCGCCGGCACCATTGACGAGGTCGCAGCACGGATAATCGCCGCTTTTCAGGCTCGCGGCTTTTTCTGATGAGAGACTTCTTCTGACGCCCCGCTTTTATTTTAAGACTCTCCACTCTTCTGACGAGAGACTTTTTCTGACAAACTGTTCTTTAAGGCTCACGTCCTCTTCTGACGAGAGGCTCTTTCTGACAAACTGTTCTTTCTGGCTCACATCCTCTTCTGACGAGAGGCTCTTTCTGACAAACTGTTCTTTCAGGCTCACATCCTCTTCTGACAAGCCGCTCCTTCTGGCGCACGGTTTCTTCCGACACCCCGATCCGTTTGCGCTCATTTCTCTCCGGGAAGGCTGTCTTTTTCCGCCTGAGCCATCATCTCGTCGCACGGCGTTTTTCCCGTTTCCGCAAATGCCGCTATATCGGCACTGAAATCAATCCTCTGCCCTTGCGGCGTCAGGCAATAGCCGGAAACCGGAACGCCCTGTTCATAAGCCACGCGCGATGCCGGGCTGCCGTCGGGATAATAGCGCTTGGCGTTTCCCTGCCGTTTGCCGTCGGCGTAATTTTCCTCCTGCCGAAGCGTACCGTCGCGGTAAAACGACCGTCGCAGCCCGTTCCACACACCGCCGTTGACGCTTGTCTCGGTCTCGATTTTTCCGTTGTCATAATAGGCGGTCAGCACGCCTTCCGGTTTCCCGTCCTTATAAACGCCGGAATAACGCAAACCTCCGTCCGCAAAAAAGACGCGGTATTTGCCGTCCTGCCGTCCGTTGGCATAAAAAAGGGACGCTTGCACCTTTCCGTCGGGATAATACAGCCGCAGCTCGCCCGAAAAGGGAGCCCCGCTCCGCGCGTCATAACACATGGTTCCCGCCTCATCACAACGCACCTCGCTGCGAACGGAAAAATCCCGTTTCGCCATAGCTGTTCCCGCCGTTGAAAATACTGCCGCAAACGCCGCTGCAAGCGCTGTTGCTGCCGTCATTGTCCGCATTGCCATCTGCAAAATCTCCGTTTCGGATTAAACCTGCCGCCAATATAGCCCGTTTTAAGCAAAAAGTCAAACCTTTGCTTCTTCTCCCACACTGCAATCAAATACAAAAAACCCCGCTGCTTCCGCAACGGGGCTCTGCTTCCGAACGCAAGCCTTCAAACAACGCCTGCCTTCAAAAACATTGTTTGTTCCCGGCTTTTGTTTACGCCTCCAGCAGTTTCAGGACGTCTTCCGCAATCATTTCCGGTTCCAGCCGGTTTTTGCGGTAAATCTCGTCCAGCGGCTCGCGGTCGGTAAATTCCTTTCTGCCGCCGTATGCCAGCACTTTAAGCGCAGTTGCGCCGTAATACCGCGCGACTTTCTCGCCGAACCCGCCGTCCAAAACGCCGTCTTCCAGCGTAACCGCAACTTTATGCGTCTTCGCCAGTTCCGCCAGCGCCGCCTCGTCAGGTTCCGACACGCAGCGTACCGCTGCCACCGTAGCATGGATACCCTTTTCCTTAAGCTTGGCTGCCGCCTGCCGCCCCAGTTCCAGAAAATCGCCGACCGCCAGAATGGCAACGCCTTCGCCCTTCTCAACCACATTAAGCCTCTTAACCTCCGCCGCTTCGGCCTTCATCGCCGCTCCGTCGGAAACAACTTCGCCCGGCACGCGGATAATCACCGGACGCTCCGTCTGCGTCATGCCCCATTCCAGCATCGCCAGATATTCCTCTTTCGTCGCCGGCGTCAGATAAACGATATTCGGAATATTCGCCGCCATCGCCATGTCAAAACAGCCGAGGTGCGTTGCATCCATCGGCGACAGCCCCGCGCCGAATACCAAAATCACTGCCGGATTGCTGTTAATCGCCAAATCCTGCGACAGCTGGTCATAAGTGCGCTGGATAAACGAACTGTAAACGCAGAAGACCGGACGGCAGCCGCCTTTTGCCAGCGCCGATGCCATTGCCACCGCGTGCTCTTCGGCAATGCCTACGTCAATATAGTGGCTGCCCAGTTCGGCGCGCCGTTCCGGCGTAAACCCGAACACGCCCGGCGTTCCCGCCGTCAGCACCGCAACTTTTCCGCCTTTTCCCGCATCGCTTTCGCGGATTTTGTTCAGCAAAAAGTCATAAGTCAAATCGTTGTAATTTTCCCCGCCGCCGAAGTCAGCCGTCTTTTCGCCGCTCTTCACGTCAAACGGCACGCTCCAATGCCACGGTTCCTTGTGTTCTTCCGCCGGCTTGTAGCCTTTGCCTTTCAGCGTGTTAAGGTGGACAACTACCGGTTTCGTGCTGTCTTTAACTTGTCTGAATGCCGCAATCAGCGCCTCAATGTCGTTGCCGTCGGCAACGTACAGATAATCGTACCCCAGTGCCTTAAACAGATTGGTCTCCGCTTTGCCGTTGCTCTCGCGCAGCTGCTTCAGGTTATTGTAAAGCCCGCCGTGATTTTCGGCAATCGACATCTGATTGTCGTTGACCACCACGATAAAGTTCGTCCCGAGTTCAGCCCCGGCAAAGTCCAGCCCTTCCAACGCCTCGCCGCCCGACAGCGACCCGTCGCCGATAACCGCAATCACATTGTATTTTTCGCCCTTAAGGTCGCGCGCTTTCGCCAGCCCCGAAGCCAGGCTGACCGACGTTGACGTATGCCCGATGACAAAATGGTCGTGCTCGCTTTCGTGCGGATTCGTATAGCCGGAAATCTTTGCATAATCGTCAGGATTGAGAAAACCGTTTTTACGCCCGGTAATCATCTTGTGCGCATAACACTGGTGCGACACGTCATAAACGATTTTGTCTTCCGGCGAATTAAAGACATAATGCAGCGCCAGCGTCGCCTCGACAAAGCCGAGGTTCGGGCCGACGTGCCCGCCGATAAGGCTGTCGCGCTTCAAAATCCCCTCCCGGATGTCCGCCGCCAAACCTTTTAATTCTTCCGCCGTCATCTTCTTAACGTCGGCCGGTGAATTTACCCTGTCCAGATATGTCATGTTCTTCCCTCTCTGTAGTTAATGTTTATCACAATATAGGATGCCGTTCCGGCAAAAGCAACCGGAAACACGAAAGTGCAAATCCGTCCCATCCCGATTCTGCCGCTACTCTAACATTTAGAGTTTGCTCTAAGTCAAGTATTATTTTCGCTCCGGTAAAACTTTTTCTCGTATGGGCCCAAATTTTCCTCCGCCCCGCTAAAAAAGGGCATCTGTCAAATCTCCTCCGCCGGCAAATTTCCCTCCGCCAGCCAAATTTTCTCCACCTGCCTAATTTTCTCTGCCGGTTAAATCTTCCCCGTCTGCCTAATCTTCCCCGCCGGTTAAATCTCCCCCGTCTGCCCAAAATGCAAAGCGCAACAAAACAAATTTAATTTTGATAAAATTAAAGGACCTGCACAAACGGCAAGCCCTTTCTGATAACTGGTGGAGGTAAGGGGGATCGAACCCCTGACCTATTGATTGCGAACCAATCGCTCTCCCATCTGAGCTATACCCCCGCAACGCAGATACGTTTACACCCTAAAAAAATAAAAAACAAGTCTTTTTTACGCCTATGGAAAAATTTTTCTCCGCATTCCGGTATCTCCTGTCTCACATCCGGCCGTAAAAACGTTTCCGCCGTTTTGCTCCAGAGTTTTTCTTCGCCCCCCGCTCCCGTTCCTCCCGCGCTCTTCTGTTGTTACCTCTTTTTTTAACAAAAGGCAAAAATTTTGCTTGCAATTTAAAAAATATGCCGCTATAAGGTCATCTGTTCTCATAACGGGGTTGTAGCTCAGTTGGGAGAGCGCTTGAATGGCATTCAAGAGGTCAGGGGTTCGATTCCCCTCAGCTCCACCAGTTAGGACAAGGGTTTGCAAAAGCAAACCCTTTTTGTTTTTCTGAATTCTCCTGCCCGCGGTAAAGCCTTTTCTTCTGCCGTCGCAAAACGGCTGGCAGCGCGGATATCCCTGACCGTCCCCCGCCATTTCGGATAAAATATTTTTTGCTTGAATGTTAATAATATATGATGTAATGACTATATCCGACGCGGGGACATCGTTCTTGCGTCTGCAAATGGGGTACGCTATCCCGTTTCAAACGGCGGTGTGTGGATATACACCGTTAAAAATGATGTGAAAGGCTTTAGGGAGAGAACTGCTTAACTTAACTCACCTCCCTGAAATTCCGCACACCGTTTTATATATCCCCGATATTTCCTATGGTCGGGGTACCTCCGAATAAGGTTCGCCAAATAAGGAGGGGCACTACCGTTTGAGTGCATAGCGATACCCCGGCCGCCTTGCTTTTTGGGATTAATGCAAAGTGCGCCGCGCATCAAACCAAATTGATGCGAGTACACCGCAGGTCAAACCGGGCGCCCGGCTGCTGCCGCAAGCGCACCGCCAATGAAGACTTTAAGAGAAAAAATGATGACTTCCGTATCTGATAATGCCCAAACTCCGGCATCTGCCAAAACGCCCGCTCCCCGGAAGACGACGCCTCCGGCCGCATCCGAGCAGATATCATCTGTTACTCCACACCCCGCCGCATCTGCGGCAGGGCGGCTGCTCCTCCTTTCCTGTTGTGCGCCGTGTGCCTGCGCCGTCATCAAAAAGCTTCATGAAGACGGCACGGATTTCACCGTGGCGTTTTACAACCCGAACATTCACCCCGCCTCCGAATATAAAAAGCGCCGCGATGAACAAAAGCAGCTCTGCGCAACTTGGAACATTCCGTTCACGGAACTCTCCTACGACCCTGAAAACTGGCTTCAAACCACCCTGCCCTATAAAGACGAGCCTGAACGCGGCGCCCGCTGCTCCGTCTGTTTTGAGTTACGCCTGAAAAAAGTGATGGATTACGCCAAAGCCAACGGTTTCGCTGCCGTCGCCTCTGTTTTGGGCGTTTCGCGCTGGAAAAATCTGGCACAGGTTAATGCCGCCGCCGCCCGCGCTTCCGCAAAGACCGGCGTCCCGTATCTGGAAATAGAAGGCCGCAAACACGGCATGCAGGAAGCCCGCCTCGCTCTGATAAAAGAACTGGGGCTGTATAATCAGGATTATTGCGGCTGCATTTATTCCATGCGCACCAGCCGCTGACCTGTCGCCCACAACCCGCTGACCCGCCGCCACCCACTATCTCCCCATCGCCGCGACCTGTCGCCACGCCGCTATCTCCTCACCGCCGCTGCCCTTCCGTATTCCCTCATACCGCACTGCCCGCTCTCCTTCATATTCCCGCATAAAGCATCGCCCGTTCTCCTCCGTATTCCCGCATAAAGCATCGCCGCTGCCCTTCCGTATTCCCGCATAACGCAGCGTTCCGCATCTCCGCTCCCCCCTCCCGCAAAAAACACGGCGCCCCGCCCGCTTTTTAAGTCTTTATTAGCAAATAAGCGCTATATTTTCCTCATATCGGCGGAGAACCCCCGCCGCTCTTCACATAATGCAGCAGGAAAGGATAAAAAGATGGAAATAATTTTCGATGAAAACCAAAACGATGCTTTTCAGGGGCAGAATTACCCCGTCTTTAACCTGCGCACCCCGGAAGCCGTCGATTTCAGGCAGCTGCAAAAGCAGGCCCGCGACCTGGCAAAGGCAAACCGGGACAACGAAACCGTTCTGATTCGCCCCGAACATGAAAATCCTTCTTGTTTTCTCTTTGCGGCGCTCCTCAGCCTTGAAGGCAGAAACGCCCTCCCCCTGCAAGGCGTTTTCAAAGTCGCCGATTACAAGCAGGCATTGGAAAAATACCGCCCGTACTTTTCGTTTACCGTAGCCGCGGATTATGTCCTGCGCCTGATTGAAATGGATAAAAACGCCATGTACAAGGACATCCAGTCGCTGAGCTACCTCGGGCTGGACGTCAAAAACGATTATATTGAAAATACCATAACCCTGCACCTGTCCAACCCCGGCCGGAAATACGTTTTTCACGCCTCGTCGCTGGAAAACACGGTCATTCTCGCCAGTTTCATCAAAATGCTGTCGCTGATGAAGCTCAACGTCAACTTAGACGTAACCATCGTATTAAAGATGCTGCCTGCGGACAACGTCATCGCCATCAACCGCGACGAACTGCTGCAAAAGCTGTTTTGGTGCGCCCGTCCGTTCCTGCTTGGCGCTGCCCGGACAAACGGCTAAAGCGGAGTACCGGTATGAAAAAAGACACGCTTTTGGCTTTTGCCGTCGACACTCCGTATATGGGATGCCGCAACCAGATTCTCGGCGCGCTGGATGCCATCAACAAAAATTCTAAAACCGCACTCCCGGCCGAAAAATGCCTGTTGCTGCCGTCTGGCGCCGAAACCGTCGACGATATGCGCGAGTCGCTCTGCTATGCGCATTTCGGCAGCTACCGCAGTTTTCAGAATGAAATATTTGCGCTGTTGGATGCCCGCCTGCCGCAGCTTCCTGCCGTGCCCCGCGTTTTCATAACCGCCTATAACCTGACCGAAAGCGGCGCCGCCGACAAAAACGCCGATATGCTGTGCCGCGCCGTCAAGGAATACTACCGCCGGCACAATCTCGGCAAAATTTTTACCGTCGTCCTCATCAGCCGGCTGCACAATTACAAATACGTCGACCTCGTCAACGTTCCCAAACACCTGCTGACGTTTTATTCGCGCATCCGCCTTCTGCAAAACAAAAAGCTGCGCCAGAAAACCCTGATTACCGTCGGCACCGTCCACAAATTCACCATGGCCGGCGTTCTCGCCCGCAAGGCAGAACTGGACGAAAAGTTGAAGAAAACGCCGCGCGAACCGGTATTGAAACAACAAATTGCCAAACTCAGAAACTTCACCCGCAAAAGCAAAAAAGTCGTCATCTGCCTCGGCGGACGTGTCGAAGGCAGCGAAATCGTTTTCAATGTCAATTACGCCAAAAGCCTGTTCGAAAAATGCGTCGCTCTGGTGCGCCACGGTTACGGCGTGGCTATCGTCAACGGTCCCCGCACGCCGAACGACGTTACCGATTATTTGTACGAAGCGGCACTGTCAGCGCCTGACATTATTTTTCAAAACTGCAAAAACATCGCCGGCAGCGATGCCGAACGAAAAGTTTGGCGCATATACTCCGGCAGGCATGAAGATGACTTTGCCAAATTGAAAAAGCTCGGCAACATATACCCCGCCGTTCTCGGCTACGGCAACACGCTCGCCGTCCACACGTCCGACACGTATTCCTGCTGCGAAACCGTCAGCGCCGGCATTCCGACGGCTATCAGTTCCGAAGGGATTTTTATCGACAAGTCCGTCCGCGCCGACTGTCTGAATATGTTGCAGCTGATGACGCCGAAATACGCGCTCCGCTTTGAAGATTTCGTCAGTCTGGCGTGCTATATGGGTATCGAACCGCAGCACCTGCACCCGGCCGTATTGTCCGACCTGCCGCGCGTCTTTGCCGAGGCCGTGCGCCACCGGATAACCGAAACCGGACGTCGGCGGATAAAATAGGTCTTTTTCCGCACCCCGCTGCCGGCCTTGCCGCCGCATCTCCGCCCTGCCTGTTCTGGCAGCGCTGCCTGTTCTACTTGCGCCAGTTCTGTCTGCCCGGCCGGCGCTGCCGGGTTCGGCTTGTTCTGCCTGCTCGGCTTATTCTGCCGGATTTGGCTTGTTCTGGCGGCTCTACCGGCTCCACCATCTTTTCTTTTTGGCAAAGTCAGACATTAGCGCCTCAAACCGGCTTTTGTCCGTTTCTTTTGCGAACGTTGCTTCCTTCCTGGCAATCTCCTCGCTCATTTTCTTCATGGCTTTATAAACAGGCGTATACAGTTTCCCTTTTTCATTGCGTAATTTTACCATTCCTTCCTGCAAAATCACATCGCCGCTTGCATGTTCCTGCTCTATTCTACGCGACCATGAATCTTTAACTTCCTCGGTGCCATCTTTAAAAGCCATCTTGACCTCTAAATACGGAATATCCGGGAAATCCGGATCATTATCCAGGTGTATATAACAGGAAACTTTCAAAACCCGGTCAGCGTCTGATAAATTGGTAACCGTTGCCTCCACGGCATTTTCTTTTCCACGCATATCAATCTTGCCGCTTTGGTTTATGGCGGGCATTTTATCGATTTTTATTTCCAGCTTTTTGCCAAACATTTTTATTCTCCTCTGTTATTCGTTCTGCAGCTAAGCTGAAAAATATTATAACAGAAAATCCACCCCTGTCAACAAAATACCTTTTGCCGGTTTGGCGTGTCAGACACAGGAACAGCCCCTCATCACGCAAAAATGTCCATACCCTGGTACGGTCCGATTTCAAATACGTCTGCCGTCAGAAAGCGCTCGTTCTTGCCGATGGAAGCGATGGCGGCCATATCCCCGGCGTCAAGCTCAACGTTAAGAGCCGCCAGATTCTCGCGCAGGTGTTTCTCTTCAACCGCCTTCGGAATGACCGCTACGCCGCGCTGCATATTCCAAGCCAGCAAAATCTGTGCCGGCGTCGCATTGTTTTTTTCCGCAATCCGGTCAATAACCGGATCCTCCAGCATAACGCTGCTGCCCGATCCCAGCGGAGAATAAGCCGTCAGCGCAATCATATTCTTCTGACAATAGGCCAGCAGTTCCTCCTGCGGCAGATAAGGATGGCTCTCCACCTGGTTGACCATCGGATTGATTTCCGAAGTCATCGCCAGTTCGGTCAGGCTTTTTTCGCCAAAGTTGGAAACGCCGATTGCCTTGGCCTTTCCCTCTTTGTACAATTCCTCCATCGCCTGCCATGTATCGGCAATCGGCGCCTCGGACAACGGCAGCATATCGTCGGCCGTAAGCGGCATCAGCGCTTCTTTTTTCTGCGCCACCGGCCAATGCATCAAAAACAAATCCAGATATTCCAGCTTCAGCCGCGTCAGCATTTCTTGCAACGCCGGTGCCACGTCTTCGGCACGGTGCGCGTTGTTCCACAGTTTGGAAGTAACGAAAATATCCTCCCGTTTCAGCCCGTCTTCGGCCATGGCATCGGCAAACGCCTGCCCGACCGCTTCTTCATTGTTGTATATCGCCGCACAGTCGAAGTGCGTATAGCCGAGCTTCAGCGCCCAGCGCACCGCCGCATACGCCTCCGACGGCTCGCTCTTCCACGTCCCCAGCCCGATAATCGGCATTTCCGTTTCGTTGTTAAGCTTGATAAAACGCATTTTCTCCTCCTCCTCAAATCTTCAACTTATTATGATATAGCCCCGCCGCGCCGGGATTAAAGCTGGCAATCCTGCCATACCGGCACAGGTGCCCCCACACGCCTCACTCCTGACCTCCGCCCGATTTTGCCCGCGCCACCCCATATACCCCACATCAGCCCTCCGCCCGAATTTGCCCGCGCCACCCCACACGCCTCGTACCAGCCTCCGCCCGAATTTGCCCGCGCCACCCCACACGCCTCGCTCTGACCTCCGCCCGAATTTGCCCGCGCCAGCCGCTTTATCGCTTGGTTATCCCCATTTTCATTGCCCCAAAATAAAAATTTTGCTTGCAAACAATCAAATATAGACTAAAGTTATGCTATCGTTTCTAACCATAACGATAATTTCTTAACTTTTGAGAGGAACTCTTAGATGAAAAAAGTTTTATTATTGGCAGGACTTGCCGGAATGGTTGCCGCAAACGCGGAAGCTATTGATGTAACCCCGTATGTCGGTTTGGACGCAAACTATGCGCTCGTTGATACGGATTCCAGCCACAGCATCAGCTCCAAAGACTGGTCTTTGTCCGGCGTTATCGGCGGCAGAACCGACCGTTTCGGCTTGGAAGCTTTTTACAATGCCGGCCTGAAAGAACACAAATCCAGCCACGATTCCCGCATCAGCGGCTACGGTATTGATGCGTTGGTCTTCCAGCAGCTCGGCTGCTCCGGCAGATGGGAACTCGTTGGCTCCGCCGGTCTTGCCAATTACAAGCTCAAAGGCGACAACGGTCTGGGTACTGACCGCGGCTATGCCGAACGTCTCGGCGCCGGCGTACAGTACGCCATGAGCGAAAACGCCACTGTCCGGGTTATGTATCACCATGCCTGGGTTCACAGCTCGCAGTTAGACGCGCTTGACGAATTCACCGTTGGTATCAGATACGCTTTCTAATCATAAAGCGTTTATCGTTAAAGGGGAACCTTCACGGTTCCTCTTTTTTGTTGCCGGTTCGCCGCCCCTCGTCAATATCCCGTCCGCCCACTCTCCGCCACTCCCGGCAACAGTATCCGCTGTCGCCCCGGCGCCGTTCAGCCCTTGTCTCCGCCCGTAACGTCGGCAAAATGTAACCAGGGAACCTCGCCAAGCAAAAACCCCGCTGCACAAACAGCGGGGTTTCCTTTCGGCACATTGCCTTGCTATCTGCGGCGCAGAAACGACGGGATTTCCAAATCGTCTTCGCTGTCGTTTTCCTTTTCGGCAAAGTCTTCGATTTCGTCAAACTTCGGCACCACTACCGGCTTAACCGGCTTTTTGGCCTTGGCGCGCGAAATGCCCAAAATCTTGTCGATAAAACGTTGGCGGGTCGGTTCTTCCGGCTCTTCCTGAATCATCGCCTGCGCTTCTTCGCGGGCTCTGCGTTCGCGCGGCAGTTCTACTTCGCCCTGTTCCGGAAACAGCTGCGGCTCTTCTTCAATAATCTTAACCCGAGCCGTCGGGGCAAACGCCTTTTCCACTTTGACTTCCGCCAGTTCAGATTTCACCTGCGCCGCCTCTTCTGCATTGGCGACCACCGGCTTGTTGATTATCGCATTAAACAACGCCGAAGACGGGTGAGCCTCTTCATTCTCCTCTTCGCCTTTCAGCGCGGCAAATTCCTCCTGTTTCGGCGCCGCCGCCTTTTTCGCGGCAGTCAGCTCAACCACATTGTCAAGCTCTATCGGCGCTTCGTCCAAAACCGTTTCTTCAACCGTAATTTCTTCCCGCAGCGGCATTTCCGGCATCTCCCGGCGTTCTTCCTCATCTTCTGCTTTGCCGGCGTCAAGGTCAACGTACGCCCCCATATCCTTGGTTTTCAAAACCTGCATTGTCGCTTCGTCGTCAATGCCCGTTACCACGATGGAAACGCGAATACGCCCCGACAGCGAATCATCATAGCTGGAACCGAAGATAATCTCGGCATTTTCATCGACTTCCTCGCGGATGATATTAACCGCCTCGTCGATTTCCATCAGCGTAATGTCCGAACCGCCGGTAATATTAATCAAGACGCCTTTTGCACCCTTCATCGAACAGTCGTCCAGAATCGGGTTGGAAAGCGCCTGTTCCGCCGCAACGCGAGCCCGGTCTTCGCCTTCTGCCTCGCCGGTTCCCATAATCGCCTTGCCCTTGTCTTCCATAATGCGCTTAACGTCGGCAAAGTCGAGGTTAATCAGCCCCGGCATAATCATCAAATCCGTAATTGAGCGCACGCCGTCATAAAGCACTTCGTCGGCTTTGACAAACGCATCTTTGAGCGTCGTGTTCTTGTCGGCAATGCGAAACAGGTTCTGGTTCGGGATAACAATGATGCTGTCGACTTCCTGGATAAAATTCTCCAGCGCCGCTTCGGCGTTTTCCATTCTTTTTTTGCCTTCAAACGCAAACGGCTTGGTAACCACGCCCACGGTAAGAATTCCTTTTTCCTTGGCAATCTTCGCCACTACCGGCGCCGCCCCCGACCCGGTACCGCCGCCCATACCCGCGGTGATAAACACCATATTGGAATCCGCCAGTTCTTTTTCTATATCTTCGCGGGCTTCCTCGGCCGCCATTTTGCCGATTTCCGGCCTTGCGCCCGCGCCCAGCCCCTGCGTGATTTCAAGCCCGAGCTGGATTTTCCGGCCCGCCGGAGAAAGCGCCAGCGCCTGCGCGTCGGTATTGGCAACAACAAAATCGACCCCCTCCAGATTCTTGGCCATCATGTTGCTGATGGCGTTGCCGCCGCCGCCGCCGACGCCGATAACGGTAATTCTTGGTTTCAAATGCGTAAAGCTCGTTTCTCCGACAGCCAGTTTTATTGCCATTGTTTTTTCTCCGTGATATAAAAAAAAAGCTAAAATCCATTTGTTACGGATTCTAGCTTTAAATAAATTAAGTTTTAGTTACCATCAGCACGTTTTTTTGCATAAATCAAGATTTTTCCGGCTCCGTTTTCTGCCGCGCTCCAAACGTCAGCACGTTTTTTTGAACAGCTCCAGAATCTTCGTAAACAGCCCGTCGGCATTGGAACTGACATTAACTTTCTTGACGATTTTGCGCTCCGAATTGTTGACGGCAAACAGCAACAGCCCCAGCGCCGTGGAAAACGTCGGATTGTGCAACACCTGCGGAATGTTTTCGATATTGCGCGGCCGCCCGATTCGTACCTGCTTGTCCAGCACCATGCTCGCCACCTCGCGCATACCCGGAAGCTGCGATGCCCCGCCGGTCAGCACCACGCGGTGCGACGCGGTGTTCTTGTAGCCTGCTTCGTCCAGCTTGCGCCCGACCAGCTCAAAAATCTCTTCAATCCGCGGCGAAATAATATTAATCAAATCCGAGCGGTAAATCTGTTTGATGTTGCTGTCGTCCTCTTCGCCGACCGGATATACGTTAATGATTTCCTGCTCGTCCTGACTGATGAGAAACGCACACCCGTGGCGGTTTTTGACCTCTTCCGCGTAGTTGAACGAGGTCGTCAGCCCCAGCGCGATATCGTTGGTAACGTTAATTCCCCCGACCGGAATTGACGAAAAATAAACCGGGTGCCCGTTCTTAAACGTTGCAATGCTTGTCGTGCCGCCGCCGATGTCAATAATCGTCGCCCCGAGTTCCTTTTCGTCGTCCACCAGGCACGAAAGCCCCGACGCATACGCCGAAAACGCCTTCATCTCCACTTCAAGGTGCGAACTCTCTACCACCGTCGCCAGATTTTTATACATCGGCCGCGGATACAGCCCGAGCAGAATATCCACGCTGAGCGTGTCGCCGTAAATGCTAATCGGGTTTTTGACCTCTTCGCCGTTGTCGACATGGTACCCCATCGTCAGAAAATGAATCGGCTCGTTGCCCTCGACATTAACTTTCATCAGCCCTTTGTCGGTAACTTTCTTGACGTCTTCTTCGCCGACCGGGCGGTTCTTGTGGATAGAGATTGACGAACTCCGCACCACGCTGCGGGTACGGTCGCCGGAAACATTGACAATCACGTTGGTAATGCGCTCATTGGCCATCTGTTCGGCCGCTTCGACCGCATTGCAAACCGCAATCGTCGCCTGATTAACGTCGGTAACCACGCCGTTTTTAATCCCTTTGGCGGCATTGTAGCCGTAGCCTAAAATCGAAACCCTCTTTTCTTTTGTTACTCTGGCAATAATGCAGCACACTTTGGACGTTCCGATGTCCAAAGCCGCTACAATCGGCGATCTGTTAAAAGAATGGTTCATTGCAATCCCTTTACTTTTTTATCTTTTAAGCATCAAATCTTCAACAGACTTATCAATGTCTACCACAATTCTGTTATCGTACCTTACATCAAAGGAAGTTAATTTACGTTTAAAAATTCCCTGCCTTTTATTTAATAATGCGATTTTTTGGTAAGCTTCGGCAAATTTCTTTTCCGGCAGCTTGACAACCACGCCGTTGTTGACATTGTCAAAAATCAAATCCCAGCGCCGGTTGGAAACGAATACCGCCGCTTTGACCCGGTTCGCCAGTTCCTCATCGGTCGCCAGCACTTTCAGAAGTTCCGCCAGATGGTGCGGCGCGCCGTCGCCTGTCAGAAGCAAAATCGGCGCGTCCGGCTCGTATTCTTCAACCTCGATGACGTTCCCTTCCGCGTCCACCGGATAATAGCGCCCCTCATACTGCCAAATCGCCTTGACCTGCCGTTCTTCAATATTGACCAGAATATTGTTCGGGAAAAACTCTCTTTTGACCACGCATTTCCGCACCCACGTCAGCTGCTCGATGCGGTTTTGCAGCTTGGCAATATCAATCCCCAAAATGCTCTCGTTTTCCGAAAGGTTCAGCGCTTGGACTAAATCTTCGTAAGAAGTGCGGCGGTTGCCCTCGACAATCACGTCCTCGACATACATGCCGTGGTCGGCGGAGATTCTGTAAATCGCCTGCATCAGTTTGTCAAACTGTGCCGCAATCACGTTGTCGCGAACCGTTACCGCCGTCAGCGCCAGCGACAGCATAATCAGAAACGCCGCCGCCAGCCCGGTCAGCCGGTATGCCCATTCGCGTTCGGGCCGGACCTTCATATCCTGCAAATTCATATTGTTAGCCGCCGTTGTTGCCATCTCGCTTTACATTCCCTTATTTTTTCACGCCCATACGCCGCACTTCCCATTCCAGCGTAATCGCTGTCTTCTCTTTCACTTTCTCGATAATCATTTCTCCAAGTTCTTCAATATCTTCCGCCGTTGCCTTGCCGCGATTGATGAGAAAATTGCAGTGCATGTCCGAAACTTCCGCCCCGCCGACTTTCAGCCCCGCGCAGCCTGCTTCCTTAATCAGCTTCCATGCTTGCAATCCCTCGGGGTTCTTAAACGTAGACCCCGCCGTCTTTTTATTAATCGGCTGATGCGCCAGGCGATACGCCAGCTGCTCGTCCATCGTTTTGCGGATTTCTTCCGGCGCCGCTTTTACGCCCTTGAGCGTTGCGTCAAGCACAATCCAGTTTTCCGGAAACATACTGGAACGGTACGAAAAGTTAAAGTCTTCCGCCCCGGTTTCGTAAATCTGCCCCCAGTCGTTCATAATATGTGCCCGCACAAACACGTCCGACACCGTCTTGCCGAAACACCCGGCATTCGTGCGCAGCAGCCCGCCGATGCGCCCCGGCACCGAACAGATAAACTCCAGCCCGCCGACGCCGTTGTCAATCAGCGCTTTTTTCAAATCGCTGTTTTTCAGCCCCGCGCCGACCGTAACTTCCGCCCCGTCAAACTTCACCTGACGAAACGCCGGTGCATCCAGCTTAACGACCACGCCGGGAATTCCCCCGTCGCGAATGAGGAGATTGGAACCGCCGCCGATAACCGTAACCGGAATTGCCGCCGGCTTGCGCATCAGAAACGTTTTCAAATCGTCCACGTCTTCGGGCAGGAACAGCACTTCCGCCGGCCCTCCGACCCCGAACCAGGTATGTTTCGCCAACTTGGCATTCTCAATGTATTTGCCGCGCACTTCCGGCAGGCTGTCCAAAATCGGCGTCTTCGCCCCGAATAATCTTCCGAACATTATTTTCTCCTTTTTCTTTTTTGCATCGTCTTGTCCGTTCCTCGCTCCGTTTCACGCGCCCTGCCGGTCGTTTCCGTCCCGGTTCGCCGTTGTCCTGTCCGTCTCCGGTCACGTCATCGCCGTCATCTGCACAGCCGCCATCCGTTGCCCTGTTCGAATACCGCCCCGGGTCATTCGGTCGCTGCGCCACGGCTACCCGTTGTCCTGTCCGCCTCCCGGTCACGCCATCGCCGTCATCTGCGCCGCCGCCATCCGTTGCCCTGTCCGAACATCGCTCCGGGTCATTCGGTCGCTGCGCCGCGGTTACCCGTTGTCCTTGTCCTCGGCCGCCGCGTTCTTGCGCGTTATCGCCAACAGCATCCCCATCGCCAGACAGCTCGCCAGCATTGATGACCCGCCGTAGGACACGAACGGCAGCGTCATCCCCTTGGCAGGCATGAGCTGCAGCGCCGAACACATATTGACAATTGCCTGTCCGCCGAGCGAGGCCGCCAGTCCCGATGCCGCATACATAACGAACAAATTGTTGTCGCGCATGGAAAGTGTCATCGAGCGTACCACAATCGCCGCAAACGCCGCGACGATAATCGTCGTCAGCCACACGCCGCACTCTTCTCCCGCCAGTGCAAAGATAAAGTCCGTATGCACGTCCGGCAGCGTCATCTTGACATACCCTTCGCCCGGCCCGCGCCCCAGCAGGTTGCCGTTGGCAAACGCGTCCATCGACTTTTGTATCTGCGACCCGATTTCATTCTCGGATGCCAGAAAACGGTCGATACGGTCGCGCACGTGTGCCAAAAAGAAATACGACCCCGTAACCAGTACCAGCCCTGCCGAAAACAGCGTCATAATCAGCCATACCGGAATTCCTGCCCAGACCATCTGCAGCGCCCATACGCCGGAAATCAGCACCGTCATGCCCAAATCCGGCTGTCCGAACACCGACAGCGCCGTCAGCAGAAACAGCCCGACCGCCAGCGTCATGCCCGGAAAATCCTCAATTCTCTTGTTCGCGTCCAGCAGCCACGCCGTTACCACGATAAACACCGGCTTGATGAACTCCGACGGCTGCAGCGAAAATCCCGCAAACTTAATCCAGCGCGCCGCCCCTTTGGTCGCGTCGCCGACTACATACGTCAGCACCACGCCGGCAAACGCGCACAAGAAGCCGAATACCGCCAGCCGCCGGATGGTGCGCAGGCTCTGCATTGAAACGCCGATCATCAGCACCAGCCCCATAAATATAAACACGCCCTGTTTCTTTATAAAGGCAAAATCGTCCGCCAGCCGGTCGCGGTGCGCCGCCGAAGGGCTTGCCGAAAGCACCAGCATCGCCCCGATAAAAATAAGAAAGACGGCCAGCGAAAAGCTGACCTTGTCCACCGTCCACCACCAGTTGGAAATTTTGCTCTTGCTGTGCCGTGCAAAAGAAAACATCGCCGCGCCGCCTCCCTTGTCAGATTAACGACAACAGGCCGATAACCGACGCCAGCGCCGTTACCGCCCAGAACGTATAAACGACCTTGACCTCGCTCCAGCCCAGCTGCTCAAAGTGGTGGTGTATCGGCGCCATCTTAAAAAAGCGCTTGCCGGTCTTCTTGAAATACAGAACCTGAATCATCACCGACACCGTTTCCAACACAAATACGATACCGACAATCGCCAGCAGAATCTCGTGCTTTAAGATGACCGCAATCACGCCCAGCACTGCGCCCAGCGCCAGCGACCCCGTATCGCCCATAAAAACGCGGGCTTTTTTCAGGTTAAACCACAAGAACCCGACGCACCCGCCGGCCAGCGCCGCGCAGACGACCGCCATTTCCGCGCTTTTGGGCACATACGGAAACGCGGTTTCGTTAAACGCCGGATACCCGGTCGCAAATGCAAACACCATAAATACCGAAAAGACGACAGCGAGCATTCCCGCCGCCAGCCCGTCCAGCCCGTCGCTGAGATTCACGGCATTGGACGCGCCGGAAATAACGATAACCGCAAACGGGATATACACCCACGACAGCTGGAACGACCAATCGATATACGGCAGATACAGCCTGCTCTCAATCGAATTCGGCGTCGCCGCCGCAATAACGTTGACCGCCAGCACCGCCGCCATAAACTGGATAAACAGCTTCATCTTCGCCGTCATTGCGTTCGGCGTCTGCTTTTTGACTTTGACATAATCGTCGGCAAACCCCGTCAGCCCATAGATGAACAACACCAGCATCGAAACCCAGACAAAATGCTGCCGGACGTTCGCAAACAGCAGCATCGCCAAAAGGCTCGTCCCCAAAATCAACAGCCCGCCCATCGTCGGCGTGCCTTTCTTTTCCTCAATATGCGATTTCGGCCCGTCGCCGCGTATCGGCTGCCCGCCGCGTTCATGCCCTTTGAGGAAAGCGATGAGCCTTCCGCCCGTAAGGAGAGATACAACCAAAGCCAGCGCAAAAGCCGCCGCCGCCCGCAGAGGCACCGTTTCCGGCGTATAAGACCAAAAAGACCACATTATCCGCACATTCCCGTCGCAAAAAAGTTAAACAAAATCTGAAAAAATATATTGGAATTGATTTTACAGTCAATATCTAAATGAAGTCTTAAAAAATATCTGAAAATCAAAATATTTTTCCCCGCCGCATTTTCGCGCCGCCGCCCGGCACCCTGCGCCCCAAAAATTCCACAATCACCCCGTATGCAGCAATTCCGCCCCGTCCGCCCGACGGTTATTCACTTTTTTTTAACCACGCCTGCCGTATGATATGATAAATATATGCGCCGCCGTACCATCGCACTGTCTGTCGTACTGCCGCGCCAGTAAAGGAGTTTTGCCATGTCCGGATTTTCGCTGACCGCATTGTTAACCGCCGTTTCCCTCGTTTTTACCGGCATTTCCGCCTCTGCCGCTGACGGCGACCTTCCGCCCGAATTGCAGGGGCTTGGGCTGTATGAAGATATCCTGCCGATAGGCTCGGACGGCACCGGCGGGCTTCCGTCTTCGCGGCGCGCTTCACGCCAGCAGAGCATTATCCCGTTCATCATCTCGTCCCTGCCTAAAGCGACGTCCGCTGCCGCCACCAATAATATCGCCAACGCGGAGCAGGTTTTCTGTTACCATGTCGCCAAAAAGCCCGCGGATTTTGCCGGCTACACACTGGACAACTTTGCCGTTACCGGCTATTGCGGCGAACTGGATATAGGCACCACCGCAACCACTTACGAGGCGCTTTTCACCCAAAGCCCGAACATTATAACCGCGCCTGCCGCCTGTGCCATTGAGCCGCGCGTCATGCTGCGTTTTGTGCGCGGCGTCGATTATACCGATGTCCTTTTATCCTCTCCCTGCCCGTCATTCACCGTCTTTTACGCCGGCAGATACACCGCTTTTAACATCAAGCAGGGCGTTATTGACGACATCATCAGCCAGTTTGACAAAGAAAACCAGCCGTTCAACTCCCCCGCGCTTTTGAAAAAGACCGTCGCCAACGGTACCGCCGACACCGACAGGGAAGCCGAAATCTATGAAAAGAAACAACGCGAAAACGCGCCGGTAATGAACTGGAAAATGCCTGCCGCCGCAGAATCGCCCTGTTCCGCAAGTTCATATGCATCTTTTGACATAGATGCGATCTTATCCCGTTCTCCCTTCCACTCATTAATAACGAGCCTTAATATCTCTTCAGGACACGCAAGACCGTATTTTTCCAAAATATAATCAAACATCATCGTTTTTTCTTCTCTTCCGTCCGCCTGCATTGTAAAATGCCGGATCAACTGACATCCGATCCAATAACCGCTTCCTTCATCCCCTCCGAAAAGATGATGCCATCCGCCGCTTCGCACATAGTAACTGTCCTTGTCAAATCCAAGCCCGATCGATCCCGTTCCGGCGATCACATGGATTCCCTGTTTTCCGAG
>ENA-OPDH01000292-OPDH01000292.1-human-gut-metagenome-genome-assembly--contig:-NODE-292-length-39687-cov-3.583064_pt1 | contig 39687 bp, 36 predicted proteins | sample MGYA00241260_ERZ501500 | MGnify/ENA primary metagenome ERZ501500 (study PRJEB25962, sample SAMEA2042519) | human gut metagenome | biome: human gut; feature: human-associated habitat; material: faeces...
CAGTGTTTCCGTAACGAAATGCCGGATGGGCTCCGGCCTTGAGGTGATGACCGTACACACCTTGCGGAGATTCAGGCTCTCGATAGCTGTATCCACGATGGTGCTGCGCCCGATGAGTCCCAGCACGCAGTACATCCCGGTCTGCGGGCCGTAGAGGTAAGCCGCAAACAGCACTGTGCCGATATCGCTGAGCAGCAGAGCCCTGCCGATCTCCACCTTGATGTACTTGTGCAGGATCATCGCCACGATCTCGGTGCCGCCGGTGGATGCCCCGATGTTGAATACGATGCCGCTGGCAATGGCAGGCAGCGCCACCGCAAAGCACAGCTCCAGCAAAGTATCATCCGTCAAAGGCTGCGACACGGGAAACATCTTTTCGCACATACTGGAATAAAAGCTGAGCATGAAGGAGGAGTACAGTGTCCAACCCATGGTCTTTATGCCCAGAAAGACGCAGCCCAGCACATCCAGCACCGCATTGGTGATCCACATAAAGGTGCTGACGCTCAGAGCCGGAAAGCAGGTGGCCAGAACGATGGAAAGACCGGTGGTGCCGCCAAATACAAAGTGGTTGGGCGCACAGTAAAAGTTCAGTGCTACTGCATAGATGATAAGTCCCAGATTCAGCAGTAGAAAAAAGCGTGCGCCGCTCCACAGCTGTGCTGGGGTCAGGTTTTTGCGCAGACCGTTCTTGATCGCTTCCATCTCAGTCCAGATGCTCCTTTACATCCATCAGCCGGGTGATGATGCAGTCTGCGGCGGACTGGTCCAGCGGCTCGCCGTGGCGGGGCTTCAGTGCCAGCACCTTCAGCCCTGCCGCCTTTGCGGAGGCGATGCCTGTGGGAGAATCCTCCACCGCAATGGCCTTATCTGCCGTCAATCCCAGTGCCTTCAGCGCCTTGAGATAGATGTCCGGCGCAGGCTTATGAGCGGCGCAGTCCTCGCCGCTGAAGGCGAAATCCACCATTGCTTTCAGACCGCCCTCCGTGAGCATCTTCATGATATCCGGTGCTGCGCTGGAGGACGCCACCGCCACCTTCAGTCCACGGCTGCGGAGCGCATTCATCAGGGGCTCTGCCTGCGGGTCGGTAAGCTTGCCGTAGGGGGTGGGGCGAGCCTTGCGGTACTCCCGGTAAGCCATCAGCATCTCCTGACGGCGCACAGGGTCGTTGGGGACAATGGCTTCCCAGATGGCTTTTTCGTTGGAGCCGATGAAGTTGCCCTCCGGGATGGGGATGCCGTTTTCCAGCAGAAAGTTTTTACGGCGGTTCTCGTAGTAATATTCCGTATCTGCCAGCACCCCATCCATATCAAAAATCACTGCTTCAATCATTCTTCATTTCCCTCTTCATCAAAAAAGGGGAGGGGCAAGCCCCTCCCCCAAGCATGGGTCTATTGATCCCAGTCGATCGCTTAGTACTCCAGCTTCCACATATAGCGGCGCAGGGTCAGCGGATGCTGACGGACGTAGGACAGCTCCTCAGCATAGACGCGGAACACGGCGGTGTGCATCATCGGGTTGAAGTAGGTGATGACGCTGCTGTCCACAGCATTGCCCAGACCGTAATCCTTTGCATCCACAACAGTGGTCAGAGCATCGAAGCGGTGCAGGAAGGTCAGTGCGCGGGCATCCACGGGACGGGTCTTGCCGTCGTTCATCAGCAGGATGAAGGGCACGTCCTTGTCCACGATCTCGAAGGGGCCGTGGAAGAACTCGCCGCTGTGGAAGGAGCCGGAGTTGACCCACTGCATCTCCATCATCAGGCAGATAGAGGTGGAGTAAGCGACCTCCATGGAAGCGCCGCTGGACATGACGTAGACGACGGGAGCGTCCTTGTACTTCTCAGCGAACTCCTTGGCAGACTTGCGGGCAGAGTTGGCAGCGTTCTCGGCAGCCTCGAACACGTTGGTCAGGCCCTCGATCATCTTGTCGTACTTGTCGAAGCCTTCCACCTGCTGCAGGATCTCCACAGCCAGTGCCAGAACGTAGCCCATCTTTTCCAGCTTAGCGGCGTAGTTTGCCTCAAAGCCGTGGACGATGGTGTAGTCAGCTTCCTTGGTCAGGGCAGAACCGGCAGCGTGGGTAACGCTGACAACGGTTGCACCGGCGGCCTTTGCCACGCTGTTGGCCTTGACGGTCTCAGGGGTGCTGCCGCCCAGAGAAGCGGTGATGACCACGGTGGTGTCGCCCAGCCAATCGGGGGTATCGTAGTTGAACTCGTTGGCGGTGTAGTGTGCCACACGCAGCTTCTTGCTGCAGTTTGCCAGGAAGTACTTTGCGGGGTACAGCTCTGCCTTGGAAGCGCCGCAGCCAACAAAGGCCACGTTCTCCACGTTGTGCTTTGCCACGATGTCTGCCACGATGGACTTGACGTTTGCCAGATCAATGTTATACATAATGCAATCCTCCAAATTATTTTTCTTTTTGTTCTGATGAATCACAAATTACAGGCGTACGGATATCTATGTAAGCCGGAAACCCGGTTACACCAACAGACCAAGGGCGTTGATGGCAACACCGCCCACGATGCAGATGCCCAGCAGCCAGCCGGTCTTGACCTTTTTGCGGATCAGGGTGTACATCAGCATCACGATGCCAAGGTTCAGAAGGTTCGGCAGAATGCTGTTCAGCACATCCTGCAGCACCAGACCGGTGCTTGCGAAGGTAATGGGGGTAGTCAAACCCACCATGCTTGCCACCATGGCACCAATGACCATCAGGCCTACGATGCCGCAGACGTACATCAACTTGTCCATCATGCCGCCGTTGAGCTTGGTCAGGTACTTGCTGCCCATGGTGTAGCCCAGCTTACCGGCAAACCATGTGACCAGCACAGAGGGGACGATGGAGATGATCATAGCCAGAATGGGGCCCAGAACGCTGCCCTGCTGTGCCAGAGAGATGCCCAGACCAAAAGCGATCAGGCGGACAGTGCCCTGGAAGAAGGAGTCGCCCACGCCGGACAGGGGGCCCATCAGCGAGGTCTTGACGGCGTTGATGGTCTCCGGGTTGAAGTTCTCACGGTCGGCGGCGTACTGCTCCTCCATGGAAGCAGCCAGACCCAGCGTAAAGGCACTGGTCTGGGGGGTGCAGTTGTAGAACGCCATCTCACGCTCGTAGGCTTCCTTTTTGTGCGCCAGCTGCTCGGGGTCGTTCTCGTTGGGGTACAGCTCGTCCAGCGTGGGAGCGATGCCGTACAAAAAGCCCATGTTCATCTGACGTTCGTAGTTCCAGGAGGCCTGAATGTTCAGGGAACGCCACATAAACTGGAAGTATTTCTTGAAGTCGCTGCGCTTTGCAGTCTTGGTTGCGTTGCTCATTTCAGCTTCCTCCTATCAAAGATCGTCGTCATCTTCCAGCGGGTCGTAATCCGGGTTGGCAGCAGCTGCACCGGCAGCGGCTGCGGCGGGTGCGCCCTTGCCATACTTCAGACCGGTCAGGATCACAGCCAGAATTGCAGCGAAGATTGCCACAGCGGTAACATCCAGACCCAGATAGCCCACAAAGAAGAAGCCCAACAGGAAGTAGACGGTCAGGTCGCGGTTGAGCATGGTGGACAGCAGCAGGGCAATACCGTAAGCGGTAAGGAACTTACTGCCGAGGTTCAGGCCATCGGTCAGCCATGCGGGGATGAAAGCCACGATCTTCTGCACCAGATCTGTGCCGAAGTAGACGGACAGGAAAATGGGGATGAAGTACATCAGGCTGTACAGCACTGTGCCCCAGACGATGTGCATACTCCATGCCTTGCGGAACTTGCCTTCTGCAATGGCGTGGTCGGCAACGTGGGTCAAGTTGGACAGGATGGTGCGCATCAGCACGCCCAGCATCTGGCCCAGAACAGCGATGGGGATGGCCAGCGCCAGTGCAGTCTCGGCAGAAGCATCGGTCAGGATGGCAAAAGCTGCGCAGATGATGGCAGCCATGTTCATGTCCGGGGGTGCGGCTGCGCCGATGTTCACGATGCCAAGGCTCATCAGCTCGATGGATGCGCCAAGGGTCAGGCCGGTCTGCAGATCACCCAGCAGCGCACCGACGATGGTGCAGGTGATGAGCGGACGCTCGAAGTTCATGCGGCCCAGAATGCGCGAGTCCAGAATACAGAACACGCCAACCAGACCCAGAAGCAATGCGGTAACAAACATGGGTCAATTCCTCCTTTTTATCTCCTTACGATCAGGTGTGATCGATGGGTACTACCTTAAAGGTGGGGGTCTGCTGGCTGTAGATCTTAATGCCCATATCCAGCAGCTTCTGGGTATCTGCCTGCTCCTCCGGGGTCAGGAATACCGACTGGTCAAAGGCCTTGGAGCCGGGCTTGTTGGCCACAGCGCCGTAGTTGATCTCTTTGATCTTGGGGTATGCCTGGCAGAACTTGAGCAGGGCAGCGGTGTTGCCGAAGATCATCATGATCTTCTCGTCCAGCTGCTCCACCTTGGGCATCTTGGCGATGGCTTTGTCCACCGTGAAGATGTTCACCCGGACACCGGCGGGCTTGCTCAGCAGCAGGGCGGACTTTTTCATCTCGTCGTTGGCGGCGTCATCGTCCACCACGATGATGCGCTGTGCGCCCACATGGCCGGTCCACGAGAATACCACCTGACCGTGCAGCAGGCGGTAGTCCAGACGTACTAATTTGATCATAGGTCATCCTCCTCATCTTGGGCTGCGTTTTTCAGCAGCAGGTTGCAATCAATGATCTGCGCCTTGGCATCTGCAATGCACTCGGCCAGTTCGTCCTGTGTCAGGGCTTCGTCGTTGGAAGCAAGGGTCAGCACCAGAGAAGCGTTCATGCCGCAGATCAGGTGCACAGCCGGATACTCCGGCAGCAGGGTCAGCATCTCGTTGTTCACGCTGCCGCCCATCACATCGGTCACGATGTACACAGCATCCTCTGCTGCAAAGCCCTCCAGCAGCCGGCGTGCCGCTACCGTGATAGGCTCGGTCTCATCCCGCAGGGTAGCAAGGGCATAAAGGTTCGGCATCTCGCCAAGGATCATCTGCACGGTGTCCTTCATTCCGGCAGACAGCCCTCCATGCGAAGCAAGAATGATTCGGTTCATACGCATCCACGACCTTTCTTGTGTTTCCTTCATCTCTTCAACGTCTGTATCATCCTATTCGTTATAGACGTCATAATCGTCATGTACATAGTACCACATTTTGCACAGACGTCAAGAGGTTTTTCTGAAAAAATCTTTACTTTGGTAACGTGCACAAAGCATCTCCCCTATATTTTAGCAGTTTCACCAACAATTCTCCTTGGAACGACAAAAAGAGCGTCTTTTCCGGGTGAAAAAGACGCTCTTTTGGGACAGAATTCTGCCCTTAAAACTCAAACATATACCGGCTTCCAATGTAATACTGCCGCCCGATGCACAGCGGGTGGTCATATTGGTCATGGAAGTAGGCGTTCAGATACAGCAGCGGCTCGCCCAGCGAAAGGTTGAGCAGCTGTGCCTGTTCTGCCGAAGCCCGTACCGCCTCGATACGCTGGCAAGAGGTCGTCGCAGGGCGCAGCCCGGAGATGCGCTCAATGGTGTCAAACATGGAAACATCATTGAGGTTCTCGCTCATCAGGTTCTTATAAGGCTCATAAGGCAGGAACAGGTTCTCCAGAAAAATCGGCTGACCATCGGCGGTGCGCAGACGCTGGATATAGATGAGCAAGGCTTCCGGGCCTACATGGAAGAAGGTTTCCTCATCCTTACGCACCGGCACGATCTGACGGTTCAGCAGCCGGGCGCCCGGCACCATGCCGTACTCTTTGCAGGTCTCCGTAAAGCTGGCAGTTCCTCTGCCGCTGGCAAACTTACGATGGATGCGGGGCTTGCTGACAAAGGTGCCCCGCCCCTGCATTTTGACCAGATACCCTTCGGCGCACAGCTCTTCCACGGCACGGCGCACCGTGATGCGGCTGACCGAGTACTCTGCACTCAGTTCCGGCTCCGGGGGGATCTTCTCGTTGGTTTTGTACTTGCCGCTCTCGATCGCGGCACGAATGTCATCCTTTACCTGCTGGTAAAGCGGGACGACAGCACTATCATTGATTGCCATGGAATACCTCACCCTCAAATTGAGTATATCGTTATAAACATTATATTCATCTTATGGCTATGATAGTGCATATTCTGCGAATTGTCAAGTAAAACTTGCAGTCAATTTTTTGTGCGAGGTAACGGATGCGCCCCGTGCTGCACAGGGCACCCCATTTTCCAGTGCCCTGCCGGGAAGAATCCAAAGAGCGGCGGAACGCTCGTTGGCACACGACTTTGCTTGCAAAGTCTAGTGTGTTACACCTTGGTTCCGGCTGATGCGGAAAAGGGGCTGCGAGAGGCTCCGGCAAGCACCTGTTCTGCGGCAGAAGGATGCGCGGATGGGCGTGGCAGTTGACGGTCTTTGCCCACCCAGCGCAGGCTTGCAGAGGAACCAATGGTGTACGTTCTCCTGTCCTGCCGCAGCAGCGTTTCCCCTATAAGGCGCAGGGCAAATGATCAGCGTCTGTGCTTGCCCCGGTTGCCTGCAAGTGTCCCCGGTTTCAGCATTGCCGTTTTATAAAGAATCTTCTTTATCAGCTTTCTTTCATCTTCTGTCAGCTTATCGTAGTTGATGCCGATTGCCTTCAATGCCGTTCGGATTTTCTTTTCATCCGCAGACCCTTCAAGTTTCTGTGCATCCTCCAGTTCCTTCATCAAGTTATCGACCATTGCACCATCCGAAGTGGTCTTGTCCTTGCGGTGTTCCGTCTTGATGTTCTTCAGGATAGCCACCAACTCGTCATACAAGACCCGGCCAAAGTACTCATCTTCATCGATCTGCCCCAGCTTCAAGGTGCTCATGTACAGATCATTTTCATCTGCTGCATACTTCTTTTTCAGCATTTGCCGCGTTGCCTCCAAACCGGCATTGAGGTTTTGAATGTTTGTGCTGACATATCCATCCACATAGATTTCCAGATCGGTCATGAACCGCTGGAAATTCTCATGCACGATCAGCTCACACAGCAGCCGATGATTGAATTTGCCATTCCTTAATACGTCCACTGCGCCATCGCTCAGATGCAAGTCCGAAAGGACTGCATCTGGGCGTTTTTTGTTTTCCGTCACACCCAGCAGGTAATCGGTGGTCACATCATAAAACTCAGCCAACGTTGTCACCGCATAAATGCTGAGATCAGTCACATCGTCGCTCTCATACTTCGACAGTGCCGATTTGGACAGACCCGTCTGCTCTGCCAGCGTTTCCAGCTTCAGATTCCGCTCCACACGCAGGTCTTTGAGCCGTTCTCCCAGTGTCAGCTTGATGTTCATGGTCGCACCTCCGATGTTTTTTGCACAGTATACCACTTCTAGCTGTTCCTGTCCATAAGCGTGGAATTTTGCAGTTTCTGCACCTGTTTTCCGACATTATGGATATACGGCACAGCGGCCGTTGCGGTGCTATCCTATAGACAGAAAGAAAACATATTAACTCCCCGGCAGCGAACATATTAAGGGCTTCCCGCGAAAGCCCTCTGAAATATCTTTCATAACAGGACCTTGAGAACAGAATGACCGTCCGAACTGCCCAGACCGCCAAGACCTCCCATCGGGGGAGCGAGCGCCCTGCATGGGGCCGACACAGAGTCCAAAAAGATTTCCTGTCGGGAGGCAGCAAGGGAGACCGGCTTTACCAAAGTTCCCATTTGGGGAACACCGGTGATTTTGAACGTGGCAGGGATCAAAATGATCCGTGCCAAAACCTTTGACCAAAGGAGAGATTTTGAGTTTACAGAGTATCGAGGTTTTGAATGAACTCAATTTCTTTTCCTAAGCTAATCCATTTTTCCTGTATATATTGAAAAGGACTATTTGTGTCTGGAAATCTCATCAACAATCCTTCTAAGAAGGTCGCATAGTTTCTTCTCAGCGGCTTTAACGACCTGTGCATTATTCTGTGATTCAATCCAGAATATGGGTAAAAATAATACCGAATATCAATAAAGCCTAATGCTGACAAATGCACCAGATATTCTTCAATCGCACAGCGGAGAAGATCTTCCTCGGGTGAAAATTTGACCTTTCCCTTCTTTTTCCAAATATAGACAAACTTTGGGTTCAACAGTCCTTCCCGACAGCCCGCAAAATAGCAATATATTCTCGCACTATTCACATCGTCATATTGCCATTGATAGAACACTTTTTCAAATAAAATCGTTTGCCAGATTCTCCGGTCACAATTAAACACGACCTCTCCAAAGACTGGGATATTCAAAAAGAAAGGTATCTCATCTGTTGTCTTAAACCTCAGATTGCAGATTCCCAGACGATTGATGCAATTCAGCACAGCAGTATCCATCCCTTCGGTTTTAGCCTTGCAGCTCAAATAATACGGTTCATTCGTATGAAGCTGTTCTACTTCAATATCGATCTGTTCCCGACGCCTTTGTTGTTCCTGTTTCCAGATCTCCTGCGCTTCCTCTCGCTTTTTCCGTTCTTCCTGCTCCTTCAGGTTCTTCAGGATGGTGATCTCCTGATTATCAATATGCTCCCGGATCGCGATCTTCGCCTCGTGGACATGGCGCAGGCTCAGGGCCTTTAAGATCTGGTCATGCTCCACCAGGAGAATATGCCGCTTGTCCTCATCCTTGATATATTCCAGGCGGTAGCGGTACATCTGCTGAGAAAGCTTGCTGATCATCTGCATCAGCCGCTCGTTTCCGCTCGCCTTTAAAATAATATCGTGCAGCTCCACGTCCGCCTGTGCAACCTGGTTGGCGTTGCCGCGCTTTGTTTCCAGTTCGAAGTTCTCGCACGCTTTTTTCAGTTCTGCAAGCTCATCTTCCGTGATGCGCTCGCATGCCAGCTCTACCGCCAGCGCGTCCAGCGCCCGGCGCACCTCCAAAACGTCCCGCAGGTTCTTTTCCGTGATCTGCGCCACCTCTGCGCCGCGTCTTGGAATCATCGTAACGAGCCCCTCCAGCTCCAGCTTGCGGATCGCCTCGCGGATCGGCGTCCGGGACACTCCGAGCTTATCCGCCAGATGAATTTCCATCAGGCGCTCCCCCGGCTTTAACTCACCGGTCAGAATACTCGTCCGAAGCGTATTGAACACCACGTCCCGCAGGGGCAGGTAATCATTTTCGTTATTTGCTTCAAATTCTTTCATTCTTCTCTCCCTCTGCCGTCGGCAAATCCTGTCAGGAACAGCTGTCTGGCAAGACCTGCCTTCTGCATCGCCTCATACGCCTCTTTTGCGTTCTGATCGTCTGTAAAAATACCAAATACGGTAGGGCCGCTGCCGCTCATCAGAGCATTGACCGCACCATGCTCCTTTAAAATTCCTTTCATCTGCTCGATCACCGGATAGTGCTTACAGGTAACCGTCTCAAGCACATTTCCCATCCGGTCTGTGATGCCGCAAAGGTCGCCTTTTTCGATGCTTGCAACCATTCCGTCGATGTCGGGATGATATTGCAGGCTGTCAGCGTGCAGATTTTCATAGACAAATTTCGTCGAAACATCCAGATCGGGCTTTGCGATCACAAGCTTCGCCTTCGGGACGTCCGGCAGCTTTGTCAGGATTTCTCCGATGCCCTCCGAAAGCGCCGTGCCGCCCATCAGGCAATACGGGATATCCGCGCCGAGCTTTACGCCGATTTTCTGTTTTTCTTCCAGGGAAAGTCGGAGACAAAACAACGCATCCATCGCATGAATGGTCGCCGCTGCATCTGCGCTGCCGCCTGCCATGCCAGCCGCAATCGGAATCCGCTTCGTCAGCTTCACGCTCACGCCCTCTGAGATCTGATACAGCTCCTTCATCCGCGCTGCCGCCCGCCAGATCAGATTGCCCTGATCCGCCGGAAGCTCTTCTTTATCGGTAAAAATCCGAATCTCATCCTCTGCCAGCTTTGTAAATTCCAAATCGTCATATAAATCGACGGTCTGCATGATCATCTTGACTTCATGGTATCCGTCCGGTCTGCGCCGCAACACATCCAGCCCGAGATTGATTTTGGCATATGCCTTTATCCGAAAGGTATTCATTTTCAATTCAATCCTCATTTCCGTTGAAAAGGCAGGCGATCCGAAAAGCCGTCTGCCTCTGCATTTTGTATACACTGATTGTATTTAATTTTATACAATCTGCATCTCTTTGTCAACTGCATATCCCTTCACAATCAGGAGCTGATCGCCAGGATGGATTTCATCCTGCGTCAGATTGTTCATTTCGCGCATTCCATCCATCGGGACGTCGTACTTTTTACAGATATCCCAAAGCGTCTCGCCCTCGCCCGCCAGATACACTACGATACCCGGCTGGTTCGCCTGCTTTTCCGGGTCGGGAGCACGCAGCAAGGCATCCGTCACGATCTCTTCCTCGCAGTCGGCGCAGATCAGCCCTTTGACGCACACAACTGCGCGAACTTCTGCTTCCTGCTCGTTTTGCGCCTGCACGGAAAGCTGTTCCAGCGACGCTTCGATCCTGCAGCTGCATGTATTTTTTACCGGCTCTGCGGTTTCCAGAAGCTCTTCAAACACAAGCTCGCCCTTTAGACAGCCGCACGGGACCTCTTCCTCCGCAGACTCATACAGAATCTGCACGTTTACCGTCCCTTTTACAAGCACGCCGTCGGACTGCTTTTTTATTTCCTGCACGAACACTTCTCCAAAGCTTCCGCAGATCTGCTGAATCTGCGGCATGCCCGGCGAAATCGAAAACTGGTCGCTCACTCTCGTTTTTGCGGTATTTTTGACCAGAAGCCTCCGGTACTGCCCTTTTCCTCTCACGACGTCCGCCTGCTTCGTAACGCCGTAGAGATCCTCAATCATCGAAAGACTCGTTTCCTCGTAAATCCGAATATCCAGATCCAGTACCAGGTCGAGCAAAATCACACGTTCTTCCCCGTCCTCGTCTGCCTTCGCTTCGATTTCCAGATGCCCGATGCTGCAGCCGATCTGCTCCAGCATCCCCTCGCGGACGCCCTGACACTCAATGGCAACACTTACCGGCACAGTGGTTTCATACCATACCGCCTTTTTAGTCTCGCTTTCCTCTTCATAAAAGAAAAACAGCGAAAGCTCGCCTGTCGCCTGCAGCTTTCCGTCCAGCACCCGGAACGTCATTTCCCGAATCTGGCAGGATTTCCACAGCAGCGCAAAAATGTTCGGCATGCCGCCCGGCAACAGGAGGTCTTTTTTTACCCGCAGGATATCTTTTTTTGCAACGATCAGATCCAGCGCCTGCAGGTCTTTTTTCTTTACTTCAATCTGCTCTGTGCCGTCCAGACCCACCGCTACATCCAACTGCTTCATCCGCTCCGTGAACAGGCGGATCTGCAAAAGTGCCTGCACCGAAAGCTTCCGGGAATTGATCATTCCGACGCTTAAATCTTCCAAAATCGCCTGCGCCTGTACCTGATCCGTCCCCGACACGCTGCCCATCAGAATCTGTTCCTCAAACGCCAGCTCCCCCTCCATGCATGCCGGATGGTGCGTTTCCTCATCTGCGAGATAAAGCACCTTGAAATGCAGCACGCCCTTTACATGCACATGCCCATCCGAGGCACGCACCTCTTCCAGCTCGACGTGCCCCTGCTGCGTCACAACCTGATAAACATCCGGCTTTGCGTCCGCGATATTGACGTCGTCCTCGAGCGTAATCTGCGTCTGTTCCTCACATCCGATCTGATCCATATGTATGCTTTTTTTGAGAAATTCCATAAAAATACCTCCCGGGCACCTTCGCCTTTTCCAGACAACATGCTGTTCTATCTAACAGTATGCTGCCGTCAAAGACGGTATGCACCCGGGAGGGAGATTTCTTTTTTCAAATGATATCCGCGGATTGCTCCGTGCTTCGCACTCCCGCAATCTGTCTTACCGTACGCAGCCGATTATTTCGTTGATATCCTCGATGCCCTGCTCTTTCATGAATGCTTCGATTCCATCTGCGATTTCTGCCGTCGCATAAGGATTGATAAAGTTTGCCGCGCCGACGGAAACTGCCGTTGCGCCTGCCATCAGAAATTCAATCGCGTCCTCTGCGGTCAGGATGCCGCCCATGCCGACAATGGGGATTTTGACCGCGTTTGCACACTGCCATACCATCCGCACCGCAACCGGCTTGATTGCAGGGCCGGACATGCCGCCGGTCTTGTTGGCAAGGGCAAAGCTTCTGCGCCGGATGTCGATTTTCATACCGGTCAGCGTGTTAATCAGGGAAATCGCGTCCGCGCCGCCTGCCTCTGCGGCTTTTGCCATCTCCGTGATGTCTGTTACGTTCGGGCTCAACTTCATCATAACGGGCTGCTTTGCAGCCTTTTTAATTCTGGACGTGATGTCGAATAATGCATCCGCTTTCTGTCCGAACGCGATGGCTCCTTCCTTGACATTCGGGCAGGAAACGTTGATTTCCATCATCGCTATGTCCGTGTCCGCCAAGCGCTCTACGACTTCCAGATAATCCTCGACAGATTTACCGCAGACATTGACGATGACCTTTGTATCAAACTGCTTTAAAAACGCGAGATCGCGCTCGATAAACACGTCGATGCCGGGATTCTGCAGACCGATTGCATTCAACATGCCTCCGTAAACCTCTGCGACACGCGGTGTCGGGTTGCCCGGCCACGGCACGTTTGCAACGCCCTTTGTCACCACCGCACCCAGACGGTTCAAATCTACAAATTCACTGTATTCCATTCCGGAGCCAAAGGTCCCCGAGCCGGTCATGACCGGGTTCTGAAAGGTTACTCCTGCAATTGTTACCGCTGTATTCATCAGATTTCCACCTCCCGTGCTTCAAATACCGGTCCGTCGGTACAGATTCTTGCGTTGTTTACATGGGAATGCGCGTCCTTGTGAGTCGTTTTACAAACGCAGCCAAGACAGGCGCCCACACCGCATGCCATCCGTTCTTCCAGGGAAATATATGCCGGAATATCATGTTCGATCGCATACTGCCGAATCGCGCGCAGCATCGGCATCGGTCCGCAGGCATAAATAATATCCGCTTCCAGTCCGTTTGCAGCTACCGCATCCATGACGTTTCCCTTTGTGCCAATGCTTCCGTCCTCGGTTGCCACATAGACAGCGCCGTTTTGTTCAAAATCTTCTTTCAAAAAGCATTGTGCGTTGCGATAACCCACAACGATCTGTTTTTCACAGGAAAGCTCTTTAGACAGCTGTAAAATCGGAGGAACGCCGATTCCGCCGCCAAACAGCATCGCCTTCGTGCCCGGCTTTGCCTTGTCCACCGGGAAACCATTTCCCAAAACGCCAAGCAGATACACACTGTCGCCTGTCTTCAGATTCGAAAATTCTGCCGTTCCCTTGCCTGCCACGCGATAAACCAGACGAAGCTGATTTTTTTCTTTATCGATTTCGCAGATGCTGATCGGTCTGGGCAGGAGCGTGCTTTTATCCTTGGGGTAAACGCCTACGAACTGTCCGCACGCAGCATCCTGCGCAAGCTCTGTTTCCAGTCTCAAATCATAAATTCCGTCCGCCAGCTTTTCCTGACTGACTACCATTGCCTTTGTCTTTTTCTTCTGTGCCATAATTTTCTCCATTTTCACTCGGTTTACGGGCGCTTGCTGCACAAAAGCTGCCAGCTTTTATGCCCATAGTGCTTTTACGTGCCGGCGCAACCGGTTTTTACGCCTCAAAAATCACTTTGCCCTTACAGATCGTGTATTCCACTTTTCCTTTGAGCTTCTGGCCCAAAAACGGCGAGTTCTGGGATTTCGAATAAAAACGTTCCGGAACCCACTCTTTTGCAGGATCGAACAAAACCAGATCTGCCGGTCCGTTCTCTGCCAGATAGCCAGCGTCCAGGCGGTAAAGCTTTGCGGGGTTAATGGTCATACAGGCCAGCAGCTGCATCATCGTAAGTTCCCCTGTATCGACGAGCGCCTCGTTGCCGAGCGCCAGGGACGTTTCCAATCCGATGATTCCGCTGGGCGCTTCCGTCAGGGGCTTCGCTTTTTCATAATCCGCATGCGGCGCATGGTCTGTCGCAATCAGATCGATCGTTCCGTCCTGTAAACCGCGGATAATCGCCTGCCTGTCAGCTTCCGTGCGAAGCGGCGGGTTCATCTTCGCCATCGTACCGTGTTCCATCACGGCGTCCTCCGTCAGCGTGAAATGATGGGGTGTCGCCTCTGCGTGGATTTTCGTGCTCTTTTTCTTCGCCTGGCGGACAAGTTCGACTGCCTCCGCCGCGCTGATGTGCTGAATCACGATCTCCGCACCCGTTTCCAGCGCAATCGACAGATCGCGGCGCACCATATCGATCTCCGCCTGCCTGTCCGAACCGCCGATACCGAAATATTCGCTCGCCTTTCCGGCATTGACCCCATTATTTTGAATATATGCCGGGTTTTCCTCATGGAAGCTGATGGGTTTGTGCACCCTTGCCGCTTCCTGCATCGCTTTTCTCGCGATTTTGACATCCAACAGGGGCTTGCCGTCATCCGTAAAGCCGACCGCGCCAGCCTTTGCCAGCACTTCCATATCCGTCAGTTCGTCCCCCTCCATGTCCATCGTCACGTTCGCGCAAGTATAGACATGGATGCCGGTCTTTGCGCCTTTTTCCAGAACATAGGAAAGCGTTTCCTCCTGATCGACATGGGGATTCGTGTTCGCCATCAGTACAACGCTCGTCACACCGCCAGCCGCCGCCGACACCGCGCCGGTCAGGATATCTTCCTTATATTCTGCACCCGGATCACGGAAATGCACATGGGTATCCACCAGCCCCGGCGCTGCAATCAGGCCATCCGCATTCAGGATGCGAAGCTCGTCCTCTTTTTCTTTTGTAATCTGTGCAGGGTCGATCGTTCCTGCCTCTGCGATTTTTGTAATCCTGTCCTCACCGATCAGGATATCCCGCAAGCTATCCGTCTGCGAAGCCGGATCGATCATGCGGCAATTTTGAACTAAAATCATGTCAGCCTCCGCTGTTGCAAAGCAGCCGCGTCCGACAGCTGCCAAATGTCTGTTGTATCCTCTGCATTTTACCATGTTCTTCAGTCAAACACCACTGTTTTGTCCTCAAACGGTGTTTTTATTACAATATATGGATAAGATGGCGTTTCGCTCAGCTCCTTTGCCTGCTTCGGACCGATCAGGCTCGTATCCAGATAAATCATCTCTCCGCTTGCATACAAATCGTCCACTGTAATACTGTAGCCGCCGCTGTCCTGCTTTCCGTAGCCCACGCACAGGTACAAATAACCGCTGTCCGCATACGTCATTTTAAACGATGCTTCTTTCTTTTCCGTCACAAGCTTTAACAACTCCTCCGGCAGCCGCGCCTCGTCCACGACTGTGAATGCGAGGTTTGTTTTCTCCGGCTTTTCCTGTTTCCAGCTGCATCCTGTAAAAAGCAGTATTCCAGCGCATCCGAATATTCCCAGCCAGATCAGGCACAGCGTCCGAACTATTTTTTTCATAATAAGACCGTCCTTTCGATCGATATCCTGTTTGTTTCATATATATGAATACGACGTCAGGAGTATGTCGCCACAGTTCACTCGTGCCTTCCTGGCAGCAGATTTCGTGCTTGCAGGAAAATTTGCTGCCAGGAAGGCACGAAGGGAGCGCCATTTCATGAGCAAAAATGAGCTGCGAAGCAGCGGGTAGCATCGAAGATGCGATTCATGACAATAGAATGTTCGCGGAGCGTGCATTCTATTGTATGCGAATGGCGCGGGTGAACTGTGGCTCCCTCGCAGAACACCTGTACGCGCGTCTTGCTTTTTTGCAGCGGCACAGGTATACTGAAAATAAAGAAGGTAGCCGGCGCATCTGCGCCTGCAGAATGGAGAGTTTTATGATTCGCTTTATTATTACCGCGTTATTTGTCATTCTGTTTCTGATCCTCAGCATCCCGCTCCTGATCGCAGAATGGATCATCGGCAAATTCAATCCGCCGTTAAAGGATCGTTCCAGCCTTGCGATTGTCAACTGGGCGTTCCGCATGGTGCTGCGCCTGTCCGGCGTTTCCGTCACCTACATCGGAGAGGATCGCATTCCGAAGGATACCCCGGTTCTCTATGTCGGTAATCACCGCAGCTATTTCGATATCGTTATGACCTATGTCCGTGTGCCCCGCACCACCGGTTATATTTCCAAGGTCGAATTTTTGAAGATTCCTCTGCTTTCCAATTGGATGAAAAACCTGCACTGCCTGTTCCTTGACCGCAGCGATCTCAAGGCTGGTATGAAGACGATTCTTGCAGCAATCGAGGAGATAAAAAACGGCGTGTCCATCTGCATTTTCCCGGAAGGAACCCGCAACCGCACCGATGCTCCTCTGCTTGAGTTCCATGCCGGCAGCTTAAAAATCGCAGAAAAGGCTCAATGCCCGATCGTTCCGATGACGATCGCCAACGCAGAACAGATCTTCGAAGCCCATTCTCCCTGCATCCGCAAGACAAAGGTTATCATCGAATATGGAGAACCCATCGAAACAAAGAATCTCGACCGCACCCAGCAGAAGGCTCTGACCTCCCAGGTTGTTGCACGTATTTCTGAAACCTATGAAAAGAACATGAAATTACTTTCTGGAGAAAATAAATGAACCGTACTGCATCTTCTACCTTGATGACAGAAGGATCGATCTGGAAAAAGATCGTCACCTTCGCATTTCCGCTTTTTCTCGGAAATCTGTTCCAGCAGCTTTATAATACCGCCGACTCCCTGATCGTCGGCAACTTTCTCGGCAGCGACGCACTCGCTGCCGTCAGTTCGTCCGGAAGTCTGATTTTTTTGATGGTCGGATTTTTCAACGGTATCGCAATGGGCGCAGGTGTTGTAGTCGCCCGCTATTATGGAGCACGACAGATCGACCGTCTGCAGCGTGCAATTCATACGGATGTTGCCTTCGGGATTGTCGCCGGTATTTTGCTGACGATCATCGGTCTGATCCTCGCGCCGCAGATGCTGGTCTGGATGGGCACACCGGCAGACGTCCTGCCCAATTCCCTGTTATATTTCCGGATTTATTTTATGGGCTCGCTGGCGTTCGTCCTCTATAACGTTTTTGTCGGCATCCTGCAGTCCATCGGGGACAGCAGACATCCCCTCAACTACCTGATCCTTTCATCTATCGTCAATATCGTGCTCGATCTTTTGTTTGTCGGCGTACTCAAGCTCGGCGTTGGAAGTGCAGCACTCGCCACGATCATTTCCCAGTTTATCAGTGCCCTGCTGTGCCTGCGCCGCCTGCTGAGAAGTCCGGAGGAATATCGTCTGGTTCCGTCCCGCATCCGCTTCGACCCGATCATGTTAAAGCAGATCATTTCAAACGGTCTGCCCGCAGGTCTGCAAAACTCCATTATCGCCCTGGCAAATGTTGTTGTTCAGTCTAACATCAACAGCTTTGGAAAAATGGCAGTGGCTGGCTGCGGTGCCTATTCCAAGGTCGAGGGCTTCGGCTTTTTACCGATCACCTGTTTTTCTCTGGCACTGACCACTTTTATCAGTCAGAACCTCGGCGCAAAGCAGTATGACCGTGCCAAAAGAGGCGCACGCTTCGGCATCCTCTGCTCCATCACCCTTGCGGAAATCGTCGGTATCTGTGTCTATTTCCTGTCCCCCTACCTGATTGCCGCATTCAACAGCGACCCTGAGGTCGTCGCTTACGGAACGCTGCAGGCGCATACGATTACACTGTTTTATTTCCTGCTGGCATTTTCCCACTGCATCGCAGGCATCATGCGGGGCGCAGGCAAGGCAACTGTACCGATGTTCGTCATGCTCTGCTGCTGGTGCATTATCCGCGTGACCTACATCACGATCGCTGTCCGCATTTTCCCTGTCATCAATACAATCTTCTGGGCTTATCCCCTGACATGGACCCTAAGCTCGATTCTGTTTTTCCTTTATTACCGCAAGGCGGACTGGATTCATGGGTTTGAAAAGAAATAAGGTCGAAAAAAACAGGCGTAATTGCAACGCCTGTTTTTTCGGCTTCTCGCCGTCTAATTCACTTCCAGTTTTTCAATTTCCGGCAGTGCAGGAAACAGGCAATGCGGTTCGGTCTGATACCAGTATGCGACCGAAGCGATGTCGTCCTGCAGCGGCAGGGAACGCCCTTCGCTGCGCCAGCCGAGCGCCTGGATCTCCACATGCAGATCCTCGTCAAAGCGGATCGGGTCGGTCAGATGGAACCGGTACATCCCGAAGCGCTGCTGGGACTGATAAAGTCCATCCGGCTTCAAAATCTGATGCAGTCCGGAATACGGCGTCGAAAACCGACAATATTCTCCCTGCGGATATTCAAAATTCCACGCGCCGCCGATGTAGTCTTCTGTTCCGGTTCCGCAGATCGTCGGGAACTCCTGATCTCCGTCCATGAAAAATTTAATCTCGCCCTCTCCCCACCAGCGGTTGCTGTTGACGCCCCATGCGAGGTAGGTTCCGACATACTGTCCTTTTCCTGTTGCCTTGTCCAAAATCACATAATTCTTTTTGTATTCCAGCGGGTTGTCCCGATGAAACTGCGCGTGGAAATACGGCGTATCCTCTGCAACGGCAGTTTCGCTGTAGGTAATCTGATAATAGATCACGCTCTTTTTATCGGTCAGATTTTCCAGCGTGATTTTCGCAGACTTACGAAACGGCATCTGCCAGTAGCTGTTCATGCCGCCCTTGGGATTTACGCAGATCGGAATCGACTGCATCAGCCCCGGCTCACACCAGCCCATACAGAAAAAATCGCCCAACGGCACTTCGATCGACGGCACTTCTTCGCCATCCCAGTACATCCGCAGGATAAACGAGCGCCAGTCTTCGTGCGGACAGGTCAGCCAGATATGCTGAATAATTCCGCTCCCTTCTATTTCTGCCAGCGTCAGCTTTCCCTTTCCCGGAATATCTACGGACGGCGAGATTTTCCAGCCCTGTCCCAGCTCTCTGGCACAGTTTTTGCCGGTTCCCTCGGTCGCCATACCGCCCTTTCCTTTTTCCCCATGAAAATTTTCTGGGCTGATCGAACGTGTCCTGCCCTCTACAAGATGTGTCAGCCCTGTCAGTAATCCGCTGTCTGTCATATGCCCCTCCTTTTTGTTTCGTACACGTCTGGGAATGCGCAGTGCCCGGCTCCGATATGTTCACATCCTCACCAGCACGCTTTCCGCGTCGGCAGCGGATCGCAGGTTTGCGCCATCCGGTCTGCCAGAAGCTCCAGCATCCTCACTTTAATCTCCGTAAACGCCGGATTATTATAATGATTGTAGCGCTCCAACGGCTTTTCCTGCAGATCGTATAATTCTCCCTCTGCGCCCTGCGTGCAGCCATGCACCTTCGTCAGCTTATAACGTCCGTCGCATACCATCGTCGTAAAGGCAAGCGGATTGCGGTGGTTGATATTGCTGTTATAAAACTCGCTGTATACACTGTCGCGGTGCGTATTTAAGTCGCTTTCCCCGGTCAGTATCTTCCAGAACGATTTCCCCTGAAATCCTTCATAAAGCGGCAGTCCTGCTGCCTCGCAGATCGTCGGCGCGAGGTCGGCAAGCTCGATTAGTGCTTTACTTTTGCGTCCGCCCGGAATCTTTCCCGGCCAGCTGATAATCAGCGGAACGTGCACGTTATTTTCATAAAAGTAAGGTCCTTTTAAGTACATGCCGTGGTCGCCAAGATTTTCGCCGTGATCGGAATGGAAAATCACGAGCGTGTCCTCCTTCTGCCCGGACTGTTCCAGATAATCCAACATCCGTCCAACCTGCTTGTCAATCAGATCGACCATTGCCCAGTACGCCGCCGTAATCATCCGGTGATCGTAATCGGTCATTTCATCATACGGCATCTGCCCCGGCGTGTTATACGCTCCGACGTGATCTTTTTGTTGGAATACTGTCTTGTTTTCCAGTTCGCCCGGCTCATAGTTCGGCAGCGGAATCTGGTCGAGAATCTTTAAATACCGTTCCAGATACTCTGCGGGCGGGTCGAATGCATGATGTGGGTCGAAGCAGTTGAACGAAAACAGCCAGCTCTTCTTCCTCGTTTTGCATTTTTCCATAAAAGCGATCGCCTGATCGGCACACCATGTCGTCTGATGCCATTTTTCATCCACACCGACCTGAACGTATTTGCAGTCCTCGCGGTTCGGCGTCACATAATCCACGCAGTTTTCCATCAGAAACTGTGAATATTCGTTCGCAGGCCAGTTGTTGACATCCTTCCACGACTGCGGATGATGTGACCAGTGAAATTCATGATAGCCGTCGTCAATTCTCGGCTCGATCATCCGCCCAGTGTCCGGATGACACGCGGACAGATGCAGCTTGCCAGACAGCCCGCAGTAATAACCGTGATCGGCAAACATCTTCGGCACGAGCTTTTCGTCCTTACCGATATCCTGCCCGTTCTGACGCGGTCCGCAGGTACGCGGATATCGACCGGATAAAAAACAGCCCCGGCTCGGCGCACAGACCGGACTCTGCGCATAAGTGTTTTCAAACAGCACTCCTTCTGCTGCCAGCCTGTCAAGATTCGGCGTATACACCCACGGATTTCCCATACATCCAAGGGTGTCGAAACGCTGCTGGTCGGTACAGATCCATAAAACGTTCATTCTCTTTTTTGTCCTCCCAAATGTTCAGTTTTGTTGTAACGGTTATTATTTTTATTATATGATTTGTCTGTATTTTTACAAGATTTATCTCACATTTTGGTCACTTCTCTTGTAAAATATATTTTGGTACACTTTTTATGTAATTATCACTTGCATTCCATTCTTTTTGAACCTATACTGAAACTAATCTGACAAACTGTATAAACGGTCATTACGATGTGTCTGCTGCACCAGTGAGAAATGTTATGATGTGCGGCTGCACGGAAATGAGGAAATTATGTACGAAGACGAAGCGATTAAAAACAAAAAAGATATCGTCCTGGATCTTTCCGATACGGAAGCAACCGCCAAAATCTGCAAGGCGCTTTCATCGGAAACCCGGCTGGAAATCCTCAAATGTCTGGTGGACAAATCCATGACCATTAGCGAGCTGGCGGAGGCTTTTTATCTGCCAATGTCCTCGATGTGCCTGCATATTAAGACGCTCAGCGAAGCGAACCTGATCACGGTCGTTCCAAAGCCCGGACTGCGCGGTTCCCAGAAGCTCTGCGGCATCAAGACTGCCAACGTAACGCTGGATATTTTTGCCCATTTAAACAAGCTGACGCGCAAGCCACCCGTCTATGTCAATATGCCGATCGGTCACTACAGCGACTGTCACATCCTCCCTCCCTGCGGAATCGCCTCTGCAGCTTCCTATGTATATTATGAGGACAGCCCCTACGGCTTTTATTCCCCCGACCGCACCGATGCTGCCCTGATCTGGCTGACGTCCGGCTTTCTGGAATATCAGTTTTCCAACTATCCGTTACAGCAGAATAAGGTGACGCAGATCGAATTTTCCTTTGAAATCTGCTCAGAAGCACCCGGCTATAACAACAACTGGCCCTCCGACATCACCGTCGAACTAAATGGCAAAAAGATCACAACCTTCCATATCAAAGGGGATTACGGCGGCAGAAAAGGCATCTACAATCCGAGCTGGTGGAGCGAATCCAACACGCAGTACGGCGAATACAAAAAGATTTACATCACCCATCAGGGCTGTTATGCGGACAACCAGAAAACATCGGATGAAACGATCAAAAGCCTCGGACTTCTCGACGGCTATTCCTTCTCTTTTACCCTAAAAGTTGACCCGGACAGCACAAACGTCGGCGGTATGAACCTTTTCGGTAAGCATTTCGGGGATTACGCGCAGGATATTGTCATGAAAGTAGAATATGAAAATGACTGAGAAGGGAGCAGATATGTTTCAACAGGACAACGCATTTATCGTATTTTTGAATAAGCTGACAGATATGGTCATTTTGAGCGTCCTTTTCTGCCTCTGCTGCCTGCCGGTCTTTACGATCGGCGCAGCAGACGCAGCGCTCTACCACACAGTCGTCAAAGTGCTCCGGCACAATCAGGGCTATGCCTTTGCGACGTTTCGGGATTCTTTCAAAGAAAACTTCCGGCAGTCCGTTCCCGCTACTCTTTTGTTCCTGCTCGCCTATGTGATGTTCGGTGCGACCTGCTATTTCTGCTATCAGCAGCCAGACAATCTGATCGCTGGCGTGTACGTCGTATTCAGCATGCTTTCGATCCTGCTTCTGATCTTTGCACAGCTTCATTATTTCGCGCTGCTCGGACGATTCAACCTTTCTAAAAAAGAGCGGCAGACGCTTACAGTCCGGCTCACATTCCGGCAGCTGCTGTCCAACTTTTTGCTGCTGTGTATTCTGATTTTTGCGGCAGAGCTCGCCGTCTCCTATCCGCCGACGCTGTTCATCGTCCCAGCTGCAGCCTGTTATTTAAACTCTCTCATTCAGGAGCGGCTGTTCCCAAAGTACATCCGGTATCAGGACGAAGAGGAACTCTGTAAGGAAGCTGAGAATCCGAGCGAAGATGAAAACTGCCCTACGACAGAGAATCTGAGTGGAGTGGAAAACTGCAAAGAAGAGGAAACTGTCACAGATGAAACCATTTAGACAGGGGACACTTGAGGCGATTGCAGAAATCATCGACCCAAAAGCACCGGGCTGCCCATAACTCAAAAACCCGGAGTTTTCCTTAACAAGAGGGACTGCCGCACAGTGAGACAGCCCCTCGCTTTTTTATACCGTCGGTGTCACCGACAGCACATCTCCATCAATTTTTAATTCATCAATTCTCGCACACCGCAGATCCTCTGTGACCGCAGGATCGTGCTCTACGTTATCGCGTCCATGATATACGATATACGCTTTTCCATCATCGAAAATCACACTGTTATGCCCCATACCCTCGATCTCTTTTGTTTTGGACAAAAGCGGCGCATACGTATGATCGTCCGGATATTTCGTCCACGGAAGTGTGCGCAGGTCTGCATCCTCCGGTCCATGTGCGATGCTGTAGCCGATAAAATATGTCGGATTCTGATAGCATGCGCCGGAATACATCAGATAGTGCGTGCCTTCTTTGTAAAAATAGAACGCACCCTCGATCGTATGCCAGTGCTGTCCTTTTTTGAAACGGTCTTTCTGATAAATCTCTTCATCGATCGTCGGACGCACGACGGCAACCGGCTTTCTCTCCAGGGTATATGGATCTGTCAGCTTATCGCACTGGATAAACGTTCCCGCGCGCTCCGCCTCATAATCGTTGTTGCAGTAAAACAGATACAGCCCCGACGGTGTTTTGACCGCATGCGCGTCAATGGAAAACGGCGGCAGGAGCTTTTTTACCTGTTTGAACATCCCGGACGGCGAATCGGAAACCGCAACCCGCATCGTCTGTCCGTGCTCATCCTCGCAGTCTGCATCGAGACAGGAATAGTACATGTAATATTTTCCGTCCAGTTCGATCACACTCGGTGCCCAGCATTCCTTCTGCCCGGTCATGTCCAGACAGCGCCCCTCATATTTCCAGCTCTCTTTTAAATGGTCGCTGGAATACAGCTGTGGACCTTCTCCGCCGCTCGCGTACAGATAATATCTTCCGTCCCCGGCTTTGATCATATAGGGATCAGCCTGCCCCAGAGGCGCCAGGTCATTTGCTTTTCTCTGATATAATTTCACATTTTCCTCCACATCTGTCAGAATTTCGCCCTTATTTTACAGAGCTGTCGATCTGACCTTCGATGATATATTTTTGCAGGAACAGGTACAGCACAATAACAGGCAGCAGTCCGAGCGCACAGGTTGCACACGCTTTCGGCAGGTTTCCAACGCCGTTAGTACGGTTGAACGCGGATTTGATGACGAGGATAATCGTAAACTTCGACTTATCCTGCAGCAAATACATCGGCATCAGGTAGTTATTCCAGCAGCCAGTCGCAGACATGATAATTCTCGTTACCGTAACGGCTTTTAACTGCGGCATGATGATCTGTGCAAACGTTCGAAGGACGCCCGCGCCGTCAATCGCCGCCGCTTCATCCAGTGCAACCGGAATCGAAACGACAAAGTTGACGTACATGAACATCGTTCCGGGGATTCCGCCTGCCGCGGACAGCAGCGCCAGTCCGTAGAGCGTATTTGTCATATGAAATTTTACCATTAAACCGTAAGTACCGACCAACAGTGCAACGCCGGGAATCATCATGATGCCCATGTTGACATTTCGGATGGATTCTGCAATTTTACCGTTGCTTCTCGCAAGACCGTAAGCTGCAAGCGCGGAAAAAACGATTTCCAGAACGACAGTTTCCACAACGAGGACAATGGAATTCTTAAAGCCCAGCCAGAGGTCGCCGCTTTTGAATACATCGATATAATTCTGGAAATTCCACATCGCAGGAAGGGATAATTTCGAGCCGACGTCCTGAATCGTCCGAAACGACAGGTTCAGCATGATGTAAATCGGCAGCAGATAAATCAGGATCAGCAGAACCGCCACGATATAACACCACCATGTGGAATGGGTATTCGGGCCTTTTGCTTTTTTGAGTCTGGCTTTCATTTAATATTCCACCTCCTTCTTCCGAAGGTACATATTGACCGGAAGCGCAACGATCAGAATGATGAAAAACGTCATGATACCGACTGCAGACGCATAGCCCGCTTTTTCATCATTGAAATACAGCTGCGAAATGTAAAACGAAAGGGACATGGATTTCCGGTTCGGACCGCCGCCCGACATCGCAACGATCGCATCGAACAGCTTGAAGCCGCCGATCAGGTTCGTCACAACTGCCGTCGTAATCGACGGAATCAGAAGCGGAAGCGTCACATAGAAAAATTCCTTCACACGGTTTGCGCCGTCCAGCCACGCCGCCTCTTTATACATCGACGGAATATTCTGCAGGCCGGCAAGATAAATAATCATACAAAGTCCCATGTACTGCCAGGAGTTTGCAAGCGTAATCATGATCGTGGACGACAGACCGGTCTTCATCCAGTACACACCGGAAAGTCCGAGCAGCCCGAGCAGCTCGTTGAATACGCCGCCTTCCACCTGCACGAAATAGTACAGGATCTGACCCATAATAAATGCGGAAATCATGATCGGCATATACAAAATCACGCGGACCGCATTTCTTCCTTTAAATTTATTGTTCAAAAACAAAGCGGCCGCAAGACCGAGAATATTCTGCAAAATGGTAGATCCAAAGCCGTAAATAAACGTGTTGAGCGTAGTCAACCAGAACAGTTTGTCGGTAAAAATGTTTTCAAAATTTTTGAGTCCGTACCAGCGCATTTTCTGAGAATATCCGTTCCATTTAAAAAACGAAATACGGACAGCATTGACCAACGGCGCAGCGATAAACAGAATCATCAACACCAGCGCCGGGATCGTCAAAGCGAGGTACATCCATTTCCTCTTTTTCAATTCAGAACCCCCTTTAGCCAAAAGAGGTGAGATGGCATTGCCACCTCACCATCTTTGTAAAATCCGTTGTTCTTCTCAGCCTTCCTGTGCAGCATCGTAAAGATCCTGATAGTTCTCAAGCAGATACTCGATCACTTCGTCCTGTCCGGCTTCGCTGTCATCATCAAAGAGCATGTCGCTTGCATTGCCGAAAATAGACCACATGCCGGACGGCATATACTGTCTGTCCCAAAGGTTCTCATAGAAGATATCGCAATCTGCGCATTTTTCTTTCATTTCCTGGAATACCTGCAGGCCATAGCTGTCGTCGATTTCCATCGTGGACTTTAAGCAGCTGATCTTACCGGTTGCAGCGTTCATTTCCTGTGCAACTTCCGGACGTGCCATGTATTCAAGGAACAGCTTTGCAGCATCTGCATTCCCGGTGTCTTTCCAGATACCGAACGTATCGCCCTCACCGATGCCGACATGCTCTTTGCCGCCTTCTTTGGATGCGAAAGAGGGCATGAATGCGAAGCGGGCATCAGGATTCAAGCTTAAGCAGGTCAGCATAACGGACGGGTCATTGCCAAGGCTGAATGCGCCCTTACCAGCTGCAAAACGCTCTGTCAGGTCTGTGTCCGCCATGGTCAGGATGTCGTCATAGTAATATCCGGAGTCAATCCAGTTTGCCATGTATTTTACAAGAGAATCCTTGTAATCCTGCCAGTCGAAGGAGCCGTCCAGCATCGCTGCGGAATCCTCAAACATTTCGCCCTCATAGCTTACGAACGTACCGGCGAAGTTTGCCAACAAACCGGGGTTAGATACTACGTTGAGCGGTGTAAGTCCGCTTGCTTTGATCTTGGCACATGCTTCTGTAAAATCATCCCAAGTGTGGATCGCATACGGATCTACACCAACCGCATCACAGGCATCCAGATTTACCAGCGTGCCGTTGATCAGTTCAGAAATCATCAGGACGTAAATTGCATCGTCGTCGTCCTGAATAACGCCGAGTGCGGATTCATCATAATCGGAAACCCACGGCTGATCCTGTAAGTTCATCAGATATTCTTTGTAACGTAAGAGCGACCATCCGTGTGTCTGGAAAACGTCAGGAAGCTCGTTGGATGCCATACGGGTCTTTAACGTATTCTCATAGTCGTCGCCGTATTCTGCGATATTTACCGTAACACCATATTCTTCTTCAAATTTATCAACCAGTCCCTGAAACGTCGTCGCCTGATCGCCAGTATAGGTAACTGCAACTTCAAGAGTCGATCCGCTGACATCTGTATCCGCTGCTACTGCGCTTTCCGCAGGCGCTGCAGCTTCTTCTTTAGTTGCAGAGTCATCGGTTGTTGCTGCCGGTGCACTTGTGTTCTGGCTTCCGCAGGCTGCCAGCGACATTACCATTGCTGTTGATAATAAAATACTCCCAAGTTTCTTCATACTCATACGAAAGTCCTCCTTCAGAGCTATGAATTCAAATACCCTTTGTATACCTTCTGCCTGTTCCCCTTTTCACCACATCGTTACGGTTTTTCTGTATTAGCAAACAAATCCACTGCAATGCTGCTGTTTTATCCCTTTTTAATTTGATAGACAGATGTTTGCTTTTTTCAGCTAAAATAATCTTTTTGACGAATTGATAGCGCTATCTTTTATGTCAAGTTCATTATTTATGTACTTATTGTATATGAGTATTCTGAAAATTTCAATAGTTATCGTTTAATTTGCATAAGATATATGTCAACGCAAATTTTAGTACATTTTTTGTGTAGCTTTTATTTTGTCATGGACCAAACAGTGCAGTCAGACCGAATCCACGGACTGGCTGCGCCTGTTTTTTGACTTTTCACATATTCCGTCGATGTATCGTTTTCCGTCGCCCGGCGTCTGCTTTTTGATCTGCTCGCCGACTCATCGCTTTCTACCGCCAAGTGCCTTACGCACTCACCGGCATATTCCACCGCCCGACTTCTTACGTGCTTGCCGATGTATAATTCTTCACCGCCTGATTCCACACCGCCCGTGCGATCAAAAAGAATACGATCGGTGCGGCGACGCCCCAGACCGCCATCGGAGCAGACAACTCGCCCATCAGAAACAGCCCCGGAAAGTTCGTGATGACAAACACCGGCAACAGAAACGTTCCGATACGCTGCATCCACTTGCCGTAAATGAGCTGCGGCATGTTGTTGAAGTCCCACACTGCCGCCGTCAGATCCGCGATGCCGTTCGTCGCCGTCGTCCAGAACACCAGAAGATGCGGCAGCAAAAACAGGCTGTAGGTCAAAAGCGCGCCGCAGATCAGGAAAAAGACAAAGCCTGCGATCGAGCCGACCGTCACGGGAAGTCCTGCCCGATGCCAGCCGATCCCGATCATGACGATTCCCGCAGCCGCATCCGGCACAAGCAGCGACAGATCCAGTCGCTGCATTGTCACCAGAAACTGCGCCGCAACCGGTTTTACCAGATACATGTCGAGTTTTCCATCCCGAATCATCGTCGTCAATGACGTAAAGTTCGGGTAATATAGCATGTAAACGCCGGTCAGCAGAATGTACACCCCAATGAACAATAAAATGTGATCCGGCGTCAGGACTCCGATTTTGATGCCTGCCCGGTAAACCACCGCCACATACAAAAGCTTGATCAACAACCAACCGGTTTCCACCAAAACGCCCGCTGCAAAGTTGATCCGGTATTCCAGCTGCGCCATCAGGGACATTTTCAGAAATACGAACAGCAGTTTCCCATACCTTATAAATGTATTTAGAATACCAGTTTTCTTTTCCATCCGTCAGCCTCCTACCGCAGCAAAGCGCTGCAGTCCTTTTTTCCACATCATCTGCCCCAGTCCCCAGAAAAATGCGATCCACGCAAGCTGGCACAGCATTCCGGTGCCAATTGCTCCCATCGAAAGCTTTCCATTGATAATGTTGACCGGAAACTGCGTCGTATACCCGAACGGAAGCAGAGAGATCAGAAGCGCCGCCGTTTTTCCGAAAATATCCATGGGGAACACGCCGCCGCTGACAACAACCAGCACCACGCTGACTGTTCCGAACAGCAGATGCACGTCCGTCAGCCAGAAGCTCAACAGCGCCACGCAGTAAAAGATAAAGAAATTCAGGATCACTGCCAGAACCAGCCCCACCAAAAACAGCACGATTCGAACCAAAGACAGCTTCAGTCCGAGAAATATGCTTGAAAATGCAACCAGTACAGACGTACAGATCAGCAGTAAAATCAACTGCGGCATCTTTTCCCCGAGATAGCTGCAGAACCGGTAGCCGCAGTAGTTGACCGGGCGGATCAGATATTTATTCAGCCCGCCGTCCTTGATGTCCTCGTTGATCTGATATTCGAACCCGGTAATAACCAGCTTCGACACCAGCCCGGCAAGCAGCGTATACACGATAATTTCCGTATAGCTATAGCCCGTCATCGCTCCCGCATCCCCGTTGCCGTACAGATAATTCCACAAAAAGGTCTGAATGATGATTGGAAAAATCGTACTCAACAATGTCAGCACCATATTTGCCCGGTATTCCAGAGCGGTTTCCACTCCCATCTGATACACGCATCGATACAGCTTCATCCTGCCACCTCCCCGGTGAAAATTCTGGCAATGCTCTCTTCCAGCGGAACCTCCGTCACAGTAAAATCATCCACCGGAAACAGGGAAAGCATCTGCGATGCCGTTTCCTTGATCCGCTCCTTCGGGATTTCCAGAACTGCCGTCAGATCTTTATTTTCCCGCACTCGCCCGAATATGGACAGCTTCCCGGTTTCTACCGGGCTGGAAAAGGAAAGGGTCAGCAGGCGTTTATCCCCCATTCTGTGGTTGATATCAGAAAGCGCGCCGTCGTAGACCAGCGTGCCGCTGTTAATAATGACTGCCCGGCTGCAAAGTGCTTCGATATCCCGCATATAATGGCTTGTTAAAATGATCGTTGTTTTCGTCTGTTCGTTGTAATAGTGTAAAAAGTCACGGATTTTCTGCTGGGACACGATATCCAGACCGATCGTCGGCTCATCTAAAAACAGAATGCCGGGGCGGTGAATCAGCGCCGCCAGGATTTCCATCTTCATCCGTTCTCCGAGAGAAAGTCTGCGCACCTGAATATTCATCAGCTCCCGCACGCCAAGAAGCTCCGACAGCTCGTCCACGGTCTTTTTGTATTCCCTGTCATCCACATCGTAAATGCATTTATTCAGATACAGGCTGTCGCTGGCAGGCAGATCCCACCACAGCTGATTTTTCTGACCCATGACGATGGCAAAGCTTCGCTTGAACTCATTTTTCCGTTCCCAGGGCACAAAGCCATTCACCAGAACCTCCCCGGATGTCGGATACAAAATACCGGACAGAAGCTTTAATGTCGTCGTCTTTCCTGCGCCGTTTGGTCCCAGCAGCGCCATCATTTCCCCTTTTTCCACGGAAAAAGAAACGTCCTTTACCGCTTCCTTTGTCAGCATCTGCCGGTGGAACAGGTTATTTAACGATCCCTGCAGCCCCGCGCCCTTTTTATAATAGGAAAATTCCTTCCGCAGATTATTGACCGAAATCATCTCTTCCATTGTTTTCCCTCTCTTCTCTATTTTTGTTCACTCGCTGTCTCACTCCAGAAATTCCGCATGCCGGATCCACGCCTCGTAGCGCGCCATGACTTCCGGATAGCGGTAGCGGCTAACCGGAAGCTGGCTGCCATCCTCCAGCTCTATCATTTCCCTTCCAATCCGGCTGATCTGCCCGGGATTGACCAGAAAACTTTTGTGGACGCGTAAAAACGACCTGACGCGCAGCTTTTCCTCCCAGTATCCGAGCGTTTCCGACGTCAGGAACACCTTCTTTTCGCAGTGCACCCAGATCTCGTGCCGCATACTTTCCAAATACAGGATTTCCTTTTCCCGCACCCGGATTCTGCCGTCGGACGAAGGGCTTTCCCGATACGGAAAGCTCCGGTAACCGCTGCCCGTGCGCCTCTGTTTTTTCAATTTCGCAAGCGCCGCCTTCAAATCCTGTTCCAGCGCGTATCCCCGCACCACATGAAAAAAAGGCTTTGTCAGTGCATCAAACACCGCTTCCGGGCTGTCCGCCACAAAAATCACCGCAAGGCGGGGATATTCTTCCAACAGGCTGTCTACTTCCTCCGACAGGACATTTTCACAGCTGCCCCACCAGATCAGACAATCCAGAGCTTCCAACGCTTCCGCAGATTTTTCCGTGATCCGCACAAACTCTGTCTGTCTGTTTTTTTCCGCCTGGACTGGATCTTCTTCCGAAAACTGCCCCTGCAGGGAAAGCGCCTGCATCATGTATTCAATTTTTTTCAGGGCTTCCTTCGGCTCTCCGCACAATCCAACAAGCGGCATTTTATCCTCCATCCCACAGATGTTCTGCTGCTACCTTTTCATCTTAGCAGACCTCGTTAAAAAAACAATCCGCTGTGCACCAATCGCAGTCCGTGCGCCCCAATGGCATGCGAAAGCACAACGGCAACACAACGTAAAACCACTGTCGGTCGCCGCTCCTAACGCACTGCACTGGATTTTCTCACAAAATTTTTTCTTGACAAATTTCAAATCCCTCTATATTATCAGTGGTAATTATCAAAGATAATCATATAGAGGGATTTAGTGTGAAAACTAAGCGTGATCGCTTATTTTTCACACAGCTATTCATGACAATAGAATGCTCGCAGAGCGTGCATTCTATTGTTTGTGCCGCAGGTGTCACAAAGTAGCTATGATCGCAGAGCCGAACTGGACGTTCGCCTCGCGATTTCTTCGGCGCAAAGCGCCTGCGGAATGGAGGATTTTATGACAATCGAACTCATCAAACGGCTGCTGGACGCCTGCTATGAGGCGAAGCGCATCCGCGATATGCTCCCGCCGCTGCCGGACGGCGTGACACCATCCTATATCCATTTTCTGGATGTCATCGGACAGATGGAAAAAAACGGAACTTCCGTAAAAGTATCCGACATCAGCGATGCGCTGAACCTTCCGCGTCCCGGCGTGACGAGAACGGTAAAGGAGATGGAGCAAAAAGGCTATCTGACCAAAAAGCCGTCCGAAGAGGATGCACGCATCCTGTACCTTTTCATTACAGACGAAGGCAAAAAGCTCTCTGCCAAGTACAACGAACAGGTTTTTAACGCCCTGCTGCCCGATCTGGAGACCATCTCCGGCGAAGATGCGGAATGTACCATCCGTACCATTGAAATATTTTATCAAGTAATGTGTGAAAGGAGAAACGACCTTGACAAGTGATAAGACAGATTTTACACAGGGAAATATTTTAAAGAAACTGGTACCTTTTATGATTCCGATTCTGGGCGCGCTGGTACTCCAGGCCGCCTACGGCGCGGTCGATCTGCTCGTCGTCGGCAGATTTGGCTCCACCTCCGGGCTTTCTGCGGTTTCCACCGGCAGCCAGGTGTTAAACCTCGTCACCTTTGTTGTGACACAGCTCGCAATGGGCGTCACCGTCCTGATCGCCCGTTATCTCGGGGAAAAGAACCCGGAACAGATCGGCTCCGTCATCGGCGGCGCAGCGGTTGTATTCACACTGCTTTCTGTCTGCCTGTTCGCAGCGATGGTTTTCTTTGCCCGCCCCATCTCTGTACTCATGCAGGCTCCTGCTGAAGCAGTCACTCTGACCACAAGTTATGTTCGTATCTGCGGCAGCGGTATTTTCTTCATCGTCGCCTACAACCTTCTGTCGGCGATTTTCCGTGGACTTGGCGACAGCAAGTCTCCGCTCCTGTTCGTCCTCGTCGCATGTATCGTCAACATCGTCGGCGACCTCGTTTTGGTTGCCGGTCTGCACATGGACGCAGCGGGCGCAGCATTTGCAACCGTATTTGCACAGGCGGTCAGCGTTGTCTTTGCGGTGGTTATTCTTTTCAAAAAGCAGCTGCCCTTCCACATTGGCAAAAGCGATCTTGGCTTCAATTCCCAGTGCAGCAAATTTTTAAGCATCGGACTTCCTCTCGCCCTGCAGGAATTTCTGACCCAGGTTTCGTTCCTCGCCCTCTGCGCCTTTGTCAACCGCCTCGGCCTGGAAGCCTCCTCCGGCTATGGTGTCGCCTGCAAAATCGTCAACTTTGCAATGCTGATCCCCAGCTCCCTGATGCAGTCCATGGCGTCCTTCGTTTCCCAGAATGTCGGTGCAGGCAATCTGAAACGGGCCAAAAAATCCATGTTCACCGGAATCGGCATTGGTCTGATCTTCGGCTGCCTTGTCTTTACCCTCATCTGGTTTAAGGGTGACCTGCTCGCATCTTTCTTTTCCACAGACGCTGCCGTTATCCAAAACGGCTTCGCGTACTTAAAGGGTTTTGCGCCCGAAACCATCGTCACCGCTGTTTTGTTCAGCATGATCGGCTACTTCAACGGTAACAACAAAACTCTCTGGGTTATGCTCCAGGGTCTGATCCAGACCCTCTGCGTCCGTCTCCCCTTCGCTTACTTCATGAGTATCCAGCCAAACGCCAGCCTGACAAGGATCGGACTTGCCGCACCGGTTTCCACAACTGTCGGCATCCTGTTGAACGTTGGATTTTACCTCTACCTGAACAAGAAAGAAAAACGCGCCTGACGGCGCGTTTTTTTATGCATCCGATCTGGAATATGCGTTTTTCATCTGGCTGCTCAGCTCAAACAGCACCTTATCAAGCGTATCGTCTGTTTCCTTCTGCAGCATCGCAGCAATCTCCGCATTTGCCTGCTGCCGCAGCGCTTTTCTTACCGCAGGATCCTGTTCTGCTGCCAAACGTGCATCATAGCGGTTGATCAGCTCGTGTCCCTTTGCTGCAGCCCTTTCCTGATAACGCTCCACATGGAACAGAGATTTATTATAGGAAGCGTCCGCCATCGCTGCGATCAGACGGCTCGACCAGTAAAAGTTCTCTGTCGAAACCCGCCCGGTCGTGTTGTTTAAATACTCCGGTGTTTCCTCCACATCTGCATAAAATGGAACAAGGGCGTTAAATGCATTGGACCCGTAGGCAATCCATTCCACCGGCCTGCAGTCCGCTTCCATATCCGGTCTGATCTGGATCAACGCCATGAAATCATTTCGGTTGATGCCGATAGAACGGTATGCACCACGCATGGATTTATCGCCATAGGATCCATAGGGATCATACGGCGTCCCCTGATAGTGACCGGACAGAACATATTTCACATCCTCGACTGTGATCTTTTTTTCGGGAACCATGCACCACGGCAGATCGTCGGAAACCGGTGTAAAATCAGCAAGCGCACCGTCCCAGCGATAGGTGTTCGGATTCAGATACCGCTCCATAAACCATGCCCGGGGTGTGTTGTATACATGATCTGCATCGTCATGACTGCCGAAGACATCCCGCGGATTCAGCGAACCGTCCATCGAAAGGTTCAGATGGTAGGTTTCGATAAATTCTTTCAAATCTGCGGAGCAGAGGAAATTTTTCTGTTCCCCGTAAGCATCTTCCAGATCAAAGCTGTCGATTCCGAGCTGGTTTGGCATCACGACATAAACCTCATCCGGCACTCTTCTTGCCATCCAGTGATGTCCTCCGATGGTTTCCAGCCACCAGATCTCGTCTTTATCCTGAAAAGCGATTCCGTTCATCTCATATGTCCCGTATTGCTCCAGCAGGCTGCCAAGACGTAAAACGCCCTCTCTGGCGCTTCTGATATAAGGAAGCACCAGACAAACCAGATCCTCTTCCCCGATTCCTCCGGCAATCTCTTCCTTTCCATCCGCTGCAGGCTGATAAACGACCAACGGATCCGCTCCCAGCACGCGCGGATTCGAGGTGATCGTCTCAGTAGCAGTCATCGCAACATGTGCCTCATTGACGCCGCTGGCAGCCCAGATACCTTTTCCCTCCACCGCATTCGGCATCGCTGTATAGCGCATCGGATTCTCCGGCAGTTCGATGGTCACATGAGAGAGCACGGAATGATAGGTTTTCGGCTGCTGCTCCGGAGAAACCACTGCAAACTTCTTCGCTGTAAAATGTCCAGCGCCGGAATCATCGTTTCTCGCGATCATCGTTGATCCGTCATAGGTCGCTTTTTTCCCGACCAGTATTGTTGTACACCCCATATCTGACCTCCTATTTTTCTAATGCTTCTACGATTTTTGCATACCCCATGCCGTGGGAAGCCTTGATCAGTACCGAATCCCCAGGATGCAGAAGTCCAGGCAATGCTGCAAGCAGTGCGTCGGTATCTGCGAAATGTTCCGCCTGAGAAATTCCAGCTTCCTTCGCTGCTCGGTACATCTCTTCCGAAAGGCTTCCTGCACAATACAGACAGTCTATGCCTTGTTCTGCGGCATATGCGCCAACCTGCCCGTGCATCTCCCTTTCCTTCTCTCCAAGCTCAAACATATCACCGAGCACCGCAACTTTGCGTCCGTCTGCCAGACTTAACAGATCCAGCGCAGCCTTGGTCGAAACCGGGTTTGCATTGTAGCAGTCGTCGATCAGCACCAGATCCCCCGCCTGCACAACACGGCTTCTGCCGCTTACTGCCTGCACGGCAGCGATTCCGGCTGCGATCTGCTCTGTCGTCAGTCCGAGTTGTAAACCAACTGCAGTCGCCGCCAGCGCATTTAACACCATATGCGCGCCCGGCAGCGGAATCTGTACGTCAAACGCAGCGTCCGGCGTGTGGATTGTCGCTGTACTGCCCAGCAGTCCACGGCTTACGATGGTGTCTGCGTAAATATCGTTTTCGGGAGAAAGTCCAAAGTGAACCGGCCTTTTGCCGTGTACTTCCCCAATTGTCATGAGTTTGTCATCGTCTCCGTTGACACAGACCGTCCCTTCAGGATTCATAAAGTCAAAAATCTCGGATTTTGCCTTCAAAATACCATCCCGGCTTCCGAGGAATTCCAGATGGCACTGACCGATATTTGTCATCACGCAAATATCCGGCTTTACCATCTCGCTTAAACGGTGCATCTCCCCGAAATGATTGATGCCCATCTCCACAACGGCAGCCTCCGTATCCTCCGGCATGGCAAGCAGTGTCAACGGCACGCCGATTTCGTTGTTGAAATTGCCCTGCGTCTTGTGTGTCTTGTATTTCTGTGCAAGTACTGACGCGACAAATTCTTTTGTACTGGTCTTGCCGACGCTTCCGGTGATCCCAACGATCGGAATTGGCATCTGCTCTCTGTAAAACGCAGCGATCTGCCGAAGCGCAGCCAGACTGTCCTCCACACGGATGCAGGGACCCGGCAGTTCTTCCGGTTCTTCTTCACACACAACTGCAATCGCGCCCTTGTCAAAAACTTCCCGGATAAACTGATGACCATCCACCCGTTCTCCGCGGATTGCCACAAAAATATCGCCCGGTTCCACTTTGCGGGAATCGATTACGATTCCTGCCGCTTCTTTGCCGGAATAGCCGCGGATTACAGCCATTCCCGCCGCCGGACAGGTTCCGGTATGCTTTCCCGCCGGCACAGCCAGATGCCCCTTACAGGCTCTTGCTATATTCCATATCGTCATGTTTTTCCTATCACTTTTGGTCTCCATTTTACAGTTGAAAAGCTGCGTCCTTTTCAGTCCTCAAATGCCATATCCAGAATCTTCTGGCAAAGCTCGTCATAGCTGATGCCGACCGCCGCAGCTTCCTGGGGAATCAGGGAGGTGGGAGTCATGCCGGGGAGCGTATTCGCCTCCAGACAGTAGGCGTTTCCGGCCTCATCCATCATAAAATCCATCCGGGCATATTTATGCAGGCGCAGGGCATCGAATACACGCTCTGAAATCTTCTGGATCTTTCTGGTGCTCTCTTCGCCGATCGGCGCGGGGCAAATCTCAATGGTGCTGCCCGCCTGATATTTGTTTTTGTAATCGTAAAAGCCTTCCTTCGGCGCGATTTCCACGATCGGAAGCGCTTTGCCGTCCAGCACGCAGCAGGTTAACTCCCTGCCCTTGATATATTCTTCTACAACGACCTCGTCTCCATATAAAAATGCATCATCGAGTGCTGCCTGATAGTCCTCTTCTTTCTGCACGATGGAAACGCCGATGCTCGAACCACCGGAGCTTACCTTTACCACGCAGGGGAACTTCGGCTGCTGGCCTTCTCCCGGCTCCTGACCTTTTTTCAGGCGGAAGCCTGCTGGGGTCGGAATCCCGTTTTGCATAAACAGTTCTTTTGCAAGGCACTTATCCATCGCCAGCGCGCCGCTGACAAAGTCTGTGCCGGTGTAGCGGATTCCCAGCAGATCAAATGCCGCCTGCACCTTTCCACCTTCTCCGTCTGCACCGTGCAGTCCTAAAAAGACAACGTCCGCCATCTGACAGATCTTGATCACGTTGGGGCCAAAGTAACATTTGCCGCCGTCCTTCCGCAGTGCCTTTACCGCACTGATATCGGGATTGATCTCATGAATCGCTTCGATTCCTGCAGAAAAATCCTCATCACTTTCAAAAATATGATCAATGTCATCCCGTTCCATTCCAAGAAAAACGTCCAGCAGGACAGCCTGATGTCCCAGTCTCTTCATCGCCTGATAAATCATCTTGCCGGAAATCAGGGATACGTCACGTTCCGTGCTGATTCCGCCTGCTAATACTACAACCTTCATGTCTTTCTCCTCTTCTACTGTTTTCCAAAATTACTTCATGCCATAGTATACGCTCAATCCACTGCTCCGTAAAGGAAAATCAGCAGTCAGTTTGCCTAAAATACCGATATATTTTACCGTATTATCCAGTTAAAGCGCTGAAATATTAATTTTTTGTAAAATTTTTTCGCACCTTTCTGCAAATAGGTGTATAATACAGACACGTTACAAAGACAGATGTCTTTCTACAAAAGACATTTCTTCCAGGAAAGGCATTTTTCTTTTGAAAAGGAGGAACTATTATGAAAATTCAGGATTTGCGGGCCAGAGAGATCATCGACTGCAAGGGAAAGCCCCTGCTGGAGGTGGATATCATCACCGAGGATGGCACCATGGGCCGGGCAGCGTCCCCCTCCGGTATCTCCGCCGGGGAACACGAGGCTATGGTGCTGCGGGACGGTGACCGGAGCCGTTATGACGGCAACGGCGTCCGCAAGGCCGTGGAGATGGCGGAGAAGGTGGTCCTGCCTGCCATCCGGGGCATGGACGTGCTGGACCAGCAGGCGCTGGACCGCCGTCTCATGGAGCTGGACGGCACCCCCAACAAGTCCCGTCTGGGGGGCAATGTCACGTACAGCACGTCGCTGGCGGTCATGCGGGCCGGATGCCAGCTGCGCCATGTGTCCCAGTACCGCTATCTGAACCCCGGTGACATCCGCACCATCCCTCTGCCCACCTCGGATATGTTCGCCGGAGGCAGCTATGAGGACGACACCATGCCGGTGCAGGAGACCACCATTGTTCCCTATAAGGCATCCTCCATCGCTGAGGCTACGGAGATCCTCTGCAAGGTCTATAAGAAGCTGCCGGAGGTCATCCGGGAGTTTCAGGGGGGCCGCCGTCCGGAGATCGGCGCCATGTCGGAGTATATGGCCCCCAGCACCGATTTCATGGACTGTCTGGATATCCTCTATGAGACGGCCAAGCGCTGCCGCTGCGAGGAGAAGATCGCCTTCCATATGGACTGCGCTTTCAGCGAGATCTACGACGCCAAGCGGGGTACCTATCACTACTGCGGCCGGGAGGTGGATCTGGACGAGATCATCGGCATCCTGAAGCAGGCCACGGAGAAGTATAACTTCCTCTACATCGAGGATCCGGTGGACGAGAACGACTGGGAGGGCTGGGTGAAGGCCGCCAAGGCGCTGGATCGCACCACCCTCTGCGGCGACGACCTCACCGTCACCAACATCGACTATCTTCGCAAGGCGCTGGACATGGGGGCCTGCGGGGCCTTCGTCTTTAAGCCCAATCAGGTGGGGACCGTCACGGAGGCTATGGAAGCCCAGCGGTATGCCGTGGAGCACGGAATGTTCTCCATTCCCTCCATCCGGGCGGGCGGCGTCAGCGACGACCCTGTGGCGGACATGGGCATCGCCGGCGGAGCGGCGGCGGTGAAGCTGGGCCCGCCCAAATTCGGTCACGCCATTCACATCGTCAACTCTCTGCGGCGGGCGGAGACGGAGCTGCCGGCAGCCCAGCCCTTCGACTTCTCGCCCTTCGTGAAGTTCTGAGGTACTTGCCCCTATTGTAAGAGATACTAAGGGAAAATACAAGGTTTTTTACAAAATAGTTAATGAAATCGGATACGGCGTAAAAATATTTTTACCAATTTGCTCTCTACACCCCCTCAAGTAGGAGACCGCAGCGGACGCAGAACACGGCGGCGCTGCGGTCTCCCTGCGAAAAAACGGCTTGCGCCGGGGCGGTGGATGCACTATAATAAACTATGATAATATGATAACAAAAAAATCCCGTGCAGGGAGATCCGGGAGGGAAGCACAGTGGAACTGGAGCTGAGGCAGGAACAACAGCTGTCCATGCGGCAGCTGCATAGTCTGCGGCTGCTGCAAATGGGGCGGCTGGAGATACGGGAGTATCTGGAGAGCGTGGCGCAGGAAAACCCCACGGTGGAGCTGGAGCTGCCCCACGAGGAGGAGCCTCTGACCCGGCAGGCCGAGCGCTGGCTGGACCGCTGGCGCTGGCTGGAGGAAAACGACCGCCAGAACAGCTACTATGAGCGGCCCAATCAGGAGGAAGAGGACTCCCCCATGAACCGTATCGGCACCGACGGCGGTTTGGCGGAGACGCTGGAGAGCTTCCTGTGCCGCCAGATCGCCGGGCTGGAGGTGCCGGAGCGGCAGCGGCAGCTGCTCTACTATCTGGTGGGCTGTCTGGAGGACAGCGGGTATCTCACCACACCGCCGGAGGAGCTGGCGTGGATGAACTGACCGCCGCCCAAATAGATGCCCACGTGGCTGATGCCGCCGAAGGTATCGAAAAACACCAGATCACCGGCCTGCCGCTCCTCGGAGGAGACAGATGTGGCGGCCACTGGCTGGTGGCGGAATGGGGGAGATTGTAGCCGAACTGCTTGTAGATATACATGGTGAAGCCGGAGCAGTCGGTACCGGAGTAGCTGGATCCGCCGTAGACATAGGGCGTACCCAGATAGGTGTAGGCGTAGGCGATGAGCTCCTCCCGCACGGTGTTGGTGGCGGAGGTACCCTCATAGTCGGCATAGTGGACCGGCTGGGCATACTCGGCGGGGATGTAGCCGGTGGACTGGCCGAAGGTGACCTGATACCAGCCGTCCTGATAGTCGTTGAGGCGGGCCACCTTGCCGCTGTCGATGGTGAGAGAGGTGGCGGTGTCGTTATCGGCGGCACTGCGAAGCCGAACGGCCTCGGTG
>ENA-OPDH01000294-OPDH01000294.1-human-gut-metagenome-genome-assembly--contig:-NODE-294-length-39627-cov-4.955726_pt1 | contig 39627 bp, 40 predicted proteins | sample MGYA00241260_ERZ501500 | MGnify/ENA primary metagenome ERZ501500 (study PRJEB25962, sample SAMEA2042519) | human gut metagenome | biome: human gut; feature: human-associated habitat; material: faeces...
TGATCCCGCCAATACTTCGCCATAGGTAGCGCAATTCGCGTCGTTGGCTATATAAGTAGGCAAAGAGATATGCTTCTTTAAATAGTCGTAAATAGGAACATTTTTCCATCCGAAGCAATTGGCATGTACCAAAAGGTTCGTTTTGGGATTTACATAACTAGGCATGCCGATACCCCAGGAAGAGATGTCTTCTATTTGTAATCCAGCCTTTAGGACCGCTTTTTTACTGACCGCAGCCATGTCGGCGGTGATCTCATCGATCGTACGTCCGGCCTGTGTCGGTATACTTTCCTTTGCGATAATCTGGTGATTCTCATCTACTACGCCGGCTACCATATTGGTACCGCCAACGTCCAGACCGAGATAATACTTGGTGCTTTTCATCTTTGCTCTTTATTTTATGAGGTCAATAGAGTGAATTATTTGTTGGCAAAGATAGAGGAGTTACCCGCCCTAGACAATGTGAGGTTTAGCCTAAAATAATGGACTATTTTTGCATAAGTGCTCTTGTTGGTTAATGTGGCAATATAAAAAAAGGACCGGACGATGGGTATCGAACGGTCCTTTCTTTAATCTTTATGTCGTATGCTGTTATTCAGCTTCTTTTTCAGCAGCTTCCTTTTCTGCCGGAGCATCTTCCGGAGTGAAGTCAGTGATACCTGCGTTGATCAAGATGTTATACCAAGAGAGTAGTTTCTTGATGTCGCTTGGATAAACACGCTCACGATCATAGCTAGGCAATACCTCGGCAAAGTACGCACGCAATTGGTCTGTCGTGGCTTTGGAAGGTACCAAAGAGGCGGTTTTTCCCTCTTCCTTGTTCTTTACGCTAGTCAATACCTCATGTAAAGGCACTTCTGTTTCATCCGTATAGATTGCGATATCGCCTAATGAGATTACTTTATCTTTTGCGTATGCGGGTACTCTCTTGTTATCAGTCAGCGATTCAACGATCAACATGTTTTTTCCATGGGAAACCAGTTTATACAGACCGGGTTTTCCCGAAATAGACAAAATAGTCTTCAACATAATGTTTTTTATTTTCTATTAGTGTTAAACTTCGAAGTGACAAAGGTAATAAGAAAAAGTGGAATTCTTCCGTCATGAGGACAGTTAACTTTGTTGGAGAAGTATCTTAGGTTCGTTGACGAAGTATCTTAAGTTCATTGGATGATGAAGGTAAGATGCTGTAAAAGCCACTCGTCCCGCTATCGGTGATTATTGGGATTGAAGCCAACATAACAGTTTGCCTACTTGCGGTATAAGGGCCTGTCTATTGTCATTATAGATAACATAATCGGAGCGATCTTTCTTTTCCTCGTCCGATATTTGGCTGTTGATTCTGCGTTCGATTTCTTCTCTCGAGGCTGAGTCCCTTCCCAAGGCTCTTTCGATGCGGAGTTCTCTTGGGGCATAGACCATCAAGCTTATGTCTACCACTTTGTAGAAACCGGATTCGAATAATATGGCGGATTCGATGGCGCATAAAGGGGAAGTCTGTCTCTCTACCCAAGCCGAGAAATGACGGTTTACCTCAGGATGAATGATCTGGTTGACCTGTTGTAATTGTTCCGGATTATTAAAGATGTGGGAGGCTAGAAGTTTCTTGTTCAATCCCTCATTCGTATAAATCTCCGGACCGAAAAGGGCTGTTAATTTCTCACGGATAACCGGGGAGTTATTTGTCAGCCATTTACTTTCCTCGTCCGCTATGTATACGGGTACACCGGATAACGCTAATAAAGAGGCTACGACGGATTTGCCGCTCCCGATCCCTCCTGTAATACCTATTTTAATCATGCTTATTGTTGTGTTCCAAAATAAATTCTACCTTATCTGGCAATAAGGTTGCCGTATGTACCCAGTCTGGTTTCTTGGTGAGTTTGACGGGTAGGGTACCAGATACGTTTTGCTCCAGATCCTCAAAAGGTATATGAATCGAGAACATATCTTCCGAAAGTCCTTTGAATCGGGACAAGGGCACACTGCAAGTCACTTTTACGACCGCCGGAAACATACGTACCGTATAATGTGGTGGTATATGACTGCAAGAGACAGGTATTTCCAACGTCTTCTCCGTGTACTCCTCTATCGGAATCGTGATAGATACGTTTTCCGGATCGAAGTTAACACCGTCTACTTTGATTAGTTGTACGGTTCTCGTAATGTTTTTATTCGCTTTTTTAACTTCAGTGAAAGCCGTCTTGACCGAGGTCAACGTATCTAAGATCGCTGCGGTGGCATAAGCGTTGATCTTTTGGGGATTGATTTGGATATCCCCGGATAATTGAAAGCCGGCTTCCATATGAATATCACCATTAAAAACGACCTGTATTTCCTTATGGACCCGCTGACTGAAATCCATATCTATTTGTTGTGGATCAAAACTTTGTAATGCCGTAGTGGCTATCAATTGTTTTTGAATATCGTTCTCGATCTGCCTTTTACTTACTTGAACCGAACCGTTTTTCTTCTTCGTATTCTTCATGTTCACCTCGATCGGGGCAAACGATCTTCCAAAAGTATAGTTGAGTAAAACGCTACCCTTGTCTTTTACCTTTGCGGTAATCGTTTCCACCTCAGGGGCATTAAACGCTATATCGGCGGGTACGTTCTTATACTTAACCGGAAAAACAAGCTTTATCTCATATTCCTGCTGCAAGCTTTGGAGTAGCCAGAAACCGAAAGCCAGAAGGGCGAAAAAGAAAAAGACCAAGGCCTCTTTCCATTTGTCTCCGTGGAAAAAAGCCTTAGTCTTTGCTTGGATAGACTTGAAGGAATTTTGTATGTTCTCAAGTCGCGACATATTCTGTAGTTAGATTATTTCTGCTGCTGAGCGTCTTCCGCTGAAGCGAAAATAGAAGTTTTATCTACACGGATACGTACTCCATCCGCTACCTCGATTAGCATATAAGTATCACCGATCTCTTTGATCTTTCCATAGATACCTCCGGCGGTAATCACTTTATCGCCTGTTTTCAACGCCTCACGTGATTTCTGGATTTCTTTTTGTTTCTTTTGTTGCGGACGGATCATGAAGAAATAGAAGATAGCTACGATAACTACCATCATCAAAATACCGGACCACTGACTTCCTCCAGCTGGAGCTTGAAGTAAAATACTGAGTAAGTTCATACTATAATAATCGTTTTACAAGTTAATATCAATAATGATATGCACAAATGTAATGATAATAATTAATCTTTGAGCAATAACTTCTCTTTTTTTAATTCGTTGACTATTGAATCCAGAATTCCGTTAATGAATGTTCCGCTTTTAGGTGTACTATAATACTTTGCGGCATCGATATATTCATTTAAGGTAACGTTGATGGGAATGGTCGGGAACGATAAAATCTCGGCTAAGGCGACTTGCATGATGATCAAGTCCATATTGGCGATACGTTCGGTTTCCCAATTCTTCATATGTTTGTCGATGCGTTCACGATATTCCTTACCTTTCAACAAACTTTGACGGAATAACTTGATTGCGAAAGCCTTGTCTTCCAAATCCTTGAACATTGGCAATAAGGCTTGTTTACTACCTTTCTTCTCCTCGAATTTCTTGATAGTCTTCAAGGCGAAAGTCTCTACGATCTCAATATCGTCGTTCCAGTAGATGCTTTTGTCTTCCAGATATTCCTCTATCATCTCGTTCCCACAGATTACTTTCTTGAAGATCTGGCGCCAGAACTCACGATCCGTCTCGTACGAGTCTTCTTCGTTTTTCAAGTATTCGGCGTAAATTTCAGAGCTTAAGATCGTATCCAATACGTTTTTAACAAACTCCTCGTCGTTACTCCATGAGAGACCTTGCTCGTCCACATACTTTTTCAACGTATCGTTTTCCGCTAATTGAGCGACAAAACGATTGTCTACGAAGCGTGTATTCGGGTTTAACTCCTCATGGGTAGGCATGTATTTGCACTTCCGGGTGTCAAGGATCCTTCTTTGCAGGTTGGTAACTTCGATAATTAGGAGTAAGAAATAATAATATAAGTCATATGACTTCTGAAGGCTGAAAAGCAATTCGTTTTCCGCAACTTTGAGGTCACCGTTTCCGTTTTGATAGTAAGAGTATACTATCTGTAAAACTTTAATGCGGATTAAAATTCTGTTGATCATCGTTTGAAGGAACTTCTTATTATAAATTAGGCTGCAAAGGTAGTCGTTTTTTCCATAAAAGAATCCGGATTTACTTAATTTTATATGTGTTAGATGATATTTTACAAATTTAGCCTCAATGGGCGTATTTTCGATCGTTAAAATAGTTGCTAATTAAAAAAAAATGCACATATTTGAAGCAAGTTATATAAAGTGGGTGGTTTTTTAACGAATGTTAGCTGTCATGGAAGAATCAAGGAATAAAAAACATGTTGAAGGTGGCGACAGGGAGATTCTATACTCTAAAGCCATTAAAGCGGGAAAACGGATTTATTATCTGGATGTGAAGAGGAATTTGAAAGATGACCTATTCGTTGCCGTTACGGAAAGTAAGAAAATTCAATCAAAGGATGGTTTGCAAATCTCATTTGAGAAGCATAAGATTTTCCTTTATAAGGAGGACTTTGAGAAGTTTATGGAGGGAATGCAAGATGTAATCAGTTATATCAAGAACTCAAATCTGAAGAAATCCGCGGAAGACGTGGTGGAACCTGAAGAGGAGGAAACGATTCATGGCGATTCCCCAGAGGAGGATATGGCTTCCGGTGCTATAAAGTTGGATATTGAGTTTTAATGTAACACGAAGAGAAAAAGATAACGGGCTGTTTTACTCATGGAGAGAAACAGCCCGTTATGTGTTAGGAGCTTTCCGCAAAGGAAAATCCTATTCTTTGCTGCGAATTATTCAGCCGGGTGGATAGCCTCTGTAGGACATGCGTCAGCGCAAGTTCCACAATCTGTACACATTTCAGGGTTGATGCTGTATTTATCACCTTCTGAAATTGCTCCTACCGGACACTCATCAATACAAGTTCCGCATGCAATACAATCATCGCTAATTACGTAAGCCATTTTTTTAAACGTTTAAATTGATAACTATTAGTAGGTGCAAAAATATAGCTTTCTTTCTATTTAAAAAATATCTACTGGCTTATTTTCTTCAAAAATCTTCTTTTTTGCAATATCTTTGTCGGGTTTTCGTTATTAAACAAAATAGGTTGAGATTTGAGACGATTATTACTTATATTATATGTGGTAAGCTTGGCTACCATGGGAGCCATGGCTCAAAAGGAAAGGGTGAGGAATCAGCCGTACGCTGATTTGAAATGGCTTCATCTAGGGTTTCATGTGGGTATTCACTCGCAGGATTTGTTATTGACCCATACCGGTGTCATGACCAATGGAGAGACTTGGTTCGCGGAGATCCCTTCTTACTCACCCGGCTTTAGTGTCGGAGTGATCGGAGATATGTATATGAATCCTTATTTCAATTTACGCTTCACGCCTTCTATCCATTTCGGAGATAAGAAATTTAAGTTTCGGGAACAGGCTACGGGAGAGGAATTCATCACGAACGTTCGTTCCAGTTATCTGAATTTCCCCTTAGACGTTAAATATACGGCTTTACGCTTGAATAATTACCGTCCTTATTTGATCGGCGGTATCTATGGCTCTGTGGATATAGGCCGTAAGAAAGGTAATCCGATTCTATTGAAAAGCACGGACTTCGGATTTGAGTTTGGCTTGGGATGTGATATCTATCTACCCTACTTTAAGTTATGCCCGGAGCTGAAATTCTGTTTCGGATTGGTTAACCTATTGGAGAAAGATCGTCCGGACTTGGTAGATCAAGCAAATATCAAATATACGGATGCCTTATCGAAAGCTACATCCCGTATGGTGATCCTGACATTTAATTTCGAATAAATAACTCGATATAGATATAAGCGGCCGGAATAGCCATCATCACGCTATCGAAGCGATCCAGCATGCCTCCATGTCCGGGTAATACATGCCCGGAATCTTTCACGCCTAACGTACGTTTCATCAAAGATTCGATCAAGTCGCCCCAAGTTCCGAATACTACGATCGTGCCGGCTAATCCAAGCCATGTGTACCAGTTCGTGGCCGGCATGAACCAAGCGAATATTTGGGAGGTTATTAATACGAATGCCAACCCTCCGTAAAAACCTTCCCAGGACTTCTTGGGAGAGATACGTTCGAACAATCTTCTTTTTCCAAACATAGATCCCACTAGATAAGCTCCCGTATCATTTACCCATACGAAAACGAAAATAGCCAAGGCAAAATAGGGGATATGTACGATCTCGCCCGGCGTATTAGGTACCGATGTAATAAAGTTTAGCAGAGAGAAAGAGCCTGCGCAATAGATTTGACCGAATAAGGTCAATGCCCAGTTATTGATTGGATTACTGGCTTTATCGTAAAGCTCGGTGATCAAGGTGTACATTAAGAATAAAAGATAGGGGAGAAATATATTGCCTCCAACCAAGCCATTGGCGTAACCGAATGTGGCGGCGAAGAGGTAGGCTCCCCCCAAGGAGCTGACAAATCGTTTGATGGCGGCATTCTCATAATGTTTAACTAATCCGTAGAACTCCCATAGAGAAAGTCCGGTAATGAGTCCAAATACCGTAAGAAAATAATAGGAGTGGAAATAGATCGCACCGACCAATACCGCGACGAAAATAATGCCAGTCAATGCACGTGTAATCAGATTTTTCAAAACAATAGTGTTTTTGCTTGTTTGTAATTTTGGCTGCAAATATAACTAATAAATTGATAATACAGCAATAAGGAAGGCTGGATAGTAACTTTTGATCAAAGATACGCCCCAGCCTTACTTGTTATGAATGTCTTGACTTTGGTCAAGCTATTTTCCCTGTCTTGCTTTCTTCGGTAGGAGTATCGGTTACGTTTTCCGTTGTTGCGTCCGCTTCCGCCTCCTTATCCGCATTCTCCTTGTTCTTTCCGTTAGCCTTTTCCTGCAACTCCAGAATCTCTTGGGAACGGGAGATCCAGGCTCGTTTCCCGAAGATATGCTCTACATCTTCCGAGTAGATTACCTCACGATCCAATAATACCTGCGCAAGTTTACTATGTCCTTCCTTATTCTCGGATAATATTCGTTTTGCCCTGTCGTATTGCTCATTGATGATCTTCTGTACTTCCGTATCGATCAATTTCGCGGTCTCCTCACTATAAGGCTTGGTGAATCCCCAATCCTGTCCGGTGGAGTCGTAATAGTTCAAGTTTGGAAGTTTATCGCTCATACCGAAGTAAACGACCATCGCATATGCTTGTTTCGTGACACGTTCCAAATCGTTGGATGCGCCTGTGGATATTTTTCCCAAGACTAATTCCTCTGCGGCACGTCCACCTAAGGTAGCGCACATCTCATCCTGTAATTGCTCGCGGGTGGTGATCTGTCTCTCTTCCGGCAAGTACCATGCCGCACCTAATGCCTTACCACGGGGAACGATTGTCACCTTAACTAGCGGATTGGCATGTTCCAACAACCAACTTAACGTAGCGTGACCGGCCTCATGGTTCGCGATACATTTCCGTTCTTCCTCCGTCGTGATCTTCGAACGTTTTTCAAGACCACCGACAATGCGGTCTACCGCATTCATGAAGTCTTCTTTCTGTACGAATTTCTTTCCGTTACGGGCGGCGATCAAAGCGGCCTCATTACAAACATTAGCGATATCAGCACCCGAGAAGCCCGGAGTCTGCCTTGCTAGGAACTCAGCGTCTACGCTTTCATCTATCTTGATCGGACGCAAATGCACCCCGAATATTTCTTTACGTTCATTCAAATCCGGTAATTCAACATGGATTTGTCGGTCAAAACGTCCGGCACGCAACAACGCTTTATCCAAAATGTCCGCACGGTTTGTAGCGGCTAAGATAATAACACCACTGTTAGAGCCGAAACCATCCATTTCGGTCAACAGCTGGTTCAACGTGTTCTCACGCTCATCGTTGCTATTCATATTCGCGTTCTTCCCACGGGCACGGCCTACCGCATCGATCTCATCGATAAAGACGATACAAGGAGATTTTTCCTTCGCTTGGCGGAATAAGTCACGCACACGGGAGGCGCCTACACCGACAAACATCTCCACGAAATCAGAACCAGACAAGGAGAAAAACGGCACATTAGCTTCTCCGGCAACAGCCTTCGCCAATAATGTCTTACCGGTTCCCGGAGGGCCTACCAATAATGCACCTTTGGGTATCTTACCTCCTAATTCGGTATATTTTTCCGGATTCTTTAAGAAAGAGACGATTTCCTCTACCTCTTGTTTCGCTTCCGCCAATCCGGCGACATCCTTGAATGTCACTTTACGGTCGTTATCTTTATCAAAAAGCTGGGCTTTTGCCTTACCAACGCTGAACACGCCACCCGGACCTGCGCCGGTACCACCAGACATGCGTCTCATCAAGAACATCCATACACCGATCAATAAGATAATCGGGCCGAATGAAACCAAGAAATTCCAGATAGCGTCATCGCCTTCCTCGAACCGGACTTGTGTATCGATGTGACTATCGGCTACCGCTTTGTCATAGAAATCGGAAAACTTGTCGGCCGACGGGATCTTTACGTATACTTTCGGAGAAACCCCGATTTTAGAAACGTCCATATTCCCAAAGACCTGTTCAGTCTTTCCATTTTTCACTGTAGCCTCCACCAAGTTCTTCTTGTTGTAGACTGTCATTTTATCGAATACGTTTTCCTGCGCTAGTTTCTGGAACTCTGTCCAGCCTAGCTCTTTCGTTCCCGAAGAATCATTTGTCATGTATAGGGCAACAAGCATAATGAAGATCAACCCGTACATCCAATACAAATTAAAACGAAACATCTTGGGTTTCCCTCCCTTCGGTGTTTTATTAAATATATCGTTTTTATTTTCCATAAGAGATTATCATCAAATATTTAGGCCGGCTTAATCAATGTTAGGTACTTGTATAACCTTCGAGTCTGCCCAAAGGTTCTCTAAGTTATAAAATGCACGTTGTTCCGGCAGGAATATATGTACAAGAACCGTGCCATAATCCATGCCGATCCATTGAGCGCCCTGTGTACCGTCAATGGATAATGGTTTCTCGTTCGCGTTCTTGCGTGCGAAATCCCATACGGAATCAGATAACGCTGAAACTTGGGTAGGAGTGTTTCCCTCACAAATAACCATATATTGACAAATGGCACCAGAAGTCTGGCTTAAATCTACTGTTACAATATTTTTGCCCCTTTTTTCTTGAAGGCCTTCAACAATCGTTTTTACTAATTCTTTTGTTTGATCCATTTATTTCTATTGATATAATTTTCCAAGTCGCAAATATACTTCTTAATTCGTTACATACGTCTTTTTCTTTCATTAATATATGTGTAATACCTTGTTTGAGACTATCTCCTCGATCGTTATAAGCTTTTAAAAAAACACGTACGTCTTTTTGAGAAAACATGTACGTGTTTTATCCGAAAGACGTACGTGTTTTTTCTGGACATTTTTTTCGAAGGTTTATTTGCAAATTTTGAAAAAGTATATACCTTTGCATCCGCTAACAAGAGAGTTGGTGATTTGTTAAATATTGTTCTATGGTGTAATGGTAGCACAACAGATTCTGGTCCTGTTTGTCCTGGTTCGAATCCAGGTAGAACAACATAAAAAAAGCCTCGTTATTCGATAAGAGTAGCGAGGCTTTTTGTTGTAGATATCATGTTTTTATTTGTAACGAAGCCATTTGGACATCTCCTTTATACTGGGTTTCTTACCATACATGAGAATGCCTACACGGTATATTTTGGCGGAAAACCAAGTAAAACCGATGGATGATATATACAAAAATCCAATGGAAAGTAGTATTTCCCACAAAGGCACCTCGAATGGCACCCGGACCATCATCACGATCGGAGAGGTGAAGGGGATCATGGAGCACCAGAAAGCTAATGGTCCGTCAGGGTTTTCCATGCTGTAGATTCCCGCATAGAGGGCGAAAACTAAAAGGAGCGTGACTGGTAGCATGAATTGTTGCGTGTCTTCTTGGCCGTCTACAGCTGATCCGATAGCGGCGAATAAAGAAGAATATAATAAGTAGCCGCCTATGAAATAAGCGATAAACAAGATGCCTATCTCGGTGAAGTTAATCGTATGAAGCATCTCTATCCATTCATTTCCATGCTGCTGGGCTGCGATAGCCGTCATGTTAGGGGTTGTGTTAAGTGCCATGCTTGATTGCAAGATCTCGCTTTCCATACCTCCTCCCAAAAAGAAAGTTCCCCCGGTGATGAGAATAAAGGTCATAACCGCCCAAAGGAATACTTGCGTAAGCCCGACAAAACCGATTCCTATAATTTTACCCATCATTAAGTCGAAAGGTTTGACGGACGAGATCATAATCTCGATGATCCGGTTCGTCTTTTCTTCCATAACCCCTTGCATGACCATTCCTCCATAGATTAGGATGAACATATAGATAAGCATGGTGAAAATTACTCCGGTTATGGATGCCACTACGGACGAGGATTGCTTTTCGCTTCCGTCATCCCCCCATTTGATCGTTTGTATGTTGAAATCTACTTTACTTTCTTTTATGATCTCTTGTAGATTGGGAATATTGAATGTTGCCAGTTTGTCACTCTCTATCTGCTTCTTTAATGTCATATTGACGAGTCGGCTCAAATCCGCCGGGATTTGTTTCTTGGAATAGAGGGTTGCGTTTTTCGGATTTTTCTGCAAGTCGTCGGAGATGTTGAGAAATGCGAATATCTCCTTTTCCGACATTTGCCTGTACTTATCCATATCTTTGTCGCCGTTGATAAAACGATAGCTTTCCGTATCCTCGAACAACGGGGCGTATTTGCCGGTGGCGTCGAGTATGGCGACTGTATGAATCTCATCTCCCTTGATGGAAGAGAGCCATAGGGGGACGAACGCAAGTGCAGCGAATAGAAACGGTGTGAGGAACGTGAGCAGGATAAATGACTTTTTACTTACTCTCCGGAGATATTCCCGTTTGATGATTAATCCAATTTTGCTCATGCTTTTGATGTGTTTGTACCGGAAACGGTGTTGATAAAAATGTCATTCATAGAAGGGATCTCTTCCGTGAAGGAAAGTATCTCATATTGGGACGCCAGCCGGGTAAGCCAATCGGAGTTACTGGTATTTTCTTCCTTGCGTATCCTTAACTCCTCAATACCTCCAGTCTCCTTGCGTACATTTAATATATAGGTATTACTCTTAAACCGTTCCCGTACCTCCTTGACATTGCCGGACAGGACGACCTCAGAGCGATTGATTAAAGCAATCTCGTCACAAATCTCCTCAACGGAGGACATGTTGTGAGTTGAGAATATAATGGTATGCCCGGCCGCCTTCAATTCCAATATCTCTTGTTTAAGGCGATCGGCGTTGACCGGATCGAATCCGCTAAATGGCTCGTCAAAGATCAATAGCTCGGGTTCGTGTATCACGGTAATGATGAATTGTACTTTCTGCTGCATACCTTTCGACAGCTCTTCCAGTTTGCGATTCCACCAAGGCATGATGTCAAATTTCTCGAACCAACGGGTCAAACGACTGCGTGCCTCTGGGTAGGAGAGACCTTTCAATTGTGCCAGATAGATCGCCTGCTCCCCGACTTTCATCTTTTTATACAACCCTCTCTCTTCCGGCAAGTAACCGATCTGGTAGATGTCTTCCGGGCTGGATTCATGGCCGTTGAAGCGAACGATTCCGCTATCCGGTGCCGTAATCCGGTTGATGATCCGGATCAAGGTCGTCTTGCCCGCCCCGTTAGGCCCCAGTAATCCAAAGATTGTTCCTTGAGGAACTTGGATACTTACCTTGTTCAGCGCCAGATGCCCGGCGTACTGTTTTACCACGTTTTCTGTCTCAAGGAAATTCATAGATGTTTTTTATTACATTTTTAATACGATACGCTCACCCAGCTCTTTGCAGAGCACGTTCTTGATCTCGTTGAGGTGGGCGTTCTGTTTCATTAAATCAAAGATCTGTTCCATGTCACCCTTGTTTTGAGCCTCTTTGATTTTCGCTTGGATATCCTTTATCTTATAGAGGATATAGGCATCTTTCATGGAATAGATTTCCCGGGGTACCAAGTAATCCAATTTATCTTCTTCTTGCTCTAGTTCCCTGAACTTCGTATGATATTTACTAAGCTGGTACTTATCGCTAATAAGGTTGGCGGCAAGCCGGCTGATGTTCGGGTCCGGATGGGCAAGGAAATAACGACTGGCCATAAAGCCCTCGTTTTGACAATGTTCAGCAGCTTCGTCCAGCATTTGTTTGAAGGCTGGCGTATAAAACGTAAGGTCATCACGTTCCAGATCGAAACGGATATAATCGGCGACCCTCATGATGACATGCTCGTTGGTCTCCTCATCTACGTAGTCATAGAGGACACGTTCGCCATATCGTACGATATAGCGCAGAAGAGCCAACTCATAAGCCTCAAAAGGAGAGCGTTTCGGTTGGACCTGTATGTTGGGAGCCGTCGGAACCTCGTATGGAGGAGTAGGGGGCGGACCCGCTTCCTCTTCCGGAATATAGTCCTCGGGCAGTGGAGGCGGAATATTTTCCGGAGGAAGGGTATTTGCCTCTTCCGGTGTATACGGTTGGTAGCCGGGGAAATCCGGATACTCAGGGATCGTATTGGCTGGAGGTTGAACGGGCGGTGTATTCTTTGCGGATTTAGCCGCTTGGTTCTCTTCCTTGTTGAGACGGATCTTATTGACCTCGTTGAGTAAGACTTGCTCGTCTATCTCCATGGTCGTACTACATTCTCGGATATACACGGAGCGAGCGATATTATCAGGTATGATCGCTACCGTACGGATAATATCCGAGATCAGGGCGGAACGTTTGATCGGATCACCCCCCGCTTCCGCCAATAACAACTTCGTCTTGAAACGGATGAAATCTGTCTCGTTCTGGCTGATAAACTCTGCGAACTCGCTCGCGCTATGACTACGGGCAAAAGAGTCCGGGTCTTCTCCCGCCGGAAGAAGCACGACCTTGACGTTCATCCCTTCTTCCAATAACATATCGATACCCCGGAGAGCCGCTTTGATTCCGGCGGCATCTCCATCGTATAATACCGTGATATTATTCGTGAAACGATGTATGAGCCGGATTTGCCCTTGCGTGAGCGCCGTACCCGAGGAGGCAACCACGTTTTCTACGCCCACTTGGTGCATACCGATCACGTCCATATATCCTTCCACCAAGAAACAGCGATCCTGTTTCATGATTGCTTGCTTGGCGAAATAGATGCCGTAAAGCTCGTTGCTTTTATGATAAATCTCGCTTTCGGGAGAGTTTACGTACTTCGCGGTCTTCTCGTCCTTTTTCAATACACGTCCGCCGAATGCCACGACCTTTCCGCTTAATGTATGGACGGGAAAGATAACACGTCCCCGAAAACGATCGTTCACGTTTCCATTATCATAAGCGATAACTAAACCGGTTTTCTCGAGGAATTCCTTTTTATAACCTGCTTTTATAGCGGTTTTGTATAAAGCATCCCGCTGGTCCAAGCTATACCCAAGTTGGAATTTACGGATGATATCTTCCCTCAATCCTCGCTCGGCGAAGTAGCGCATACCTACGCTTTTCCCTTCAACATGCTCATGTAATAAAGTAGAAAAGTATTGTCCCGCCCAACTATTGACGATAAGCATACTTTCCCGGTCGCTACGGATTTGTTTCTCTTTCTCGGTAAGTTCCCGTTCCTGTATCTCTATATTGTATTTTTTCGCCAGAAAGCGTAAAGCGTCGAAATAGCTGAGTTGCTCATGCTTCATGATGAAGTGAACGGCGGTTCCACCTTCTCCGCAAGCGAAACACTTACAGATATTCTTTGAGGGGGATACGTAAAAAGACGGTGATTTGTCCGAATGAAATGGGCATAATCCTACATAGTTGATCCCTCGTTTCCGAAGAGTCACGAATTCAGAGACAACATCCACGATGTTCGCCGCGTCCAATATCCGGTCTATGGTAGGTTGATCGATCATTTTAAATTACTCCTTTTTTAGCGAACACAAATGTAGTGAAAAATAACCAAACACAAACAAGGCTTGATGTTTGCTTGTGTTTGGTTATTTTTTGCTATATTTGCGGCGTGAAACGAATGCTATTCGCCAAGTAGCCTATTTGCCAAAATAGCTCAAAGGCTATAAAAATGCCTTCTCGGTATTAAATATAGGGTCTTTTGAGCGTAAAACAAGTTGGCTTCGATGGCAACAAAAGGTCTTGAAAAGAGAGTATACGCTTTCCAACTTACAAGAGTCTATTGTATAACTGATTGGATATTAAGAAAATACACATCCTTTCAGGACTAGAAGAATTATCCCTTATCCAATGGAATATCCTTTAACAGACGATTGGTTCGTATTGCGAGACTTGACCCGTCCCAATGCTAAACGCCCGGCCTATAGGTTGCTAGAGGAAAAGGGTATTGAGATTTTCACTCCTATGCGTTGGCGGTTGGTCGAGAGGAAGGGTAAGCGGATTCGTGAGGAGGTTCCTCTTCTGCACGATTTACTTTTTGCCCATACTACCCGTACCTGTATGGATCCAATCGTAGAAGAGATCAGTACCCTCCAATATCGTTATTTGCGTGGTGGCTACCGTAAGCCGATGACGGTAGGCCATGCGGAGATGAACCGTTTTATCTGTGCTGTCCATTCCGATGATTCCCCACGTTATTTCTTGGTGGAAGAATTAACTCCTGCGATGTACGGTCGCATGATCCGCATCGAGGGTGGTCCACTGGATGGCTACGAGGGTCGTTTACTCTCTATACGAGGGGCCCGTGTGAAACGTTTGATCGTAGAGATACCAGGTCTGTTGGTTGCTGCTGTAGAGGTCGATCCTAAATATATTCGGTTACTATAACATATATCTACCTATCTGTCTCTTGAGGATATATACTACATGTGCATCCGGATATATACTGTATATTCCCTTGAATATATACTGCGTGACCGAAGTCAGTGCTAACGCTTTTTATGTGGTTCGTTTTGATGGCTATCCAAGCAGTATGAAGGCTGTGTGCAAATCAAGAAAGTTGTACGCTTGAGAATTTGAAGAGTGTTACAGTTGCTCTAAATTTGAAGGATACCAATTCTCAATAAGATATATGCATTCAATATCCGAGAATAATAAGCGGATAGCGAAGAACACGCTGTTCCTCTATGTACGTATGCTCTTGATCATGGGGGTGACGCTATACACCAGCCGAGTTGTATTACAGATGCTGGGGGTAGAGGACTACGGGATTTATAACGTGGTGGGAGGAATAGTTGTACTCTTTACGTTTGTCAATAACGCCATGGTCACCTCCACGCAACGGTTCTTGAATTATGAGTTGGGACGTGGGGATCTGGTGACAACCCAACACGTGTTCTCTGCCAGTGTCACGATCCATCTAGGAATAGCGTTGCTGACGTTCGTACTTGCGGAGACTGCTGGGTTGTGGTTTTTGGAACGCTACATCCAATATCCTGCGGATAGGGGATGGGCGGTGACACTTACATATCAATTTACGATATTGGGCACTTGTGTTAATATCATGCGTGCTCCTTATAACGCAGCCATTATCGCACATGAGCGGATGTCATTCTATGCTTATATCAGTGTGATTGAGGCCGTGTTTCGTTTGTTGATTGTGTATTTGTTGACTTGGACCGCATGGGATCGTTTGATCTTTTATGGGTTCTTGATGTTTGTCGTACTGGCTTTGGTGTTGGCTTGTTATTATTTGTATTGCAGGCGATCGTTTGCAGTATGTCATTATCATTTCTTTTGGGATAAAGGGTTGTTCTGCGAGTTGCTAGGTTTCTCTGGCTGGAGTCTGTTTGGAGGAATAGCCAATATGGGAGCCTCGCAAGGATTGAACATCTTGTTGAATCTTTTTTTCGGCGTGACGGTGAACGCTGCTATGGGTATCGCCAATCAAGTACAAACGGCGGTCTATAGTTTCGTTGGGAATTTCCAGACGGCTTTTAATCCGCAAATTGTTAAGTCTTACGCCTCAGGCGATCGCAATTATTTCATCGACTTGATCATGCGTACCTCGAAATATTCTTATTTTTTGCTGTTCGTTATCTCTTTTCCTCTGTATCTCTGCTGTGAGGAGGTCTTGTCACTGTGGTTGGGGGAGGTACCTGCGCATACGGTATCGTTTTGTCGCTTGATGATATTGTTCTCCTTGCTGGACGCTTTGCAAGGCCCACTTTGGGTATCGGTACAGGCCACGGGGAAGATCCGTGATTACCAGATACTGATGAGCGTGATGATCCTGACCAATCTGCCACTCGGTTACTTGTTCTTGAGGATGGGGTATGTGCCAGAGGTGGTACTGGTGATCCGTTGTTTGCTGAACCTCTTGATCTTGTTCTTCCGGCTTTGGTATTTGCGGCGTTTGTATGGTTTTCCTGTGTGGAGGTATTTGCAGGAGGTGGTTGGTCGGGTAATTATGGTAACAGCCGTTGTTTATCCTATTGTCTATTTACCTTTGGGGACAATCGGTTTTGCTTGGAAAATTATTCTGTTAGGGATAATTTCTTTATTGATGGATGGTTTGGCCATGTATTATTTGGGTTTGGATCACAAAGAACGAAAACTATTGATGACCCAACTAAATAAGATCTATGAGAAATATAAATGAGATAAAAGATTGTTATGGCTGTGGTGTATGTGCTACGGTCTGCGGTAAAAAGATCATTGGGATTGGATTGAATAAAGAGGGCTTTTATGAACCGAGAGTCATCGATCCAGACCGATGTGTAGGCTGTGGTTTATGCTTGGATGTATGTTCATTTTTACAAGAAGAGCCTTCTTTACGACGTACTGAGATTCACAGTTATGCGGCTTGGAGTAAAGATACGGTTATACGGAGAAAGTGCTCCTCGGGTGGTGTAGGCTTTGAGTTGGGGCGAACCTTGATTGAGGAAGACTATAAGGTATGCGGTGTGCGTTATGATGCGGAGCGGGCAAGGGCCGAGCATTACATAGCTACGACCGTGAAGGAATTAATACCTAGTATAGGCAGTAAATATATACAAAGTTATACGGTTGATGGCTTTAAGGCGATTAACCGAAAAGAGAAATATCTGGTGACAGGTACGCCTTGCCAGATAGATTCTTTCCGTAGGTATATCCGGAAGTTTAATGTAGAAGATAATTTTGTTTTAATGGACTTCTTCTGCCATGGTGTCCCCTCTATGCATTTATGGCAGAAGTATCTTCAGGAGGTGGAGAAATTGACAGGGAATGTTACTTATGTCTCATGGCGTAATAAACTCACGGCTTGGCATGATTCGTACGATCTGTTAATAAGGGGGGAAAAAAGTTTCTATAATTCAAGGCTGTCTCAAGGAGACAGGTTCTACCGCTTCTTTTTAAGCGATGCTTGTTTGGGTAAGGCTTGCTATGAGAGGTGCAAATATAAGTATGACCGTTCGGCTGCGGATATCCGTATTGGTGACTTATGGGGTAATACCTATAAATCGAATGAGGATGGTGTGAGTGCGGCGGTTGCCTTCACGGAAAAGGGAAATAAGATATTGTGTTCTTGTGGTTGTGAGTTGATAGAGCATCCTTTTAATGTTGTTGCGGAAGGACAGATGAAGGAATGTCCTCGTAGACCGAGGTTGCGGTCATGGATTCTTGTGCGTTTCTGTTCCGGCCACTCGTTGCGATCTACGTTGATCATGTATAAGTTATGCTGTTTGCTGAAACGAATCATAAACAAATTAATCAGAATATTGAAATGGGAAAAGTAGTGGGAATACTCTCTATGCAAAGGGTCTTAAACTATGGTTCTTTTTTACAGGCGTATGCTTTAAAACAGTTGTTGCTACAAAATGGAGCGGATGAGGTTTATTTTATAGATATAGAGAAAGGCCGTTCGCTGCCGGGTTATGAGTCGGGATCTTCAATTTGGTCGAAAGCATGTACAGCCTTCTCTTTTTTATTCAAAGGACGTTTAGTCTCGTTGTTGAAGGATCGCCAATTTATGAGACGGGTTAGAGGTCGCATTGCCGCCCAATTTCCTGTATTAGGTTTGGACTGTTTGACTCCTTTCCGTTTTGATGTGGTTTTTATTGGTAGTGATGAGGTTTTTAATTGTTGCCAGAAAAGCTTTTGGGGATATACTCCTCAACTTTATGGTCGAGTTTCTCAAGCGGGTCGGGTAGTCTCTTATGCGGGTTCATTTGGACATACGACTTATGAGCAATTGTGGAATGCTGGTGTTACTGAAGAGATTGGGGGTACAATGAAAAAGTTATCGGCCATATCTGTCCGTGACAGGAATTCGTATGAGATCGTGGAGCGTTTGACAGGTATTAAGCCAGAGATACATTTGGATCCAGTGTTGATATATGGGTATGAGAAAGAGATTGTAGAGAGAAATATCAATATCCAGCAGCTTTATATGGTAATTTATAGTTATCAAGGGCGTATTTCTGATAAAGATGAAATAAAGAAGATCGTGGAGTTTGCTAAATCGAAGGGATTGAAATTGATCTCTGTCTTTTGTCGTTATGATTGGTGTGATGAGGCTGTCATACCGGAAACTCCGTTTGATGTTTTGGCTTGGTTCAAGAAAGCGGAATACATTGTTACGGATACATTTCATGGGACGATATTTTCGATCATAACGCATCGTCCGTTTTGTTCGTTGGTAAGAGATAGTAATGAACAGAAATTGGGCTCATTGTTAGAGCAGTTGGCCTTGGGTGAGAGGAAAATATTGAAAGGAGATTTTCAGAAAATCGGATCTGTTTTGAATATACCTGTCGATTATGATAAGGTGGATAATGTACTCCAAGAGGAACGAAGGAGAGTAATGGAGTATATGTACAAACAGTTAGTGGATATAGGGACTAAAATTTGTAAGAACTAGTGATTTGGAATCATAATTTAATGAGTTCTATCTCTAATATTATTAATAGATTTGTTCGTTCTTTTATCATAGTTTATGGATGTTTATATTTGTGGTTGTTCTTGAAAATAGATTGCTTTTAAATGAAAAAAATAAAACTTTTTATTGCCTTATTCTTGTTTTTGATACTTTTCCAGTTTTTTGTTTGGATACAAAACCCAAATGAAATAATAGTTTCGTTTATGAAGTATTATTCTTGTTTTATATATGTAGTGTGTGTTATAATATCATTTTGTTTTAAGACGAGGGTTGTTTTTCCATATATTCTTTATCTTTTTACATTTGGTGTTTTTATGATGTCTCGCATATTTTTAGATGCTTTTGAAGTAGAAAATGCTTTTTTTGATGTTGCAACGTGGGCTAATGATTGGTCTTTTTTTTCTTTGCCTATCAAATATGAGATGTTAAACGCTATTGTGTTTTATCTGTTATTTTCTTTTTTGGGCTTTTTGACTTCTAATTTGTTTATCGGTAAGTCCGGGTTTGATATGGATATAAAAGAAAATTCTCTAATGCTACAAATACGGAAAATAGGATTTTTTTTATTTATCGTTTTTTGTTTGCCTTATTTGGCTTATTTGTATCAGGCTGTATTGTATGTTGCTGATAATGGATATTTATCAGTGTATTTGAATGAATCTGAAACAACTGTTAGTAACCCCTTTTTACGAATTTGTGATGATCTTTGTGTTGCGGGTATATATTTGTATTTGAGTACATTCCCAATAGGTAAAAAATACGTTTTTGTCGTTGGATTTTATTTTGTTACATTGTTAATAATGCTGGGGACAGGTGGTAGAGGAGCTACGTTTTCTCAAATATTAATGTTTTTATCATATATAGTAATTCGTGGTATTAAAATAAATGTAAAGCGGGTATTAGTAATTGGCATAATAGGGGGTGGCTTAATATATATTGCTCAATTTGTTAGCAATTATCGCAATGACGGTTTTAATAGTGTAAAAGAAAAAAATGAAATTCAGTTTACACAATTATTGTATTCTTTTTTTTGGCAACAAGGTACTTCTATTCAAACTATAGGGCGAACAATACAACATGAAAATGAAGTTTCTAATGGATGGCTTTATTTTATAGGTCCTATTACGAACAGTTTTAGGGAGAATGTGGTGATGAAAAAAATTGGATTAGGAATACCTAATGGGCAAACTTTAGAAACGGTTAAGACTGGATATTCTTGGGCTGATAACCTTTCATACAGAGTTTCTCCTAAGTTCTATTTGACAGGGCATGGTATGGGAAGTAGTACAATAGCAGAGTGTTATGTTTTAGGATATATGTTTGGGATTATGATTGTGGGTTATATATATATATATATGATGATGTTGTTTATAAGTAAGTGTAAAAATCGATATTCATATATGTATCTACTATTTTATATGCTTCCTGCATTTTTTATATCTCCAAGATCTAGCCCTTTAACAGTAGTGACAAACTTATATCGACCACTTATTGTTTTATTTTGTATTCAATTGGCTTATTTTTTCAAGATGAAGTTTTGTTGTAATCGTTTTAAAGTTGTATTACGTGATGAAAAATGATCTTTTATTGAAAGATGCAATAACGAAAAATATCTTAATAATAACCCATGCTTTTCTTCCAGATTTAGATGGAGGAATCATTGTTGCTTATGATTATGCAAATCTTTTGGTAGACTTGGGTCATAAAGTGACTGTATTATCGAAGGAATATAAGAATCTAATCCAAAGTACTAAATTTACATATATTCAAGTACCCAATAAATATGGTGAGTATTTTTGGATGTATAATTATGGTACGTTCTTGAAAAATATGGATTTGGATGGTTTTGATCTTATCTTGTTGAATCAGTGTCCTTCGGCTGCTATAGCAGGAAAATATTTCTCAAAAGAACAATTGAGTAGAACTGTACCTATCATACAAGGTGTGGAGGTTGAATGGGTTTATAGAAATGTAGACCTGAAGAGTAATCTTTTCTATAACGTGTTTTTGAGGATGAAACATTATCATAGGAAGTGTTTGATGAGTTGTAGAAAGATTGTCTCGGTCAGTGATTTTCATAGACAAAAAGTAATCTCTGCCGGAGATTTTCAATCCATATCAAATAAATTTCAGGTAATCTATACAGGAATAGATAAAGAACTATTTAGGGAAATTCCTTCCGATTTTAGGAAGCAAATAGACGCTTTTGATAAAGATATATTGCTTACGGTTAGTAGGATAGAAAAGATGAAAGGTCTTGCGGAGATGTTATCTGTTTATAAGCGTTTGATAGAAAAAAATGACCGATATATATGGGTAATTATTGGTGATGGCCCTTATTTGCAATCGTTGAAGGAAGAGGTTAAAAGAGAAGGGTTAGCTACATCTGTTATTTTTTTAGGAAGAAGGAATAGGGATGAGTTGAGTTATTATTATTCTGCGGCTGATTGTTTTTGGTTACTGTCTAATTATGATGAATGTCTTCCTTTGGTTTATTTAGAGGCTCAAGCTTGTGGTATTCCTGCGATCGGACGTAAGAAAGGGGGGACGCAAGAAACGATCCGGAATCGTAGAACTGGTTTTCTTGTTAAGTCTGATGAGGAGTGCCTTGAGATTCTTTTAAATAGAGAATATAGGTATATTGAGAAAGATGCGCTTCGTGATTTTTCTGCTTCTTTTGATAAAATACAAGCGACTCAAAGTTTAATATCTTAAAGATTCATATTCTATACATCATGAGAAATATAGCTGTGGTTTTGGCCGGTGGTTTCGGTCAACGTTTAGGAGATGCGACACCTAAACAGTTCTTGAAGTTAGCGGGGAAAAAAGTGATTGAACATACGATAGATGTTTTCCAAAATCATCCGTTAATAGATGAGATCGTTGTGGTTTCTAATCCTAATTATGTGCAGGAGGTAGAGAATATCTTGGTGAAGAATGAATATTCCAAGATGAAGAAAATCCTCAAGGGAGGAAAGGAACGTTACCATTCAAGTTTAGCGGCGATTAATGCTTATGAGGAAGAGGTGAATATGATTTTCCACGATGCGGTTCGCCCATTGGTCAATGATCGTATTATATCTGATTGTATCAATGCCTTGAAAACGTATAATGCGGTGGATGTCGCGATCAAGACGACTGATACGATCATTCAAGTTGATGCGGCGGACCATATTACCGGAATACCTGCTAGGGAGTATTTGCGTAACGGACAGACTCCGCAAGCTTTTAAGCGTTCTACGATAAAACGAGCTTATGAATTGGCTTTAAAGGATGTTAGTTTTCAAACGACAGATGATTGTGGGGTTGTCTACAAGTATCTTCCGGAAGAATTCGTGTATGTAGTCAAGGGTGAACAGTTTAATATGAAATTGACTTACAAAGAAGATCTGTTTTTATTGGATAAATTGTTTCAGCTAAAATCAATCGCTCAACAGAATGAAACGGTAACTCCTAAGACTATAGCCGCTTTGCCTTCATCGGTTATCGTTGTTTTTGGCGGAAGCTATGGGATTGGGCTTGATATTATCCATATTTGTTGTAATCTGAAGTATCTTATTTGATTATCAACGCTTTGTAGAAAACTCGCATAAGAACGGGCAACGGATAAGAAAATTCCAAGCTGTTTAGAATCACTATATTCCTCATGCTTTCAAATAACTCTTTTTTCTTGATGCAAAGGTAGCATTTTTTCGTGATTGCCGGTAATTTTCGGGCATAAAATATCACGGTCATTTCAAGAAACATATACAGCGGACATGACAGCCATACCGTAGCCGAATCCCCGTAACTCACAGGCAAAGGTAACCCGTGTCCTGTTCGTACAAGCAAGGTCAAGCCCTCCGGGTGTCGTGGAAAAATCATCCTCGCCCGGAGGGCTTGCGGTATTTTTCCCGCCAACCTTGCATGTACGGGACACGACCTTTTATGGCCTGTAGTTACGGGAACTCCGGCCCCGAAAAGCCGGATCACTAAAAATAAATTGTTATGTCACAGCAGGTAACAAAAGAAAAGTACAGTATCGAAACACTCAGAGAGCGGAATGTTTCATACGACCACCAGCATTGGCTGACACAGAAAGATGTGGATATGGCCAACAGTTATGTTGAACTCATTGAGCGGACACGCTCCGAAATTACACCTCAAATTGGAGACAGGCTGGTATATGTAACCGAACACGGGGATTATTACGGAAACGCCCTTATTGACAGCAGGAGTGCAAAAGAAGGATATCTTTCCGTATGCGAACAGCCGTATGTGCCTTTCGTGTGGGAAGAGGACGGCAATATTCGTCTGAGTGTCAGCGGAGGCGCATTCCATTCCGTGAATCCGGAGGAACTGAAATTCCTGAAATGGACGGAAGGGGTATTCAAGGAATGGGGGCATTGCGGTGCTTGCGCCAACGGTTCGGTGTCATTTCTGGCTAAGGTACCGTTATGGTTTTATGCCGAACCCAATCCCAGGTATGGAGATTTCACGACCGAGACCTACCGGAAGTTCTACCTACACAAAAGGGAGGAATCGGAAAACGGCAATCTCTATCAAGGCTTTGACATCGCTTTCCGGGACGAAGCCGAGTTCCGGCAGTTCCTGAAGGACTACGAAGGAACGGTGTTCAAGGGAAATTGGGATAATCAAATCGTGTTATGGTGTTTCCGTCGGGAATATGTGTTCCTGCCATCCGCCGAATGGGAGAAGGTTGATGCCCCTGCCGAAGAACGGAGGCTCAACTTCCATCCCGAGCAGGTCAAGATAGTCAAGGACATGGAAAAGCACATCACTTATTTCTACCGGATTAAACCGGATAATTTTTAACATTTAACCCTAACAGATATGCAAACGACAACAGCACCCAAGGCCGGCAACGCTCCCGACCTGCTTCAAGGCATTCTGAGCGTACAAGTGAGAAACGAGGACAAGATTACGGAACAGGACCGTGTCTATTGCCAGACGCAGCAAAACCTGCTTTACAAGACACTCGACCAGATTGACCGCTGGTACGCCGTCTTCAAGGAAGAAGCCGAACAATACCAAGCCGAACGTAAGTCCCATTACGAAGAAAACGGCAAGGTTTCCATGCGTGATTTCTACACTTACCATAACGACAGGGAAGACTATTCACACAACGAGTTCAAACCGTTTGATCTGATTAACGATCTGGTAGATAAGAACCGAAACGCCAACGCGAATTTTGCGAACCGCATCATTTCTTATTTCAACAGGACTTACAAAGTGTCGGTTCCTGAGTATAAAATAGACGAAAAAACCCTTCCGATGGGCTTCCGTCCTGTTTATGACACATATGTAGATGTAGTCATCGAACACTTGGGCGGCAAGAGTTTCCGGGAAACGGCCGTGGAAGAACTGCTCGCACGCCTGAACAAAGTTGTCAGACCGGCATACTGGAGCAAAGTCAAGACGGAGTTGAAGAAGGACAAGATAATCTTTCCCGAAATCATCCGTTTCGACGATTTTTCCATGCAATACAACCAAAGGAACAGAATCTCCTACAACTACGGCGGAGAACTGGAAACCCTGTGTGCCGGCATTGCCTACGGTGCGGATGACATACTGAATGGAAATTCAAAGATGATTATCCGTTTTGATGACAACGACATTTCTGTCACAGACTGGTACGACCTTACGACCACCAATGCCGAGCAAATCCGATTCTACAAGAACGGACGTATCGATGTCCGGTTCAAGGACAGTGCGGCAGCCGAAAGTTGTTTCAAGCGTCTGCATCTGGATGAAATCACCCTAAGAGAAAACTGACCATGATAAGATTTACACAGCACCCCGTAAGGCAATCCTTGCGGGGTGTTTTCATTTTTAACGATAAACAGATAAAGTCATGTATGCCATCATCCCCCAACAGATACCGCAAGGTATGCGTGCCGAAGTCAACGAGAAGATACTTTTCGCCATAGACTCCGGCAAGGACCTCATTCCGGCGGAGAGCATCTACAACTGCTATACCGGTATCGGAGGGCTGCACAACCTCAAACAGTCCGACTTTGCCAACTACCATGAGTATGCCCAGGCGAAGAAGGAGTTCGAGATGGGACAGTTCTTCACCCCGCATGAAATATGCCGGGACATGGTGGATATGCTGTGTCCTGTCTCATCCGAAATGGTTCTTGACATGTGTTGCGGTATGGGCAATTTCTTCAACCATCTGCCCAACCCGCATAATGCCTACGGCTTCGACATAGACGGCAAGGCCGTGTCTGTCGCACGATACCTCTACCCGGAAGCCCATATCGAGAAATGCGACATCCGGCAATACTATCCGGAACAACGTTTCGATGTTATCATCGGCAATCCTCCTTTTAACTTGAAGTTCGACTACAAACTGTCGCAGGAATACTATATGGACAAGGCTTACGATGTGCTTAATCCGGCAGGAATCCTGATGGTCATCGTGCCATGCTCTTTCATGCAGAGCGAGTTCTGGGAGAAGACACGGATAACCGGTATAAACGGCAATTTCTCATTTGTCGGTCAGACGAAGTTGGCCCCGTCAGCCTTTGCCGCAGTCGGAGTCCATGACTTCAATACGAAAATCATGGTATTTCTCCGTAAATCGGTCCACATCGGGATGCGGGCTTACAGCGCGGAGGAATTCATAACGGTGGAAGAATTGAAAAAACGCATCGGCGGGGCAAGGGCTATGAAACACCGGTTGCGTTTCGACCTGATGCGCGAGACCAACAGGATCGACAAGGAAGAGCTTGAACTGTTCGAGTACAGACTTGCCAAGTACATGTACGAGTTGAAGGTACACGCCAAGTTGAACAGGTATATCGGCAAGACGGAGGCTTTGGTCACGAAATTCCGCAACCAGAAACCGCCCGGGAACGCCACACGGGAACAGGTGAACCAATGGGAGAAGAACAAGCTGACCCCGAAGAAAGTGCTTGCTGTCATCCGCAGGTACATCACCTCGCAAAATACTGTACCTCGCAAGGAAGTGGCGTTGGTGAAGACCTCATACGGATTCAAACTGAAACAATATGCGCCGCGTCTGTTGGACAAAGTTCCGCACAAGGCGGCAAGTATCAACGACCTCGTGCTGGAGCGTGCCGAACTGCCCATGCCGGAAGTGCCGACAGAAAAGAACATGCGCCAAATCCGTGCGGCGGAGAAACTGATACGGCGCAAGCGGAGAGAGTATGAAATGCAGGACCGGCAGTTCCCGGAGATGGAGGAAGATGACAGGCTGAAAGAATACCTTGACCGCACGACCTTCATCAACAAGGACGGTGACGTATGTGAGTTCACCACGCTCCAGAAACACGACCTTAACCTTGTCCTGCAGAAACGCTATGCGCTGCTGAACTGGCAGCAAGGCTCGGGCAAGACGGCCGCCGTGTACCACCGCGCTAAGTACCTGCTCAAATACCGCAAGGTACGGAATGCCGTCATACTGGCTCCCGCCATCGCCACCAACATGACATGGATACCCTTCCTCTCAATGAACAGGGAACAGTTCCGTGTGGCAAGGTGCAATGCCGACCTGGAAACGGTGCCGGAAGGCGTGTTCCTCATCCTCTCCACCTCCATGCTCAGCAAGCTGAAACGGGGGCTGGCAAGGTTTGTCAAGCGCACCTCAAGAAAACTGTGCCTCGTTTTCGACGAGTCGGACGAGATAACCAACCCGTCGTCACAGCGGACAAGGCATATCCTCTGCCTCTTCCGCCGTCTCAGGTACAAGATACTCGACACCGGCACGACCACCCGCAACAATATCGCGGAACTGTACAGCCAGTTCGAACTGCTCTATAACAACTCCGTCAATATGATTTGTTGGAGCGGCCGGGTGTACCACGATAACAAGGACAAGGAGATAGAGGAAGACACAAATCCCCATTACGGCGAACCGTTCTCGGCTTTCAGGGGGCATGTGCTTTTCCGTGCCTGCCATTGTCCGGGAAAATCCACCGTCTTCGGCATTGAGAAACAGAACCAGGATGTCTATAACAAGGAGGAACTGGCAGAGCTTATCGGCAAGACCGTCATCACCCGCAAGTTCAGGGATTTCGCGGGCGAGAAATACAGGATACGGACACATACCGTCAGCCCGTCCGACGGCGAGCGTGAGGTTTACCGTGTCATCATCGAGGAGTTCTGCCGCATCTGCGAGCTGTATTACAACAGCACGGGTGACACGAAGAAGGATGCCGGTCTCCGGCTTATGCGCCAGATCAAGCTGCTCATCAAGGCCTGTTCCGTCCCCCACCTGATAGAGGGCTATTCCGGCGACGGAATTCCGAACAAGACAAAGTATATCGAAAGGCTGGTGCGGAAGATACCCGGCAAGGTGGCTGTCGGTTGCACGTCCATAGCCGCATTCGACCTTTACGAGAGCCGTCTTCGCGAATGTTTTCCTGACCGTCCCGTATTTGTGGTCAAGGGAGACGTGGCGTTCAAGAAACGGCAAAGCATCGTGACGGAGTTCGATTCCACCATCAACGGCATACTGGTATGCACGCAGCAGAGCCTGAGCAGTTCGGTGAACATACCCACTTGCAACGACGTGATACTTGAATCCCTGCAATGGAACATCCCGAAGATGGAGCAGTTCTACTTCCGTTTCATCCGTCTCGACTCCAAAGAGCTGAAGGACGTGCATTATGTCACCTACAAGGACTCCGTGGAGCAGAACCTGATGGCGCTGGTGCTTACCAAAGAGCGGCTGAACGAGTTCATCAAGACGGGCGAAGTAAAGGAACAGTCGGAAATCTTCGAGGAGTTCGACGTCACCATGTCCGTCATCGAGAGCCTGCTGGTCAGGGAACGGGACAGCGAAGGCAAGATACACATCAGCTGGGGAAGCCAGCGCATCATGAACTGAAAAATGGAAAAACAAATGAGAAACCGCAGATTCCATTCCACAGGCAAAGGTAGCCCGCCCCCTTACCGGCAGGGCAAGGTCATGCCGCAAGCGGTTTTCGGGAAAATCATCCTCGCCGGAGGCTCCGGTATTTTCCCGAAAAACCCTGCACTGCCGGGGTGCGGACCTTTTGGAGCCTGTGGAATGAAATCCCCGGTTCCGAATCATAAACTATAATGAAGAATATCATGGACTTGAATCAGGCAGAAGTGGCAGTGACCACGCAGCATCTCATAGACATGGGGCAGGAAAAAGACAACCTGCTGCAAATGTCCGACTTCGGCGACATGGGGGAATTCCTGTGCACCTGCTCCGAACTGTTCCCCGAAGAGGAAACTCCGGAATACAGGTACACGAAATGGGAGGAAATCCCGGACCTGCTCATCAACCGGGAATGGCTGTGTCCCAACTTCTTCGAGATAAGGGAGGCGATGGAACAGCTGGAGGAACCCGACAAGGATTGCTTCTTCGACTGGTGTGACCGTTACGGGCATGACATCAGTACGGAAGACCCGCACCTGCTGGTGGCGCACTATATCGAACTTTATGGAAATGCGGCCTATATCGACGATGAGCCTTGCCCGGACAGCGGGGATGACAGCCTGCTGTACTGTCCGGGCATATCAAGCAACTATTTCGACACGGGTATTCCCCGCTTCGAGGTATTCGATGACAATTACGATTAAAGCATATAAACATATACAAGATGGAAATCAACTTCAAAGGACCGGTAATGCCGGTTGACCCCTATTCGCAAATGGCGTTTGTGGAGATACTGAACATTCTCCTGACGGCAGGGCACATCGTGGATGTGAACAGGTTCCTGATAAACAGGAATGCAAACCCGCGATTCGGCTCGTTGTCAGGATATTTCAGATGGTCATTCTCCGACAACCACTTTACCCTGTGGCAACGGGTGGAATACAACTCGCCGCTCTGCTTCAGCCGGCGCATATTCAGCATCCATTTCGGGATGCTGGCAAGCCGTGACAGGAAAAGAGACAATACGGTAATGAACTAAAAACATATCAATATGAGTCACCAGGTAATTACAAGAATGGCATACAATGCCAAAACCAAGCAGATAGAAACTTGGCAGCATTCCAACAACGTGTGGCCGACAACAGACCATTTTTATGCATTGGATGTGAAAACAGACGAACAGATGTTTGAATTCATAACATTGATAGCAAACGGATTGTGGCAAGGGCGCAAATGGCGTAAAGCATTCAAGACACTTTTTGAAGAATATCCGGAATTGGTCAGGTCCTCATACGAGCACGAGCTTAGAGGCCAACCTTGGAAGGCATACTGTGCCATTTGCAAAAAATATGAGGAACTTGCCCAAAGCAAATGCAATGAAATAGTTGCGCGATTCAGGCAACTTACCGGGATTGTCTGACCCAAACAGATGCAAAATATATGGAAGAGATAAAGATTTCAAACAGACAAATCGCGCTGATGGCTTTCGACCGGTTGCGCAAGGAAGACAAGACAGATTCCGCATTGAAACTCGCACGGTGTATGCTGCATGGCACAAGCATATCTCTTGGCATAGGTGATATCGACTGGGAGATAGACAGGGCAATACAGCAGTGCGGAGGAGTGCCAAGAACAGGATACAGATACACGGCTTATTTCCACTTCAACCGGAATACGGAAATGGCAAAGGAAATATATGACAAGATCGTGAAGGAACTGTATGGTTAGGAAACAACACGGAGGCGGCTTGAAGGCCGCTTCCGTCATTTATAACGGTATGTACGGGAAAAGGAATCCTGCCGTACACAGGTAACAGAAATGGATGAACAGAAAACATTGACATTGGATTTCATCAAATCCCTGATGGAACCGGCCTATACACTAATATGGACGGACTACAATGACAATCTTGACAACCATTGCGGACTGATTCAAAAATGCCTTGACAGCAAGAGCCGCGAACATTTGTGGGAAAAGGCAGACGAGTGGTACAGCGATGCCGAATGGGAAGCTGTCCGTGAGATTATTGCGAAACTGAAAGAGGAATGTACCGTATTCCATGACTTTGACGGGGAAGCGGTCGATGACTTCTTCGATGAATACGAAGATGAAATCCGTGACGAGATTTACAGCCGCAACGATTCGGACGTGGTGAAGGAATTGGTAAGGCACACGGACGACATTCCTATCCGTGTGGAGATGCTTTCCAACTATGACTGCATCAACTCCAACTGGTTTGAATCGCAAGGCGGTTACAGGTACGAGGAATCCTACTTCGGGGACATGGTGGACAGCCTGAACCTCAATCCGGCGAGAGTAAAGAAAATCCTGACAGAGCACGGCTACAGGGCTTACGGGCGTTTCCCGAACCGTAAGAACCGGAACGGCAAGGAGCAGGTTTCCTACGAACAATTCTACGAGGAACTTATCAATTCCTGCTGCGGGGCGAACCTGCTGACTTACATCGGCAGGGTAAGCCTGAAAGAGCTGTATGAAGCCGACTTTTCATTGAAAGAGGTCATTATCCCCAAAGGCAACTGTTGCGGACTTTTCAGTTCGACGTATGGTGGTGGAAGCCTGCTTGAAATGGAACTGAAACGGGACGTAAAGCTGAAATTGGAAGTCAAGGACTATCATGGTTTCCGCTTCCGGCTGGATGACGAACGTTCCAAATATGACTGTTCGGTCCGGCATGTATATGGGGTGGACGACTCCTTTTTCGGAGATGCGGTTCGCATTGTATCCTGATAAAATCAACTAATCAACAATCAAATCATAGAAGATTATGGAAAAATACGATGTAAAAGTAAGGTACATCTTCGAGGGTACTTATACAGTGGTGGCGGAAGACCGTGAAGAAGCGGAAAGCATGGTGGCGGAAGACTGCGGCCTGGTATTGGGCGGCAACATCCACACAACGCGGGATGACGATGAAGTGACGGACTGGAAGTTCGGTTGTCATCCGGACTTCCAGGTTCTCTCCGTAAGGCAGCGAGGCGGGAAATCCCCCATGTCGGTATTCGGAGACAGGATCGAAGAACTGCGAAAAGACATCATCGAAGCGATACGGCAGTTGCTCCATGACCATGCCATGAATGCGATACGGTTTCCGGAAGAGGATTATGATCCGGTCTGGGTGATATGGTTTGGCAAGAACGGAGCCCCCTACGAATGCAGGGTGACAGGACTCCGGGTAACGGACTGCAGCCTGACCGTCCTTGCCGAAGAGAAAGAAAGCGGTGATGAAGTGGAATGTTACAGCCCGTTCGAACTCGGAGCCAGTAACATCGACTGGCTTTCCGGAATGTATGAGGCTGTATGGCAGCAACTGGAAGAGAGCAAAGTAGAACCACAAACTGAAGAACAATGAAATATCAAGCGGAAAATGCAGTCTCCAGCTTCTTCTACTATATGTGGAACGCCTGGAGCAAGGAAGAATGCAAGGCCGTATTTGGAGATATGTACCGGCACTTCTGGGATAAATGGTCCGCATTGGCGGACAAGTCCATATTCGGTGCGGCGGAACGGTTCTTTGCCGAGTTATCGGAAAACAACCAGAAACTACTCGTGGAACGTGCCGTTGCACTCTATGACGGCAGGGCTTTCAGAAAAGAGCCGGACGATTCCGACATCCTTGTCTGTAAAGAATGCGGTTCACGGCAGTTGGAAATCCAAGCATGGATAAACGCCAATACGGATGAACGTATCAGATATGTGCATGATGACAATAACGGGCTGTGGTGCGATGGGAAATGGTGCGAAGAATGTGGCGTTCAGGTCTTTTTCTGTACTAAGGCGGAGTTCACACAAAAGATGCAGGGTTGGTGGAAGTCGTGCGGTTTTGAAACAAAGGAACAAATCACAGGGTTGAAAGTCTGTGACTCTCCGCCTTCAGAAAATACGCAGACATTCATTGATGCGGCAGACCAATGGTGGAACAGCCGGGACTACGAACATAAACGGGAAATTTACAACAGGTATAATTCTAAAAACGAATAATATGCAGATTAACATCATTGAACAGATTAGCAACTCATGCAGTTGCAGCCATATGGAAGCGCAGGAATACTTGGATTCTGAAATCCGGTACCTGCGCGAGTTGCAAGAGGCGGACGACCTGAGGGAAGATGACATCGAAATGGCGTGCAGCAACCTCGGGCTTGACCTTGACAACCAGGAATATTTTATCAACCGCCTCGCAGGGGCATAAATACCTATAGCTATGGCTTATTTTCATAACATACATTCATTGGCGGACCTGAAGAAGGAATACCGCCGTCTGGCATTGCAGCACCACCCGGACAAGGGTGGTGACACTGCCATCATGCAACAGGTGAACACCGAGTTTGAAAGGCTCTTTAAAGTCTGGAAAGACAAACCGGATGTCTCTGCCGCATCAACCGGGTATGAACATGACTATTCGGGTGCCACGGCAAAGGAATATACCGAGTACGTGTATAATGAATACCGTTGGAAAGGTCACAACTACAAAGGGCAACATGCCCCTGAAATCGTAGAACTTGTGAGAACCTGGCTAAAGGAAACCTATCCGAGATATAAGTTCTCCGTCAGACGGGAGAACTACAATTCCATTTACATCAAACTAATGAGTGCGGACTTTGAGGCGTTCACCAGGGAATCCGGCAAAGTGCAGGATCATATCAACCACTACAACATAGAGCGGAACCCCGATCTTACAGACCGTGCCAAGGAGGTGATGCTGAATGTCTGTGACTTTGTCATGTCATACAACTTCGATGACAGCGATGCGATGACGGATTATTTCCATACCAATTTCTACCTGACATTGGCTATAGGGAGTTACCGGAAGCCTTACAAGGTGGAACTGCCGAAACTTGACTGCAAGGGAAAGGACAAGCCGGAAGTGTTCAAGCATCCCGAAGGTCCGGCACACAAGGCCATCAGGCAGGCGTTGGGCACAGCCCGTTTCGATTTCATCGAACACAGGAGGCATTCCGGCGAAATGATACTCGGAGAAGACCATTACGGCTCACACGGAGAGCATTATTTCTGGCCGAAGGATTATTCAAGCGCGAAACTGGCTCAGAAACGGATCGACAAATTGGAGAAAGCCGGTATTCGGTGCAAGCTTACCGGATATAACGGCGGTTACATTCGTTTTATCGGCTACACTCCCGAAGCAGAAGCGTTACTGGAGAAGGAACGACAGGAATACATCACCGCCCATCGGCAATGGCAAACCAAACAGACAGTAATCAATTAAACTTATCAATATGGAACCGAACAATTTGAACGAATGGTGGGGCGGACAGCCCGACGGACTGAAACAGGCATTCTCTCTTTTTCCCGATGGACGGTGGAAAGAGGCGGACCTGTATTTGCGAATCAATATCCGTAATTACTGCCTCCTGAAAAAAGGAGGGCTGCTTCCCGAAGACAAGGACCGCTCGATGCTCAACGAAATTGTCTGTGAGCTGGCCGATACGGAGCTGTGCCGTGCAAATGGAAAGACACTCGAAGACATGTGCGATACGGACGGGGCTTTTCTGGAAGAGTACCAGGAACTGTTCAACCGGATATACGATGAACTGGAAATGAGAATTACGGATTATATGAACGGACAATCAAAAAAAATGTAACAATGAAAGCAAAAGTGTTCAAGTACAAGTCTGACGGGAATACCGTCGTGGCTTCTTATATGGAACTGGAGCCGTATGCGAAGAATGTATATCTCTCCCTGTCGAGAAAGAACGAATACGGGAATGAAGACGATGACTGTTTCCATGTGGTCTGCCGGATTGAAAACGTTTATTTTTCCAGCGGGCAGTATTCACGCCGGTTTCTCAAGGGAGAAGGTTGCAGAGAGGAAGCCGCCACCTATTGCAGGAACTGGATTGCGGATACGCTTCAAAGTGCGGAAAGAGGAGCCTTCGTCAATTTGATCTCCGTCCGCGTGTTCGAGGCTCTCGGACTTGATACCACTTCCCTGGTGCAAGCCCGTGAGGAGTATAAAAGAATACAGGAGCAGAAACGCAGGGAGCAGAAGGAGAAAGAGGCGAAAGAGCGCAGAGTGCAGGAAGAGCAACATCAGTGGCTGCTCAATGAACAGAAACGGAAATTCCTGGACGGGGAACGGATCACGGGAGAAATGTTCCTTGAAATCACCGGAAGGGACGGTTTTGACATCCATATCAGAACCAAAGGGACATTCAATAGGCATGTGAGGGGCATTGACAGGAACGGCACCGTCAGTTTCCGGAAAATCAAGGGCTGCCGGACTCCGGACTTTACCGGATGCCATAAGGCCGTGTCCGCCTATCTGGCGTTCATTACAGAAAAAGAGGGCAAATAATTAAATCCGGAGCGGTAACGGTCTGCTCCATGCAGCTGTTACCGCTACCGGCTTCCGGCCTCACAATTCACGGTTCAGCGCCATTGCCAGCGGAAACATCAACCGGTTATAGGCTTTAAGCTTTTGCAAATTCAGCACATATCCGGCATAGGGATTGGTCAGATCGGTATAGAAGAATACATCGGTAAATCCTGCGTGTTCCTCCACGACTTCACCCTCCAACGGAATCTCCTCCACATTGAACCGCTCCAGAGGCAGTTCTTCCAGACGGGTCTGTTCCGCATTTCCCAACACATTGAGGTTACGGTTAAACAGCACGAATCCTTTCTTCCTGTAATCCACACGCATACCGTACGGACGCTCCACAAGGAAAGCATCCGCCGCTTTCTTTATATAGTTTTCCATAAAACTGAAATTAGAATTGCAAAAATACATCTTTTGTCCGGCAATGGCGAACAAATCAGGAAGAGAATCGCCACAGACCATGCAAAGCACACTACCGTGTATTTTATTTCCCACCCTGCAAAGGTAGTCCCGTGTCCGGTGTACCCTGTCAATGTCAGGCCCCTTGCGGGGTTGGCTGAAAGAAAATCATCCTCGCCTGACGGCTGCGGTATTTTCTTTCGCCAAACCTTGCGGGTACTGCCACGGGACAGTCAGGCAGGTGAGAAATAAAAATACCGGCTCCCGGAGCCGGACATGTTTAACAGATAAAATACAATGAATCATGAAAATCCTGAATCAAGAACATTTCGAGAATGTTAAGCGTTATGCCGAATCCATCGGTGACACCTCACTCCAGAAATGCCTGGAACGGTTGAAGAGCTGGGAAGAAAATCCTGACTGTCCCAGCGAAATCTCACTCTACTATGACCATGCCCCGTACTCGTTCGGCTTCACCCAATGCTATCCCGATGGAAGGACGGGCATCGTGGGCGGCCTGCTCTATCACGGAATACCGGACCGTTCTTTCGCCGTGACACTACAGCCGTTCCATGGATGGCAGATACACACCTGATGAGAGGCAAACGACAATATTAACTTTATAAAATTCAATTCAATATGGAAACGACATTGGCAGTAATGGAAAGACAACAGCAGTTTGACTTCCAGAAAAACGGAATTGAAGTGATGAACTTCGAGACACTTCAACGCACCTATAAAGAAAATGACATCTACAACAATCCGGTGCAGGGCATCTACCATTATCAGGTCATCCGGCGCATGATGGACATCTGCGAGAAATACAATCTCGATTATGAGGTGGAAGAAATCTTCGCTGCCCAGAACAGAAACAAGACACAGCCGGGAGTGAGCATCCTCCCGCAGGTAGAACAGACACATGGCGAAAAAGCCGTGGAAGCCCATATCCTGCGCCGTATTTTCGCTACTATCCGGATCAGAGATTGGGAGACAGACGAGCTGACAACCACACTGGTCGTCGCCTACCACCAGGACGGCATACAGGCAGCCATAGGCCCCTGCGTGAAGATATGCCATAACCAGTGCATCCTCTCACCGCAGCGGAGCATCTGCAATTACGGGAAAAAGAAGGTGACAACCGATGAGCTCTTCGAAACCGTGGACGGCTGGCTGGCCAATTTCGAGGTGAACATGAACGAGGACATCGAACGGATACAGAGATTGAAACGCAGAGTTATCCCTTTGGAAGAAATATATATGTATATAGGACTGTTGACGGCATTGCGTGTTTCCCACGACAGCGCGGACAAGAACCTTTCCTCCACCGTGGAGACCTATCCCTTGAATCAGGGGCAGATATCGGTATTCACGGAAGAGGTGCTGAAGCTGGTAATGACAAAGGGACAGATTACCGCCTGGGATCTTTACAATGTATTATGTACAGCTGTACATAACACGTTATATGAGTAGTAAATCATTATGTGAAGTACCATCTTTGAAATCATTATAACATAATGATAATCAGATAATAAAAAAGACATGTAGAAAAATTACTGTACATAACTATTTTGTATTTTAGCTCTATATTGGGATAACATCCCCCAATAAGAGCAGATATGAATAAAAATATTAAAATTCAAGGATGGAAGATTACTGAACAACTCTCCAGCTATCTGGAGGAACGAGGTTCCACATCCAAAACACTAAAATCGCATAATAAGAACTGGCAACGCCTATATGATTATGCGCAGAAAGAAGGTTTGAGCGTTGATTTTCAATCCATAAATTCTGTTAGAAAATTGATAAGTCAATACCTCCTATCTGTAACTCTATCAGCGACTGATCTACGGTCGGCTTTGAATTCGTTCAAAATATTGAAGGAATTCGCTCTTAATGGTAAACTTAAAGAACGATGTCAAACATTCGATTTCTCAGGACCGATTGGTGCAAAAATGCTGGATCTTATTTCTGAGAAAGAAACTCAACATGTAAGTCAAACTACGATTAGAATTTACAAAACCAATCTTTCAAGATTTTTAGATTATCTAAATTCTCAAGATGTCAGACATGTGTATGAACTTAAAAAGGAACATGTAATACAATATATAAATCAGTTAGACAGTGAGTATAAAAGCATGCTCTATCAAAGTGTCTATTATACAAAAGTTTTTCTAAAATGGTTGTTCCATAATAAATTAATGGAAACAGATATTACGATAAACATACCTTCACCCAAGTTTGTCCAACAACCCCAACTACCTTCTGTATACTCAACAGAAGAAATAACAAAAGTTCTAAATACAATAGACAGAGGCAATCCAGTCGGCAAAAGGAATTATTTATGTTTACTGTTGGCTGCAAGATTGGCGTTAAGAAGTTCCGATATACGTAATCTTAAATTTTCCAATATCTTTTGGGAAGAGAATATTATAAGACTTATACAAGTCAAAACAGGACATCCAGTTGAACTACCCTTGCTTCCGGAGATTGGAAATGCCATAATTGACTATTTAAAATATGGTCGTCCCGAGTCCGATTCTCCATTCATAATTCTAACTAGCATACCTCCTTATGAGCCTCTTAAGCCACTCAGAATGTATCGGATAACAATGAAGGCTTTCAAACGAGCTGGAATTAGCATTCTAGACAGGAAACATGGGCCACATGCCTTGCGTCATTCGTTATCATCCAGAATGTTGGAAAGTTTAACTACAATGCCTGTAATCTCAGAGGTATTGGGACATACTAATAGCGGATCAACAATGTTCTATTTACGTATTGATACAACATCTTTAAAACTTTGCGCATTGGATGCTCCAGAATTAAAAAATTCATTTTATGAACAGTTTAAATGGTAACATCATGAGGAAAATAAGATTTAATGGGGTCTATAAGGACCTACTGGAAGAGTTTGTACAGTTCAAACGCCAATGTGGGTTCAAGTATGTAACAGCCGAGAAAATGCTTGTACTATTTGACAAACTGACAATTGAACGTGGTGAAACGGAAACTTCACTCGGGATTGAGTTAGCTCGGGCATGGGCGGTAAAGAGACCTAATGAAACCGAAAGCTACCGCTATAAAAGAAGTGTTGTATTCAATCAGTTTGCTTTGTACTTAAGACAACAAGATAGACCTTGTTCAATATGTCATGTTCCTCCTTATAAAACATACTTTATCCCACATATTTACAGCTCGAAAGAACTAGAACAGATTTTCTCTGTATGTGATAATCAAGTATGTATGCCCATAAGAAGAGATTCTGTTATGTTTGTAATGCCTGCCTTGTTACGCTTTTTATTATGTACAGGACTGAGAATAGGAGAAGCCCTTGGACTTTTGGATACGGATGTCAATTTGCAAAATAAAATGCTTATAATTAGAGACTCAAAGAATGGGAAAGAGCGTCTCGTTCCGTTTTCGGATTCTTTAGCAACTATTCTAACCCAGTATCGTATACACCGGGTAAGGCTAAACCCCAGTCCCTCGACATCTCACTTCTTCCTTTCTGCACGGGGTCGAAGTCTTGAACCAGGCGATATATATGTCTGTTTTAAAAGGATATTACACAAAGCGGGAATACCATTCAAAGGGAATCATTATGGACCAAGAGTACATGATTTTAGGCATACATTTGCTGTCAGATCTTTAGTTCATATGCTGGAAAACGGAATGGATATTTACTGTTCATTGCCGATTCTTTCAACTTATTTGGGACATCAATCCTTAGAAGCCACGAATAAATATGTCCGTCTTACCAAAGAAATGTATCCAGATCTTGTATATACTATTGATACAATATATACAGATGTTTTTCCTTCCATTGATGACAATAAAACAGAATAATAAATAGTATGAAAACAACAAATTTTGCAAAATATTTATCCGAATTTCTGACAGTATACATGGTTAATGAACGTGGATTCAGTCATAATACAATAAAATCCTATCGTGATACTTTTGTTCAATTCATCTCGTACATATCAGAACATAAGAATATAAAAATTGACAGATTTGATTTTCCCATGATCACCCAAAATATGGTGATTGAATTTCTTGACTGGTTGGAAAAAGAAAGAAAATGCAGCATTCAGACAAGGAACAACAGGCTCGCTGCAATACATTCTTTCATAAAGTACGTACAATACCAGTACCCTGATAACCTATATGAATTTCAACGTATTCTGAGTATAAGAAATAAAAAGCATACAAAAGGAAAAATCAATTATTTGACTATTGAAGGAATATCGCTCCTTCTCTCCATGCCAAATAAACACAGTATAAATGGGCGACGAGACTTGGCCTTACTATCTTTAATGTATGATATTGGAGCCCGAGTGCAAGAGATGGCTGATCTGAAGGTAGAAGATGTTCATTTGGATAAACCGTTTTATATCAATGTATGTGGAAAAGGAAATAAAATTAGAACAGTTCCAATGACTGAGAGCCAATTGAACGTTTTATCTATATACATGAAAGAAAATCGGCTGACGGAGAAAACCTGGAGACCTTATCCCTTATTTATGAATAATCGAAAGGAGAAACTAACCAGAGGAGGAATTACATACATTCTTAAAAAATACGTGACAATGGCCAGAAAAGTTAATCCTGATATAATACCTGAAATTGTCAGTTGTCATTCTTTGCGACACTCTAAAGCTATGCATCTCTTACAAGCGGGTGTAAATCTAGTTTATATACGTGATATATTAGGACATGTTTCGATTCAAACGACGGAGGTCTATGCTCGTGCGGACTCCAGGCAAAAACGTGAAGCAATACAAAAAGCTTATAAAAATGTAGCTCCTGATGTTGAACCCTTATGGGAAAAAGATAAGGATCTTTTGCAGTGGCTAAAATCATTCTAAATATTATGTATAGTAATCTGTTTGTCTTAAAGAGTCAAGAAGTTAGTTATCAGCATATTTAATAAATGTACAAATAAATACTTCACATAATGATTTACTACTCATATAATGTCTTATGTACAGCTGTACATAACACGTTGTAGACATCCCACGCTGTAATGCGTGGCTGTTCAAGTGAGAGTTTGAGCAGTTCTT
>ENA-OPDH01000295-OPDH01000295.1-human-gut-metagenome-genome-assembly--contig:-NODE-295-length-39585-cov-4.122236_pt1 | contig 39585 bp, 37 predicted proteins | sample MGYA00241260_ERZ501500 | MGnify/ENA primary metagenome ERZ501500 (study PRJEB25962, sample SAMEA2042519) | human gut metagenome | biome: human gut; feature: human-associated habitat; material: faeces...
GGGTGCAGGCATATAAAAGAAGAAAGTTGTGGAATAAAAAATGCATTACAAAGAAACGAAATTTCAGAAAGTAGATATCAAAATTTTATAAAAATATATGAAGAATTAAAAGATAGGGAGGAACATAAATGGTAGAAATTTCAGCATCAATACTAGATGTAAAAGAAGAGGAATCAGCAAAAACATTTTACAATTTAGAAGTAGCAAAAACAGATTATTTTCATATAGATGTAATGGACGGAAAATTTGTAAGTCAAGATACATATCATAAAATGATAGAATATAGTAATTATATAAAAAGAATATCAAATTTACCATTAGACATACACTTAATGGTAGAGGATGTAGAAACAGGAATAGAAGTATTTTCTGCAGATGAGCCTAATATTATAACATTTCATTTAGAAGCTTGTAAAAACAAAGAAGAAGTAATGAAAAATATTAATTTAATAAAAGAAAAAGGTTCAAGAGTTGGAATTGCAATAAAACCAGAAACACCAATAGAGAAGGTATATGAATATTTACCATATATACACATGTGTTTAATAATGACTGTTGAGCCAGGAAAAGGTGGACAAACATTAATAACAGATATGATTGCAAAAATAGATGAATTAAAAACATATGCAGAAAAGAATAGCCTAGAAATAGATATAGAAGCAGATGGAGGAATTAATCTGAAAACAGCAGAAAGAGTAAAAAATGCAGGAGCAAATATATTAGTTGCAGGAACAGCAATATTAAAAGCTGCAGATTATAAAGTAATCATAGATGAATTAAAACAAGAATAATTTACTAATGGAATAAATAAGAATCAAAAGAAGGAAGGAATAGATATGTTGAATTTAAAACTAAATTTAAAATATTCAGGAATAGAACAAAAGTCTATAATGCAGTATAAAGAAAAAGTAGAACAAATACATCAAGACTTACATTCAAGAACAAATGATCAAAAAGACTTTGTAGGTTGGCTGAATTTGCCAACAAATTATGATAAAGAAGAATTTGAAAGAATAAAAAAATCAGCACAAAAGATTCAAAAAGATTCAGAAGTTTTAATTGTAATAGGAATTGGTGGATCATATTTAGGAGCAAGAGCAGTTATTGAAAGTTTAACAAATACATTTTATAATATGTTACCAGAAAAACAAAGAAAATTTCCACAAATATTATATGTTGGAAATAATTTGAGTCCAAACTATGTAAATGACTTAATTGAAGTATTAGGAACAAAAGATTTTTCAATAAATGTAATTTCAAAATCTGGAACAACAACAGAACCTGCTATTGCATTTAGAATTTTTAGAGAAATTCTTGAAAACAGATATGGAATAGATGAAGCAAGAAGTAGAATATATGTAACAACAGATAAAGAAAGAGGGGCATTAAAAACATTAGCTGATGAAGAAGGATATGAAAAGTTTGTAATTCCAGATAATGTTGGAGGAAGATATTCTGTATTAACAGCAGTAGGATTATTACCAATAGCTGTTGCAGGAATAGATATAGATAGATTAATGGACGGAGCATGTACAGCACAATTAAAATATGAAGATTCAAATTTAAAATATAATGCATGCTATCAATATGCTGTTGTTAGAAATATTTTATATAAATTATATAAAAATACAGAAATATTGGTAAATTATGAACCTAAAATGCACTATTTTACAGAATGGTGGAAACAATTATTTGGAGAAAGTGAAGGAAAAGACCAATTAGGAATATTCCCTGCAGGTGTTGACTTTACAACAGATTTGCACTCTATGGGGCAATATATTCAAGAAGGTAGAAGAAATCTATTTGAAACAGTAATAAGAATTGAAAAGTCAGAATCAGATATAGACTTAAAAGAAGAAGAAGATAATTTAGATGGATTAAATTATTTAGCGGGAAAAACATTAGACTATGTAAATAAAAAAGCAATGGAAGGAACGATAGAAGCACATACAGCAGGCGATGTTCCAAATATAGTATTAGAGTTGCCAAAATTATCAGAAGAAACAATAGGGCATTTGATATACTTTTTTGAAAAAGCATGTGCAATGTCTGGAATGTTATTAGGGGTAAACCCATTTAATCAACCAGGTGTTGAAAAATACAAGAAAAATATGTTTAGACTTTTAGAAAAGCCAGGATATTAAAAAAAGACTATGTATAAAAGGTGCTTAAATAGCACCTTTTTATAAGAAAGAAGGAGCAAGATGATAGTAGAAAGAGAATATTACGTTAAATTGTCAGAAATAGGAAAAGAAAATAAAATAACAAATAAAGCATTATTAGGCATTTTAGAGGATATTGGAGGAGTACATTCTAATATTGCTGGATATGGAATTCCAACAATGGATAAAACACATTTAACTTGGATTTTGTTAGATTGGAAAGTACAAGTTATAAGAAGACCTAATTATGCAGAAAAAATATTGGCAAGAACATGGTCAAAAGATGGACTAAAATATTATGCATATCGTGACTTTGAAGTTGTTGATGAACAGGGAAATGTAATAGTAAAGGCAATCTCAAGGTGGGTTTTAGTTAATATTGAAACAGGAAAAATGGAGAGAATTACTGATGAAATATTGTCAAAATATCAACCAGAGTCTAATAAATGTGTATTTGAAGATGAAACATTTGATAAAATTAAAGAATTAGATAATTATGAACGAGAATCAAAATATACTGTAAAAAGAGGAGATATTGATGTAAATCATCATATGCACAATATAAACTATCTAGACTTGGCAAATGAAGCTTTACCAGATGAGGTATATGATAATGAAAAAGAGTTTAATAATTTTAAAATTTCTTATAAGAAAGAAATTAAATTAGGTGAAACAGTAAAATGTAAATATTCTTTTGTAAATAATACACACGTTATTTGTGTAAAAAGTGAAGATGATACAAAATTACATTCTGTTATAGAATTTTTAGAGAGCTAGTTTTTACTAGCCCTTTTCAATATATCTAATAATTTAAGTCCACTAAGAGTAAAATCAATAACTTCACTAATAAAAATAGAAATAATATATCCACTAAATCCAAGTAATGGAACAAAAAAATAAATAAAACCAATACTAATAATACAATCAATAACATTAATAGCCATAACACTAACTTGAGCATCTAATCCTTTTAAAATGCCATCAATAACAATATCAAGATACATTATGATAATTAAAGGTGAAAGAATACGTAAATATTTCGCAATTTCAATTTTTTTATAAATAGCAGTACTCAAAAAATTCGAACAAGTAAATATAAAAATAGTAATAAATATTGCAAAAATAAGAGTAAAACTTAAGATAATAATAGAAATACTCTTAATTTTAACATTATTTTTTTCAACATATAATCTTGAAAATTCAGGTATTAATAAACTACTAATACTTGTTACGAGTATTACAGGAAACATTATAATAGGCATAGCCATACCATTTACAATTCCATAAGAAATCAAACTATTTGATGAATTCATGCCACTTCGTTGTAGACTAGAGGGAATTATTAACTGCTTAAAAGTAGAGAGCCCAGAACGTAAATAAGATGTAAGGGCAACAGGAATAGTAATTCTCAAAATTCTTTTAGTATATGAATCAATATCTTTATATCTAGATTCAAGTAAATTTTTTCTTTTATCATATTTATAAAAAATATATAAAGCGAAAAATGAAAGTACTTCAGAAATTACATCTGCCAAAATTAAAGAATAACAAGCATAATCAATACCTTTAGGCATAATCAAACTAAGCAAAAATGCAGTGCAAACAATTTTAACGAATTCTTCAAAAAACTTGGAAAGAGCATTTTTATAAACTCTTCTTACAGCTGTAAAATATCCATTTATGGCAGAAGACATAGCAATAAAAGGTAAAGCAATACAAATTAAATAAATAACATTTTTACTAACTCTGTTATGTAGACATTTTAAGGTAATAAAATCAGCAAAAATAAAAAAAATCAGGCTAGCACAGCAACCAAAAATAAGACTAAGAAATATACATCTACTAGCAGCTTTTTTACTACCTAATTCATTATTTGCGGCTAATTCTTCAGAGACTATTCGAGTTGAAGCAATATTAATACCAGCAGAAGCAAGAGTTATACCAAATAGATAAACAGACATTACTAATGAAAAAACTCCAACAGCTTCTTCACCAATTGTATTAGAAATATATACACTAAAAAATGTAGCAATAACTTGTAGAATAACAGAACTAAATAATAAAATTAAAGTGTTAAAAATAAAAATTTTAAGTTTTTTCATACATAATAACCTTTCGATTTAATAATATTATAATAGATTTAATAATATGAATTGAAATTACATAATAAATCACAAAATTAAATAAGATTAATATAATATATAAATAAGTTGGAGGAAATCATAATGAAAATCTTAAAAAAGACATTTGGAGTATGTTTAGTAGGTTTAGGAATAGGAATCTTACTAGTATTATTCCTTCCAATTACAGGATGGTTATTTTTGATAGGAGTGATAGTAATATTAGTGGGAATATTATGGTTACTCTGCTAAAAGCTTAAGAAGGAGGTACATATGACTATTGTAGTAAAAAAAGTCCCAAAATGCTTGAGAGGAATTGTAAAATTCTTATTTGGAATAAAAGAATAATTGAATAAAAAATGAAAAAACGGCACATACCTTATATAAAGGTAGTGTCTTTTTTATATACTATGAAAGTTCTTTGAACTTCCTAGTATATAAAAGCTACAATTGCTAGCCCTTTGAGATTTTCTCCTTTTAGTCGAAAACTCAAATCGGGCCAAAACAAAGAGCGACTATGTCGCTTTGTTTTAGGAGGAAAGTTTATGGATAAGAAACATATAGATGAAAATGAAGATGTTGATAAATATGGAGAATTTGTGTGTTCATATTTTGCATGGTTACAGCCAAGTAGTCAAAAAGAAAAAGCAAAAGAATTATCAAATATGACCAAAAAGAAGGAGGACAAAAGATGATATATAAATTTACAAATAGAGCCAAAAAAGTTATAGAAATAGCAAATGATATATCAATAGAATTAGGACATAATTACATAGGAACAGAACATATATTATATGGATTAGTAAAAGAAGGAGAAGGAATTGCATCAAAAGTATTACAAAATAAAGGTGTAACTTCTGAAAAAGTTTTAAAAGAGATAAAAGAAATGTTAGGACATGGAAAAGAAATAAAAGAATCTCTAGGATTTACTCCAAGAAGTAAAAGAGTATTAGAAAATGCTTTTCTTGAAGCTAAAAGGATAGGGTATAATTATATAGGAACAGAACATTTATTATTAGCACTTATGAAAGAAGGAGATTGTATTGCAATAAAAATAATTCTAGAGTTAAATGTAGAAATACCTCAAATTTACAATGAAGTAGCAAAAGTTATAAATGAAGAAGAAATTGATAATGAGATAAATAAAGATATTTCAAAGAGCAAATCAAAGAGTCAACAAACAACAACATTAAATCAATTTGGAGAAGATATAACAGAAAAAGCAGAAGAAGGAAAATTTGATAATATAATTGGTAGAGAAAAAGAAGTAGAAAGAATGATTGAAATATTGTCTAGAAGAACCAAAAATAATCCATGTTTAATAGGAGAACCTGGTGTTGGAAAAACTGCAATTGTAGAAGGACTTGCAGAAAAAATTGCAATAGGAGATGTACCGCAAAATTTAAAAGAAAAAAGAATTATAAGTATTGATATTTCAGGAATGGTAGCTGGAACAAAATATAGAGGAGATTTTGAAGAAAGAATAAAAAAGGCATTAGGAGAAGTTAGAAAAGCAGGAGATATAATATTATTTATTGATGAAATACATACAATAGTTGGAGCAGGAGCTGCAGAAGGTGCAATAGATGCAGCAAATATTTTAAAACCATTACTTGCAAGAGGTGAAATTCAATTAATAGGAGCAACAACAGTAGAAGAATATAGAAAATATATAGAAAAAGATTCAGCATTAGAAAGAAGATTTAGCCCAATTCAAGTTGATGAGCCAACAGAAGCGGAAACAATTGAAATTTTAAAAGGAATAAGAGATAAATATGAAGCACATCACAATGTAAAAATTACAGATGATGCAGTAAAATCAGCTGTAACTCTTTCAAAAAGGTATATAACAGACAGATTTTTACCAGATAAAGCAATCGATTTGATTGATGAAGCATCATCAAAAATAAGGATAAAAAAATATATAGAACCAGATGAAATAAAGAAATTGCAAGAAGAATTAGAGAAAATAGAAAAAGACAAGGAAGATGCAATTTATAATCAAGAATTTGAAAATGCAGCCAAATTAAGAGATAAAGAAAGAGAAGTGAAAATAAAACTTAGTCAAAGTTCAAGTGAATGGGAAAAATATAAGATAAGAGATATTGTTGAAGTAAAAGAAGAAAATATAGCAGAAGTAATATCAAAATGGACAGGAATACCTGTACAAAGATTAAATGAAGATGATAATGAAAAAATAAAAAATTTGGAGAAAAATTTACACAAAAGAGTAATTGGACAAAATGAAGCTGTAGAAGCAGTAGCAAAAGCAATAAGAAGAGGCAGAATAGGTTTAAAAGATCCCAAAAGACCAATAGGCTCATTTTTATTCTTAGGGCCTACAGGAGTTGGAAAAACTGAGTTATGTAAAGCATTGGCAGAAAATTTATTTGACAATGAAGATAATATGATAAGATTAGATATGTCCGAATATATGGAGCCACATTCTGTATCAAAAATAATAGGAGCACCTCCTGGATATGTTGGCTTTGATGATGGAGGTCAATTAACTGAAAAAGTTAAAAGAAAACCATATTCATTAATATTATTTGATGAAGTTGAAAAAGCTCATCCAGATGTAATGAATTTATTATTACAGATATTAGAAGATGGTAGACTTACAGATGCACAAGGAAGAGAAGTTGATTTTAAAAATACAATTATTATAATGACATCTAATATTGGCGCAAGATATATTACTGATAGAAAAAATCTAGGATTTGGAAGCGGAGAAAAAAGAGAATATGATGAAAGCAAAAATGAAATAATTAAAGAATTAAAAAAAGAATTTAGACCAGAATTGATTAATAGAATTGATGAGATAATTGTATTTCATAAATTAGAAAATAGTGAAATTGTTGATATAGCAAAAATTATGTTAAAACAAATTGAAAAAAGATTAGAAGAAAAGAAGTATTTGGTTAAAATTGATGATTCTGTGGCTGAAATTATTGCCAATAGTGAAATTGATAAAAATTATGGTGCAAGACCTTTAAGAAGAAAAATTCAAGAATTAGTAGAAGATAGGCTCTCAGAAGAAATTTTACAAGGAAATATTGTTAGAGATAAAGAATTTATATTCAAATTATAAAATAAAAGATGGTTATCTTAATTTGATATCCATCTTTCCATTTTTATTTCTTTATATTTTTTTAGAACTTCATCATATTTTTTAAATTCATCTTCCCAGATGATATCAGGAATTTTATCAAATGCAGTAAAAACTTTTTCTGCTTCCATTAAATAAACAACTTGTTGTTGTTTATTGAGAGTTTTATATTTTTGAGAAAATTCATATAGTTTATCTAGAATTTGGTTAGCTTCAATAAAGCTCCAAAAGTCTTTTACATTCATTCCAGCTAATTTTATTTGCATTACTGCATATCCACATAATGCAAATATTGCAAAAACTAATATATATATTATTATAATTAATGTCATATTTAACACCTCTTTTAATGTCTTGTTATTAGAGAAAATTTCTAAAATTACAAATACATTACAATTATAGCATATATTACTAAAAAATGCAAATTAAAGAGATTGTTTAGTATTAGATGAAGATTTTGAATATGGTTTGGGATTATCTGTTCTATATAACAAGTAGTCAACACTAGTATTATAAAAATCAGCTAGTTTTGATAATAATTCTAAAGGAATACTTCTTTTATTTATTTCATAATACGAATAGGCTACTTGTGAGATATTTAAAAAATTACTTAATTGTTTTTGAGTTAAATCATTATCCTCTCTTAAGCTTCTTATTCTAGTTTCCATATATAAAATCCTTTCAATAGTAAAACTAAAAAAATTATAAAATAAAACAAAATGTTCTATTGTGTTTTAAAACAAATTGTTTTATAATTGAAGCAAACAAAAGATTATGGAGGAATATATGAAAAAAAATAATTATGGTGTAACATTAATAGCACTAGTAGTAACAATAATAATAATGTTGATATTAGCAGGAGTAACAATATCAGCATTAACAGGAAATAGTGGGATAACAACAAAAGCCAAACAAGCCAAAATGTTATCAGAAGCCAAAACAGAAGAAGAGGCAATAAGACTAGTAGTAACATATACAAATATGCAAAAAAATATAGGAGAAGAAAATATAATATATTTAGGAGAGCCACTTCATGATAAGGATTTAGTAAGTGGTAACCAATGGAAAGTCATATTAGATACAGATAAACAAGAAAAATACGGAACAGGGTGGTATTTTATAGAAAAAGATACTGAAATCGAAAAGTATGGAAAAACCAAAAACGAATGGGTAATAAATTATGAAGAAGGCCAAATTAATCAATTAGAAGAAGATAAATATATGCAAATATCTTATGCAAATGGGCTAGCTGTAACAGATGGATTAATATTTAATGCAGACGCAATAAACATGGAAGACTCTAGTTCATGGGGAGAAGGAGTAAAATTATATGGATTTGATGATGAAAATGAAAGTGGAGGATATAGAGATAATGCACTTTATTTTGATGGTAAAAATGATTATATAACAATTGATGGAAATTTGAATGTAGATAAAGAAATAACATTAGAATTTTATGGAAATATAGAGAAATGTGGTAACAACAGATTTTCATTTGTACCGTTATTTTCAGCATATAATGGAAAAAATAGTGGTACTGCAGGACTATGTATGAGAATGTTTAGCTATCATCAAAATACTATTGTTACGAATTTTGGATATAATAGTTGTGGAAATAAAGATGTATGGGAGGGTAATAATGCTCAACATAATCTAGCAATTAGATATAATATTAAGCTAAACCAAGATGTAATGTTTACAGCTACATATAATTATGAAAATTCAATATATAAAATATATTCTGATGGTCAAATTATAAAAGAAGCAAAAATAAGCCAAAGTTATTGGGAAAATTTTAGAACTAATGATATTCCATCTATAAAATATTTTCAAATAGGAAAATCAATGTGGAATGCTATTACAGAATACTTTACAGGAAGAATGTACTCTGCTAGAATATATAATAGAACGTTAACAGATAGTGAAGTATTAGAAAACTATGAAAAAACAGTAGCATATCATAAAATAGAAAATTCAAAATAATAATTGTATTCATTTATATTAAGTCTTAAAAGAAAAATAATAAAAATAGCAATAATAGTCATATTAACAATTTTAATATGTATAGCAATTGATTTTTTTATATCTGTTTATTTATTTGATTAATAAGAAAATAAGTGTTATAATGATGGCAAGAAAATATATTTATAGGAGCTATAATGGAAGATATATATAGAAATGGAAATTATAGGCGAAAAAGTAGTCATCGTTCAAAACATAGTGCAAAAACTGTAAGTTATAGACCACAATATAATAGCAATAATAGAAATAACAAAAATAGAAAACGCCGAAAAAAAGCAAAGAGAATGGAAGAGCCAAAATTAAATAAAAAAAAGGTATTTATGGTAATAGTTATTCCAATATTAATAATCATGTTTATTAATAATAAAAAAGGTAAAAACATAGAAGTATCTGGAAAAGGAACAGATATAAAAGAATCACAGTCAACAACTGAAACAAATAATACAAATAATATTAATATGCCAACGCAAACAACTAATACAAGTACAAATTCAACACAAACAACAAATAAAGTGGAAATAACAGATTGGAAATTAAGATTAGCAAATTATGATAATTTATTACCTGAAGACTTTGAAGTTGAATTGGCAAATATAGATAATTCAAAAGATCCAAAGCAATTTGATGCAAGAGCTGTAAAATATTTAAAAGATATGATAAATGCCATGAAAAAAGCTGGAAATACTTCTATATGGTGTCAATCGACATATAGAAGTGTAAAAAGGCAAAAAGAATTATATGATGCCAGTGTTCAAAAATATTTGAAACAAGGAAAAACACAAGAAGAAGCGGACAAGCTTACATTAGAATATATTAATAAACCAGGTGGAAGTGATCATAATTTAGGACTAGCAGTAGATTTTAATTATGTTGATAATTCTTTTGCAAAAACTTCAGAATATAAGTGGCTATTGAAAAATGCTGAAAACTATGGATTTATTTTAAGATATCCAGAAGACAAAGAAGATAAAACCAAAATAGCATATGAATCTTGGCATTGGAGATATGTTGGAGAAGAAAATGCAAAAAGAATGAATGAACTTAATATGTGTTTAGAAGAATATGTAGAATATTTACAAAAAGGAAATAAATAATTTTTGTCATATTTCAAGACAAGTTTGAATATAATATAATATCAAATTTGTATTAAATTTTTAACAAATGAAAAGAAAGGAATGTGGCAATATGATGCTGAAAGATGTAGAACGGATTTTTGAAATTACCAAAGACAATCAGTATACAAAAATCACGGTTAAGAACAATAAAGTTACTAAAGTATTGGTAGCCAAAAGTGGAAAAATTTATTTAGTTTTCGATAGTGGAAATTGGCAGTATTATGATTCAAAAGAAAAAATTGAAATTATACCAAGAGGAAAAGGCTTGTACAATATAAAGGGAAAATATGAAAATTCTTTAAAAATGTATTGTAAAGCATGGTCTGTCGAAATTGAGTGTGAAAACATTTGGCGAGAGGTTGTAAAATTTGCCAAAGATAGTAAAATAGTTTGTTAAAAGCAAAAGGAACTCCAATAATAGGAGTTCTTTTTGAGTATATAATAAAATGATGGAAAATAGTTTTTAAAACATATTGACTGATTAACATAAAAATGGTATAATTTCAAAGAGAAAATTGTAAAATATCCCATGTTTTTATTGTTTTAAGAATACTAAAGTTGCACATTTAGTATTTTTAATATAAAAAGAAAAAATTTTCAGGGAGGAAAATCATTCAAATGAAAAAGTTTCAAAAAAATATTGTTTCATCTCTTGTGGTATTACTTTTGTTTGTAACTATGCCGTTTGTTGTATATGCAAGTGAAAACGATTATGATGTATATTTGAAAGTCACTTATGCAGATGGTACTATTTCAACATATGATGCAGCTAGGAACTGGAGGGAAGCAAATGGTAAAATTATTAATATTTACACAGATAATTTTCCTATAACACTTGAGTTATATAGAAAAGGACATTGGAGCAAAAAATATACAATTTATTCATTTGGCAAAAAAACATTAGATTATCAGAAAGAAGGAATTCTGGCATCTATGAAGTATGCTGGAGAAGTCCATGGGTATGCTAAAGTGAATATTCAATCGCTAGAGCAACATGAACAGGAAAAAAAGGCTGAAAGTGAAAGAGAAACAGTAGAAAAACGAAATGAAAATTTTAAAAAGATGCTTAAAAATGCTGGTGTTCAATTTGGATATGATTGGTATATTGAAAATGACTTGAATAAATTTATAAGCGGAGAATGGGATGGAGATCGCAAATCAGACCCTACTTATGGTGATCGAGTTATTATTGGCAGAAAATATATTATTTATAGAGATCGACCAGACTATGCCAATAAATACCAATATGAGTGTAATCTTGATTATATGGGAGATTTAGAAGTAGAAAGTTTTGGATTTACTCATACATTAGCAATTAGCAAGAAAAATAATAAAATTTCTTGTTGGCAATACTTTGAATGTTTAGACCAATGGGATACTCCTAAAACTGAAACAATTACTCAAGTATTACCTAATTATATCGAAAATTATTGCTATGGCTTGTGCAAAACCAAAGACATTAAAGGTGTAGAGCATCTTTATAGTTTAAATATTAATGGAGAATTATATAAAGTACATTAATTTTTTTGAGTAAACAAGTGCAATTGTTTATTTGCAAAGAGGAAGATACATTTCGTATCTTCCTCTTTTGATAAAAAATAATTTTAATAAATTAGCACTTTGCTATTGACACTGCTAAAATAAGTGATATAATAACCAAAGATAAAAAAGAAAGAAGGAATTTAAAATGAGTAATAAACAATTTAAGGCAGAATCAAAAAGACTATTAGACTTAATGATAAATTCAATATATACAAATAAAGAAATATTTTTAAGAGAATTAATTTCAAATGCAAGTGATGCAATGGACAAATTATATTATCGTTCATTAACAGATAAAAACTTAAAAATAAATAAAGAAGATTTAAAAATAAAAATTGATATTGACAAAGAAAAAAGAACATTAACAATAACAGATAATGGTTGTGGAATGACAGAAGATGAACTTGATAAAAACCTTGGAACAATTGCAAAAAGTGGATCTTTAGCATTCAAAGAACAAAACGATAAAAAAGAAGACATTAATATAATAGGACAATTTGGTGTAGGATTTTATTCAGCATTTATGGTAAGTGATGAAGTAAAAGTAGAAAGTAAATCTATAGACAATGAACAAGCATATTGCTGGACATCAAAAGGTGTAGAAGGATACACAATTGAACCATGTGATAAAAAAGATGTAGGAACAAAAATCACATTACATATAAAAGAAGATAGTGAAGAAGAAAAATATAGCGAGTTCTTAGAAGAATATAAAATACAATGGATAATAAAAAGATATTCAGACTATATTTCATATCCAATTCAAATGGATGTAGAACATGAGAAAACAAAAGAAGGTTCAAAAGAAACAGAAAAAGTTATTGAAACAGAAACAATAAATTCAATGATTCCATTATGGAAAAAAGATAAAAAAGAAATAAAAGAAGAAGAATATAATGAATTTTACACAGAAAAATTCAATGATTTCCAAGCACCATTAAAAGTAATACATTCATCAGTAGAAGGACAATATAAATATGATGCATTATTGTATATTCCATCACATTTACCATATGATTATTATACAAAAGAATATGAAAAAGGACTACAATTATATGCAAATGGTGTATTAATAATGGATAAATGTTCAGATTTATTACCAGATTATTTTGGATTTGTAAAAGGATTAGTAGATAGTGATGACTTATCACTTAATATATCAAGAGAAGTATTACAACATGATAGACAATTAAGAGTAATTGAAAAGAATATTGAAAACAAAATAAAATCAGAATTAGAAAATATGTTAAAATCAGACAGAACAAAATATGAAGAATTCTTCAAAGTATTTGGAGTTCAATTAAAATATGGAACATATAGTGATTATGGAATGAACAAAGACAAACTTCAAGATTTATTATTATTCTATTCTTCAACAGAAAAGAAATTAGTAACATTAAAAGAATATGTAATGAGAATGAAAGAAGACCAAAAAGCAATTTATTATGCATCTGGTGAATCAATAGATAAGATAGATTTATTACCACAAGTAGAAATCTTAAAAGATAAAGGATATGAAATATTATATTTAACAGATAATGTTGACGAATTTGTATTCCAAGTTTTAAATAAATATGAAGAAAAAACATTCCAAAATGCTTGTGCAGATAATTTAGACTTAGATTCAAATGAAGAAAAAGAAGAATTGAAAAAAGAAAATGAAGAAAATAAAGATATGTTTACTGCAATGAAAGAAGCTTTAAATTCTGAGGTACAAGCAGTTAGATTTACACATAGATTAAAAAATCATCCAGTATGTTTAACAAGTGAAGGTGCAATATCTGTAGAAATGCAAAAAACATTAAATGCAATGCCAAATAATAACCAAGATATTAAAGCACAAACAATACTTGAAATTAATGCAAATCATGAAATTGCAAATAAATTAAAAGATTTGTATAAAAATGATAAAGATGAATTAAAGAAATATACTCAAATATTATATGCTCAAGCAAGATTAATTGAAGGTTTAAATATTGAAAATCCAACAGAATTAAGTAATTTAATATGTGAAGTTATGTCTAAATAAATTGAAGAGGTAAGATTAAAAATCTTATCTCTTTTATTTAATAATAGAACTCAAATTGAATGAAAACAAATTAAAGAAAAATTTTTTATAATATAAATATGTTGGAAAGCTTGAATATTAATATGATAATAGTATATAATTATAATGCACGCTTCGCAAAAATAAAAATATTTATTTTTTGCGAAGTGAATGATATACTATTATTGAAAAACAATATATAGAAGGAAAAAATAATTTTGTATTAATAGATGAAGTTCAAATGTGTAAAGAATTTGAACGAACGATAAATAGTTTACATGCAGAAGAAAAATTTGATATTTATATAACAGGTTCAAATGCCTTTTTATTAAGTAGTGATTTAGCAACATTATTTACAGGTAGAACATATGAAATACAAATATATCCATTTTCGTTTAAAGAATTTATTGAATATTTTAAGTATGAAAATATTCAAGATGCTTTTGAAAAATATGTTCTTGAAGGAGGAATGTCTGGCTCATATATTTATAATGATGGAAAGCAAAAATATAACTATATAAATGAAGTGTATAATGCCTTAATTGTTAGGGATATACAACAAAAATATAATATTCAAAATATTAGACTAATGGATAGTTTAACTGAATTTTTGATGGATAATGTTTCGAATTTGACATCATATAGGAAAGTTGCAAATAAATTAAATGAAAATAATATAAATACTAATGATAAAACAATATCTAATTATATAAATTATTTATGTGATGCTTTTGCTTTTTATAAAATAAGAAGATATGATATTCAAGGAAAAAGATACTTGTCCTCTGTAGATAAATATTACTTAGTAGATCAGACTTTCAAATATGCGAAGCTTGGAACTAAAAATATGAATTATGGAAGAATATATGAAAACATAGTTGCAATTGAATTACTAAGGAGAGGGTATGAGGTTTATGTTGGTGAACTCTATAATGCTGAAATAGATTTTGTTGCAATGAAGATGAATGAAAAAATATATATTCAAGTTTCTGATAATATAAGTGATGATAAGACTTTTGAGAGAGAAGTAAGACCATTATTAAAAATAAAAGATGCTTATCCTAAAATGATAATTTCAAGGACTAGACATGAGGATTATCAATATGAAGGAATTCAAATATATGATTTAGCCAATTGGCTTTTGAAATAGAAAATATTAATAAATATTTTATTGAAAATAGCATAAAATTGTGATAGGATAAATTTGTAAAAAGTAGATTTAAGAATTTCTATGCAATGGAAATTGCTTAGAAATTCTAATAATCCACATATTTATTCTGTACAGAAAAATCACCTACTAGGCGATTTTTCCTACACACTAAAAAGGAGATGATGAAATAATTATGAAAAAATTATTATCAAACTACAAATCAACAATTATATTATTAGTATCAATAATAATAGGAGCAATTGTAGGATTTATATTTAAAGAAAAAGCAACAGTTTTAAGCCCTTTAGGAGACATATTTTTGAATTTATTACTAGTAGTTATAACACCATTAATATTTTTAACAATTACAACATCAATATCAAAAATGAAATCACCAAAAAGACTTGGAAAAATAGTAGGGGCAACATTTTTAGTATTTATAATAACATCAATAATAGCAGTTTTAATAGGATTTGCTAGTACATATTTTATAAAATTAGTAAAGCCAGAAGATGGTGAAAAAATAAAGCAATCATTACAAGAAACAACAGATGAAGAAACACAAGAAAATGAAGAAATAGGAATATTAAAAAGAACAGCAAGTTTGTTAACTGTAAATGATTTTACAAAATTATTATCTAAAGATAATATAATAGCATTATTAGTATTTTCAATTATTTTTGGATTAGCAATAAATATTACAGGAGAAAAAGCAAAGCCTGTTGTAGATTTTTTAGAATCTGCAAATGAAATAATAAATAATGTTGTAAAACTAATAATGTATTATGCTCCAATAGGCTTAGGGTGTTATTTTGCGGCATTAGTTGGAAGCTTTGGAGAAATGATAGTTGTAGGATATTTAAAAACATTTGTAATATATACAATTGTATCAATTTTATATTATTTAATAATATATTCTATATATGCATTTGTTGCAGGAGGCAAAAAGGGAATAAGATTATATTGGAAAAATGTATTGCCAGCTACAGCAACAGCACTTGGAACATGTTCAAGTGCAGCATCAATTCCAGTAAATATAGAATGTAGTAAAAAGATTGGAGTTCCAGAAGATGTTGCAGAAACAGCAATACCATTAGGAACAAGTTTTCATAAAGATGGATCTATAATAGGTTCAGTTTTTAAAATAATGTTTTTAGTATGTTTATTTGGAATGAATGTATCAACAGGAACAGGAATATTAGGAGTATTAGCAATAGCCTTAATATCAACACTATTAGTTACAGCAGTTCCAATTGGTGGAGGAACAATTTCAGAAATGTTAATAATTACAATGTTAGGATGTCCAACAGCAGCATTACCAATATTAACAATAATTGCAACGATAATAGATGCACCTGCAACAATGTTAAATGTAGTTGGAGATACTGCATCATCAATGATGATTTCAAAAATTGTAGATGGTAAAAACTGGCTAAAGAAATAACATTAAAAAAATCAACAAAGGAGGAATACCTGCAAATAGAATGAACAAGGTAATAAAAATAATAGCTATACTTGCAATATTAATATTTGCAGTATACTGGGGAAAAACAATTATATTAAGAATGTTATATAAAACAGATTATAGGCAATATGTAGAAAAATATGCTGAAAAATATGGAGTAGAAAAAGAATTATTGTATGCTGTTATAAAAGTAGAAAGTAAATTCGATCCAAATGCAATATCAAAAAGTAAGGCAAAAGGATTAATGCAAATAATGGATTCAACAGCAAAAGAAATTGCTAAAAAGAATAATATTGAATTAACAGATGAAAATATATTAGATCCAGAAATTAATATAGAAATAGGAACAATATATCTTTCACAATTAATAGAAAAATATAATAGTGTAGAGCTAGCAATAGCTGCATATAATGCAGGACATGGAAATGTTGACAAATGGATTAGTCAAGATACATTAAAAGAAGATGGAACAGATGCAGAGAATATACCATTTAAAGAAACAAATATGTATGTAAGAAAAGTAATGAGAGATTGGAAAATATATAAATCAATCTTAAAATAAAATCACAAAAAGAACATCACTTCATAAAATAATATGAGGTGGTGTTTTTTTATGGCATATTCAGATAGAGAGCTATTAGCAAGAATTGTGCAATGTGAAGCTGGTGGCGAAGGAGACAATGGAATGAAGGCTGTTGCAACATCAATTTTAAATAGGGTAAATGCAACAGATGGAGAATATGCAAGAGTTTCACAAGGTGGTAATTTAAGAAATATAATATTTCAAAAAGGGCAATATGACTGTGCAAGAGAAACAATAAGAAATCAATATAATTCACAAAATATATATAACATGACTCCAACAGATATTCATTATTATATTGCTGATTGGGCATTGTCTGGTAATAAACTTAATGAAATAGGTGATTGTTTATGGTATTTGAATCCATTTAGACCAACATGTTCATCAACTTTTCCAAGTAATGGTTCTGGAACATTTCACACAAGATATGGAAATCATTGTTTTTATAGACCAACAAGAAAATATTCTCAAACATAGAAAAAAATATTTCAAACTATTGCAATTCACATAAAAAAGTGATAATATAATGACATAATAAAAACGAAGAAAAAGAAGAGTACATTTGAACTATTTGTAGAGAAAAGAAGTCGTGGGCTGAAAGCTTCTTAAATAAAGGCAAATGGAAGGTAGCTTTTGAGTTGATAATCTGAAATAGTAGTAAGATTATTCGTAATACTGCGTTAAAGTAAATTGAGAAATTATCAAAAAGATAATAATTAAGGTGGTACCGTGAGATATAGAACTCGCCCTTATGTGAAAACATAAGAGTGAGTTTTTTGTTCTATAAAGGAGGAATTTTATAATGTTAAAAATAAAATCAAAAAGACAAGGTGCAGAATTAACAAGTATCTTAAAAGATGGAAACGAAATGTTATTTGATGGAAAAACATTTTGGAATAGACAATCACCAATATTATTTCCAATAGTGGGACAAATAAAAGAGGGAAAAACACAAATAGAAGGAAAAATATATGAAATGTCTCAACATGGATTTGCAAGAGATATGGAATTTCAAGAAATAGAAGAAAATCATTATATATTAAAATATAATGAACAAACATTAGAAAAATATCCATATAAATTTGAATTACATGTTATATATAAGATTGTAGAAGATGCACTTCAAGTAACTTATGAAGTAAAAAATATAGATAATAAAAAAATTTATTTTGGTATAGGAGGACATCCTGCATTTAAATGTGATTATAGTACAGGAGATTATGAGATAGTATTTGAACAAAATGAAGAAAATATAGAATTTTTGAAATTAAGAAATGGATTAATAGATACGGAAAATGCCACAAATATCTTAGAAGAAAATAAGATTCATCTAACAGAAAATATATTTGATAATGATGCAATAATAATGAAAAATATAAAATCAAATAAAGTAATATTGCAAAATAGAAATACTAATAAAAAAATATTAGAATTTGACTTTACAGATTTTCCATATTTAGCATTATGGTCAAAAAAAGGAGCACCATTCGTCTGTATAGAGCCATGGCAAAACACAGCAGATAAGATTGATAGTAATCAAATTTATAAAGAAAAAGAAAATATTTTATCAATAGAACCAGATGAAATATATTCTTGTAAATATATTGTTAAATTTTATTAAAAAGGAGAGAAAAGATATGAGTAATCATAAATTAATGGATAAATATAATCCAAAAGAATTTGAAGAAAATTTATATAATGAATGGGAAAAGAAAGGCTATTTCAAGCCATCAATGGATAAAAGAAAAGAAAGTTTTTGTATAGTAATGCCACCACCAAATGTAACAGGAAAATTACATATGGGACATGCATTAGATGGAACAATGCAAGATATGTTAATAAGATATAAAAGAATGTGTGGATATAACACATTATGGGTACCAGGAACAGACCATGCAGCAATTGCAACAGAAGTAAAAGTTGTAGAAAAAATGAAAAAAGAAGAAGGATTAACAAAAGCTGATATAACAAGAGAACAATTTTTGGAAAGAGCATGGGCTTGGACAAAAGAATATGGAGGAACAATCCAAAAACAACAACGTAAATTAGGTTGTTCATGTGATTGGGAACGTTCAAGATTTACAATGGATGAAGGATTATCACAAGCTGTATTAGAACAATTTGTAAATTTATATAAAAAAGGACTAATATATAAAGGAACAAGAATGATAAACTGGTGTCCATCTTGTCATACATCATTATCAGATGCAGAAGTTGAATTTGAAGAAGAACCATCACATTTATGGCATATAAGATATCAAATAAAAGGAACAGACAGATATGTAATAGTTGCAACAACAAGACCTGAAACAATGCTAGGAGATAGTGCCGTTGCAGTACATCCAGAAGATGAAAGATATAAAGATATAATTGGAAAAACATGTATATTACCAATTATGAATAAAGAAATTCCAATAATTGCAGATGACTTTGTAGAAAAAGACTTTGGAACAGGTTGTGTAAAAATAACACCAGCACATGATATGAATGATTATCAAGCAGGATTAAGACATAATCTAGAAATAGTAGAAGTATTTGATGATTCATCAATAATGGGAGATTTAGTACCAGAATATAAAGGATTAACAACATTAGAAGCACGTAAACTAATAGTAAAAAAACTAGAAGAACTAGGTGCACTTGTTAAAACAGAAGATTACACACATAATGTTGGAAAATGTTATAGATGTCATAATACAGTAGAACCAAGAATATCAAATCAATGGTTTGTAAAAATGAAAGAATTAGCAGAACCAGCAATAAAAGCAGTTAAGGAAGATGATATAAAATTTATTCCAAAGAGATATGAAAAAACATATTTTAACTGGATGGAAAATATTCAAGATTGGTGTATATCACGTCAATTATGGTGGGGACATAGAATACCAGCATATTATTGTGATGAATGTGGACATATAAATGTAAGCAAAACAGCACCAGAAAAATGTGAAAAATGTGGTTCAACAAAATTACATCAAGATGAAGATTCTCTTGATACATGGTTTAGTTCAGCATTATGGCCATTCTCAACACTTGGCTGGCCTAATATGGATAGTGATGATTTAAAAACATTTTATCCAACAAATGTATTAGTAACAGGATATGACATAATATTCTTCTGGGTAGCAAGAATGATATTTTCTGGATTAGAATGTATGAAACAAAAACCATTTAGTGATATATTAATACATGGTATTGTAAGAGATAGCCAAGGTAGAAAAATGTCAAAATCATTAGGAAATGGAATAGACCCATTAGAAGTTATTGATCAATATAGTACAGATGCATTAAGATTTTCATTGGTTTTAGGAATTTCAGCAGGAAATGACATAAGATATATGCCAGAAAAACTAGAACAAGCCTCAAACTTTGCAAATAAATTATGGAATGCTGCAAAATTTGTATTAATGAATTTAGATGGTGTTGAAAAATTACCAAAATTAGATGAAATTGATACAGCAAAATTGGCTAAAGAAGATAAATGGATAATATCAAAATTAAATACATTATCAAAAGAAGTAAATGAAAACATTACAAATTATGATTTAGGAGTTGCAACACAAAAAATATATGACTTTATATGGAATGAATTCTGTGATTGGTATATAGAGATTGTAAAAACACGTTTATATGGTGATGATAAAGAAAGCAAATTAATGGCACAAGTAACATTAAATGAAGTATTAATGAATTCATTAAAATTATTACACCCAATTATGCCATTTATAACAGAAGAAATATATTTACAATTATTTAATATTGATGAAAGTATAATGATTTCAAAATTCCCACAATTTGATGAAAAATATAATTTTAAAGCTGATGAAGAAGAAATTGAAAAATTAAAAGAAATAATTATAGGAATTCGTAATTTAAGAGCAAGTTCAAATGTACATCCATCAAAAAAGACAGAATTAATATTTGTAACAACAAAATATAAATATTTAATAAATCAATCTGAAGGATTTTTAAAGAAATTAGGATATAGTGAAAATATCAAAGTTCAAGAAAACAAAGAAGGAATTGCACAAAATGCATTATCAATCATAACAGATGGGATTGAATTATATATACCATTTGAAGAACTTGTTGATATTGAAGAAGAAAGAAAACGTATGGAAGAAGAAAAGAAAAAAGTTATTGCTGAAATTGAAAGAGCAAGTAAAATGCTTTCAAATCCAGGATTTGTTAATAAAGCTCCAGAAGCTAAAATTAATGAAGAAAAAGCAAAACTTGAAAAATATCAAAATATGTTAAAAAATCTTGAAGAAAGATTAAAATAATTAATTAGAGCGCATAATTTTATGTGCTCTTTTTAGTTATATTTATTATATTAACAGCATATTATAATTTAGTATGAAAGAGAAAGGATGATATTAAATTATGATAGAAGAAAGAAAAGGTACGACAATTAATCAAAACATTGTTCAAAATATAGTATTAGAAAATAGAGAAAAGCTTAATGTATCAGGAGTAAATGATGTATTAAGTTTTGATGATCAAGTAGTAATGATAGATACAGAATTAGGATTACTTACAGTAAAAGGAGAAAATATTAGAATAAATAAATTAAGTTTAGATACATCAGAAGTAATAGTTGATGGAGAAATTTCAAGCCTAACATATAGTCAAAAAGTACCAGAAAAAAATGGAGGAACATCATTATTAAGCAAAATCTTTAAATAAAAGAAAGGCATAAAATGGTAGAAAATCAAACATATTTATTTATAGTTTTTTCATTAACAGGAATTGGATTAGGAGTGTTATTTGACTTTTTTAGAGCATTAAGGAAAACATTTAAAACACCAGATTTAGTTACATACCTAGAAGATATAATATATTGGATATTAGCAGGAATAATTGTATTATATAATATATGGTTCTTTAATGATGGAGAAATCAGAATATATATGATATTAGGAATATTGATAGGAGCAGTAATATATACATTAACATTGAGTACAATATTTATAAAAATAAATTATTTTATAATGAGTAAAATAAAAATAATATTGACATTTATCAGCAAAATCTTTAAAATTCCAATAAAATTTATTAATAATATATTAAATAAATTAAAAAAACTAATTAAATTCAAAGAGAAAAAAGGGGAATTTGGAAAGTAATGGAGAATAATATATTATCTAAAGTTTAAAAAAATGGAGAGCACTTATGAAAAAGAATAAATTTTTAATACCTGTCTTTTTAATTGCCATAATAGTATGGGGAGTGGTGTTAATAAGACAACAAAAAAATATAATACAATATCAAAAAGAAATTAAAGAATTATCTACAAAAATAAATGTAGCACAAGACGAACTAGATCAAAACAAACAAAATCTAGAAGAAGAAATAAATAAATCAAATTCACCAGAATATATAGAAAAAGTAGCACGCGAAAAACTAGGAATGTATTTACAAAATGAAAGAGTTTATGTCGATAGTAATAAGTAAATCCTTAAAACATTCAAGTTTTAAGGATTTATCTTTATTTTTATTAAGTCTCAAAAGAATCCAAAAAATTTAAATTAAAAAATCAAATAAATAGGAGGTAGTTATGTCAGATTTAGAAAACATGACATTATTAGAGTTGAGAAATTTTGCCAAAGAGCATAACATAAAAAATATCTCAAAGCTAAAAAAAGAAGAATTAATAGTATTATTAAATCAAATTAAAGACTCATCAAAACCAAAAGTAGAAGAAAATGACGAATTAAGATATGATGAGAATGATGATGAACAAATGGGAGAATTATCAGAAGCAAGTTCAACAATTGAGTATAAGGTAACAAATGATGATGATCAAATTGTTGAAGGAATACTTGAAGTATTACCAGATGGATATGGATTTTTAAGAGGAGATAATTACTTATCAAGTCCAAAAGATGTATATATTTCACCAATTCAAATAAGAAGATTTAAACTAGATACTGGTGATATAATAAAAGGAATTGCTAGAACAAAAGAAGGAGAAAAATTCCCCTCATTAATATTTGTTGGAGAAGTAAATGAAGAACATCCAGAAAAGGCTGCAAAAAGAAAAAGATTTGATGAATTAATACCAATTTATCCAAATGAAAGACTAAAACTTGAAACAAAGCCAACAGAATATGCAATGAGAATAATTGATTTAATTTCACCAATAGGAAAAGGACAAAGAGGAATGATTGTTGCTCCACCAAAAGTAGGAAAGACAACATTATTAAAGAAAATAGCAAATAGTATATCAGAAAACAATCCAGAAGTTGAATTAATAGTTTTACTTATAGATGAAAGACCAGAAGAAGTAACAGACATGAAACGTTCAATAAAAGGACAAGTTATTTATTCAACATTTGATGAAATGCCAGAACATCATGTAAAAGTAGCTGAAATGGTATTAGAAAGAGCAAAAAGAATAACAGAACATAATAAAGATGTTGTAATATTATTAGATAGTATTACAAGATTAGCAAGAGCATATAATTTAGTTATGCCATCATCTGGTAAAACATTATCAGGAGGCTTAGATCCAGCAGCATTACATAAACCAAAAAAATTCTTTGGAGCAGCAAGAAATATTGAAAATGGGGGAAGTTTAACAATACTTGCAACAGCATTAATTGAAACAGGAAGTAGAATGGATGATGTAATATTTGAAGAATTCAAGGGAACAGGAAATATGGAAGTACACTTAGATAGAAAACTATCTGAAAAACGTATATTCCCAGCAATTGATATAAATAAATCTGGAACAAGAAGAGAAGATTTATTATTGACAAAACCAGAATTAGAAACAGTATTTGCATTAAGAAAAGCATTAAATAATTTACCTGTTGCAGATGTTACAGAGCAAATAATTTCTCAAATTACCAAAACAAAAAATAATGAAGAATTTATAGAGAAGATGGATTCTTATTTAAAAAATTATAAAAACTAGAGAAATAGAATTTCTGCATTTCGCGGAAATTCTATTTCTATATAATAAACTAATTATTTTGATTAGAATATTTTTGCTCAGCAGCAGTTATTTTTTGTTGTTCAGCATTTTCTGTTTGATACCAACCTTTTTCTGCCATCAAATTATAAATTTTATTTTGAATATTCAAACATTCATTTAAAGCTTCTTTAAAAGCAGTATGAACTTCAGCTGTTGTTGATTCTATTGCACCATGTAAATATAAGTCACAAACACCTTTAACAACAAGAAGTTCATTTTCCATTAAATCTTTATCTTGCATAATTACAATTCCTTTCTTTTATAATAAATTTAAAAATTTGTTATACAATTCAGTATGCTTTTGCTCTAATTCACCAATAAAAGTAGCAAGAGTTGGATCAGTAAGTTGTGTAGCTGTTTTTTTGCTACATGTTTTCATATAGTTTTCATGTCCTAAAGCATCTTCAACATATAAAAGCTCTTTATTTGTCATAAAATATCACCACCTAAATATATAATTTCCGAAAATTATAAAAAAATACATTTACTTTTTTTGGAAAATATGGTACAATTCAATTTTGAAACCGTTTTTTGTATCCAAAATAATAATTTGTTTAGGAGGAGTAGCAAAATGAGTAAAAAACGGCAAAAACAATTTGGGGCAATATCAATCTTTTTTAGAACATTAATAACAGCTTTTTCAATTTTTGTAGCAATAGCAACTATATTGGGGTGTGTAAAAATAACTCAAAATGCTGAAGAAACAATTGAAGTTGGAGCAAATGTTCAAAATGCAACAATAAAATGGCTCTTTTGGGATGTGTCTGATAAGGCAGTAATCTCAATTAATACAGTAGATACAACAAAAATTGGAGATTATAAAATTAGCTATATATTTGGAATCAGAATTTTAAATCAAACAATACATGTTGTGGACACTCAGCCACCAATTATAACATTAAAAGGAGATGCTGTGGTTCAAACTAAAAATATTGAAAACTATAGAGAACCAGGATATGAAGCATTGGATAACTATGATGGAGATTTGACCTGGAAAGTTCAAAGAAAATGTGTGCCAGATGAGTTTGAAGTTGGAAAATACATATTTATTTATTCAGTTTCAGATAGTTCTGGAAACACAGCAACAATTGAACGAATTGCCTATTTGCGAGGAAATGGCTACTAACCAAATGAGTCAATTAGTCTAATGAGATTAATTGGCTCAATTTGTTTGAAATTTGATTGGAAAATTATGTAAAATATATTATGATACATGTGTACGAACTTTGAAAATTTATTATAGGAGGCAAGTTATGTTTTATAAACAGCTTCAATTTACAACAGGTTGGTTTGGAAGACTAATGTTTAAATTTGATTCAAAAATTGATATTCGGTTTGATGATGTAATAGGATATGATGCTCAAAAAATTAAATTACGTCAAGCAATTTCTAAAATTTTAAATAATCAAGAAAGTAAGCCAAAAGGCATTATCATTAAAGGCCCTGAAGGAACAAGAAAAACTTTTATGGCAAAAGTATTTATTGGTGAAGCACAAATGCCATATATGATTATTTCTAGAGGAGAAGTAAGAAGTGCAACAGATATAAAAAAAATTTTTTCAGTAGCAAGACTTAAAAAATCTTGTATTATTTTCTTTGATGAATTTGATGCAATTGACAAAAATGATAATGGAGAAAAAAATTGTGCTCAGTTTAATTTTGAAATGAGTAAGAAAGATAATATTTTTGTAGTTGCAACAACAAGAAAATATCGAAAGAAGTGTTAAACGTCTTGGAAGATTTGATATCAAAATTGAGATGTATTTTCCTGATGCCAAGGAACGAAAAGAAATTATTGAATATTGGTGTCAAAAAATGAAATATCTACTAGTGAAGATAGTTTTATGATTGCCAAGAAATGCTTTGGAAAAAGTTTTTTGAAAATAATCCATATTATGGATGGTGCAAAAGAAGATTTAATTAATGCTGAAAGATTGTTAAGAAAATATTTGGTAGAATATTGTTTTGATGATGAATTGGGAATTGTACCTATTTCAAGTATTAATGTTTCATTGTTAGCTGGTACTGATGTAAATAATCAAGTACTTAACAGAATAAAGGAACTTTTAAATAAGTTTTACGAAGAAACTAAAAAGATTATTACTGAACATAAAGATATGGTTACTGAAATTGCAGAAAAATTGTTAGAACAGAAAATCCTTGATGAAAAAGAAGCATATGAAATCTATGATAAATATCAATCCAAATAAATATTTGGACTAATTTTAAGTAATAAATAAATCCCTTGTTATCAATTTGATAGCAGGGGATTTATTAGAATAAAGCCTTGATTTTTCAAGGCTTTTATGATATGATGTAACCGAAAAAATAACCTTAAAGAAAGGTATGAAAATGGAAATAAAAGAACAAATAATAGTCCTAGTAAAATCTAAAAAATCCAAAACAATAAACATAAAAGAAATAAGAGAAAACCTAAATCTTGAATATACTCCACAAAATGAAAAAATACTAAAAAACGAAATTGAAAAATTAGTTCAAGAGAGATATATAGAACCACAAAAAACATCAAAAACAAATGTAGAAGGAATTTCAGAAAAATATAAAATAATAAAACAAGATGATGCAAATATAAAACAAGAAATTATAAATTTATCAAATAAGCTTAAAATAGACTATTATTTAAAAAATACAAAAGAATATCAAAAAGACAAAGAAATTATTAATTCAATAAGTAAATTTATTTCAAAACCGATAGAAGGTGTCTTAACAATAAACGAAAGATCATATCAAATATTTCAAAACGAAAAATTGCTCAAAGAAAGAGAAGATATAATAAAAAAGCTTGGATTAACATTACAAGATTTAAAATGTTATGAAACTTATGAGCCATTTTTTTATTATGAAAATAAAGAATTTAGTAAAGGAAAAATTTTAATAATAGAAAACAAAGATACATTTTGGACAATACAAAATGTAGTAAAAACAACTAAATATAAAAATATATATTTAGTCATATATGGAGAAGGAAAAAAGATATTAAAAAGCTTTGAATTTATCAATAATTTTAAATTAGAAAATAACATAATCGAATATTTTGGAGATATTGATTATGAAGGAATAAATATTTATGAACAGTTAAAAAGTAAGTATTCACAATATAATATAAAAGCCTATAAAACAGGATATCAAAAAATATTAGATATAGAAAAAAATCCCAATAAAATAAGAGCAAATCAAATTTGTAATTTAAAAAACAATGAAGAATTTTTAAAAGAATTTGATAAAGATTATCAAAAAAAATTACAATATATATTTGAAAATAAATTATATATTCCACAAGAAGTGTTTAATGCAAGTATTGCAGAAAAAATAATGAAAGGAGAATAGATTTTGGAAAACGAAGAAAAAGAAGTATTTACAGCAGAAGAGATAAAAGAACAAGCTTATGAAGAAATAATAAAAGATGTAATAGAAGAAATAGATTCAAGAGAAGAAAACTTAAAAGTCTATTATCCTTATTTTATAATAAACAAAAAATTACAAGATGAAGAAAATGAAATTGACTTAAATTCAGTATTTATAGCAATATTATCATATTTACTTTATACAGGAAAATTAAATAACAGAAAAATCGAATATCAAGATATAGTGGATTTTACAGAATATTTTATTTATAAAATATATAATAAAAAGAAAGAAAATGTAAAAGAAATAGTAAATAAGATATTAGATGTGGCACAAAATAATGGAAACAATTTTACTTATGAATATTACAGTTTAAAAGAAAAAGAAAATAAAGATAGACATATAAAATATATAGAAATAAAATTAGGAGAAAATGGAAAGCTAAATTATTATATAACACCACAAGGAATAGATTTTTATTTAAAAACAAAAGAATTTCCAGATTCAGCACAAATAACAATAAATTTATTACTATTTAGAAAACAAATTGAAAAAGGTTCATTTAATTATGCTTATGATACGATAAAAAGACTAAATATAGAAGTAAAGAAAAAAAGTGAACAAAAAGAACTAGTACTTGAAGCACTAATGTATGGTGGAAAAGAAGGAATAGAAGAATATAACAAGTATCATGAATCTGTTGAAGGACAAATAAATGAGGAAGAAGAATTATTTGGAGAAGTATTAGAATTAGTAGATAATATTTACAATGAATATTTAGCCAAAAATGAATCAAATCAATTAAATGAAAAAGAAAAGCAAACAATTTCATTAATAAAAAAGATAGAAAAAGAATTAAACAAAACAATAAATAGTCATACGAAATTATTAAAAGAAGCAATAGAAATGACAAAAAAACATGATGAAATAATAGGTATGAGAGCAAGAAGTGCATTTTCAGAAAAATTCAAATTTGAGCAAGAATTTGAAAAGGTTATATCAAAAACAAATAATCCAGAAAAATTATTTTATTTTATATCACCATTTTTATTACCAAAGAAATTAAAAAGTTTTAATCCAATGAAATCATTAGAATCACAAAAAATTAATCAAGATAAAAAAGAAGAAGAACAAAAAGAAAAATCACAAACACATCAAATAGATACAATTGATGATATTACCAAAAAAAGAGTAGTACATAATTTTAAATTTTATTTTGAAAATATGTTACTTTTATTAAAAGCAAGAAAAAGTTTTGATTTAAAAGAATATTCAGAATTTATAAGATCAAATTATGGAGAAAAATCATTATATAATGGTGATTTTATATCTTTTGTAATATTTTTAAATGGTAAAAAAGAATTAACTGTAGAATCTGATGAAATGTTTAAAGATTACTCATTTAATCAAATTAGAATAATAACACAAAATGATGACATTGACTTTGGAAATGGATTGAAAATAACTAATATTATTATTTCAGCAAATTCATAGAAAGGAGCAAAAATTGGAAGAAATAAAAGATAGTTTAAATATAGCATTAGAAATAATAAATACATTATTACAAAATAAAGAAATAAAAAAATCTGAAAACACAGAATTATATCAACAATATGTTGGAAATGATGAAGTAGAAAGCTTATGTGATATGATTGCTGAAAAGATGGGATTTAATATTTATAGATTAGATAATACATTAAATCTATGTGTGATGATTGAGAATAAAGTATTTGGTTATTCAAATGAAGATTTGAAGAAAAAAATTAAAATATTAAACAAAAATGAAGATATATATTTAATGTATTTTATAATATTAACAATAATAACATGTTTTTATAGAGAATCAGGGCTAAATTCACCAAGAAGTTATTTAGGTCTTGACGAATTAATAGAAACAATAAATATAAAATTTCAAAGTCTTGTAAAAGAAGATATTGAAAAAATAAGTGAAGAAAATGAATATAATTTTAGAGATGTAAAAAAAGTATGGGAAAGGTTGCCAGATGCAAGAGAAGACATCAACTCAGGAAAAAATGATAAAATATCTTTTGTAAAATTAGTATTAAATTTTATGCAAGAAGAAAATCTAATTTTCTTTGATGAGGAAAGAAGAATAATATCAATTACAACAAGATTCAAATCAATAGTTTATTTTTACTTTGAATATAGTAAAGAAAATAAAAATAGATTACTTGAATATGTATATGAATTAGGAGGTAATGAAAATGCCACATATTAATAGAATTCGATTAGTAAATGTAAACTATAATGATGCAAAAAGCATATATGATGATTTTAATATGAGATTAGATGGAAAATCTACGACATATGATTTAATAAATACTGGCGGAAAATCAATGCTAATATTAATGCTTTTACAAACAGTACTTCCAAATACATATTTAAAAAAAGAAAAGCCTATAAAAAATATATTTATAGGTGGAAACACAAAAAGAACATCACATTGTCTTGTAGAATGGGAACTTGATGAAGGATATGAATACAAATATATGCTTACAGGATTTTGTGCAAGAAAAAAACAAGAATCAGATAATGATGAAGAAGATGATAACAAATTAGAAATAGATTATTACAATTATTGTTATTTTTATAATGATTATGCACAAATAGATATAAAAAGCTTGCCACTTGTAACAAGAGACGGAAATGATAAAATGTATATGTCTTATGATAAATTAAGACAATACCTTATTGGAATGAAAAAAGATGGATTACCTGTAGAAATATTTGATAGTAAAAAAGATTATATGAAAAGAATAGAATATTATGGACTTATATCAGCAGAATGGAAGCTTATATCAGAAATAAATGTATCTGAAAATTATATAGAAAAATATTTCAAAGAAAATAAAACATCAAGAAAATTAATAGAAAATTTTTTAATAAAAATAATTGATAATATCAATTTACAAAATAGTGATGAGACAGAAGATACATTAGTAGATACATTGATAGAATTAAAAGATAATTTAATGTTATTTAGAAAGCAAAATGATAACAAAAAAGAATATCAACAAGCAAAAGAAATGTATGAAAATCTTCAAAAAGAAAATGCAAAATTTATTGATGAATTTAACAGAATTGATAAAATAAATAAAAAAGCAAATGAAGCATATCAATATAAGCAAAATAAAATGAATGAATTGAAAGACAAAATTCAACATGAAACAAATGAAATTGCTAGATTACAAGATGAAAATACAAGATTAAACATTGAAAACGAAAAATATAAAATAGATAAATTACATAATGACAAAGCAGAAATTGAAAATGACAAACAAAATATAGACATTGAAATACAAAAAATACAAGCCAAAAAAGATGATGTGGAAAAGAAATTAGCATTGTCAAAAGCTCAAAATGAATATGTTGAATATTTAGAAAATAAGCAAGAAAGAGATAAAACACAAATACAAATAAATAGTATGCAAATTGCTGATAAAGATTTGGCAAAAAAATATAATATTTATGGATATAATTATAAATTAAAATTACAAGAATTAATAGAGAAGATTAGTAAACAATATTCTGATAAATCAAAAGAAAAAGATGAAAAAACTAGTGCTAGAAAGATTGCCAAAGATCAAGAAAATTTTGCAAGAACAAATTTTACAAAAAGTTCTTTAAATATAGAAAATTATCAAAAACAAATTGATGAAGAAAATGAAAGCAAGAATATAATTACGAATGAGTTTACAGAAAAAGGAAAACTTGATTTAATTTTAAATATTGATGAAGGAATAGAAAAAGAAGAAAAATTACAAAATGAGTGTAAAGAAAAAGTAGAAAAAAATAATGCAGAAATAGAAAGATTAGATAATGAAAATATAAAAATAAATCAAGAACTTGCTCAAAATAGAGCAAATCAAATACTTCAAAATAAAGTATTTAATGATGCTGAATCAGATGTTCAAGAATATGAAAAAGCGAAAAATAGTATAGAAAAACTAGCCAAACTATTTGATGTAGATTTTGTTAATATAAAACAAACAATAGAGGCAAGTATAGAGGAAAGAGAAAAGCAAAGAAATTCATATCAAATAGAAAAACAAATAAAATCAAGAAAACTTGAACTAATTAATAAATATAATACAATAATTCCAAATGAAGATATATTACATTTGAAAGAAAAGCTTGAAAATAAATGTAATTATGTAATTGCAGGATTTGAAAAGTTAGCAGAATATGATGAAGAAAAACGTAATGAAATAATAAAAAATAATCCATTAATAATGTATTCAGTATTTGTTGATAATAATAGTTTTGAAAAATTAAAAGTAAAACAAATAGAAACAGAATTACAAAATTTAGTACCAATTGCAAATATTGAAATGTTAAGACAAGAAGCGGTAATAAAAAGCAAAGATTACATATTTCCTATTTCTGTTGACGTATTGCAAAATTCAAATCCAGAAAAACTTGAAGAATATAAGGCAAAATTAGAGAAAAATATTGAAGGATTAAATTCTAAAATATTAGATGTAAAATCAAGAATTGACAGAGAGCAAGAATATTTGAATGAAGTTAAAATATTTGAACAAACATATTCAAGCAAAAACATAATAGATTCTTTATATGAAAATGTAGATAGTACAAAATCTCAAATAGAAAAATTAGAAAAAGAGCAAAAAGACTTAAGTAATAATATTCAAAATAATAATGAGAAAAAAGAAGAACTTTCTAAAGAAAATACTTTATTAGAAAAAGACCAGAAAAGTATTTTAGAAGAAATTGAAGTTTTAAATGAATTAAAAAATATAAATAATGAATTACAAAAACTTCAAGATCAAATCAGCAAAGAAAAATCAAATGAACAAATATTAAAAGAAAGTTTAGAAGAAAAAATTGAAATAGTTCAAGAAATTGAAGATGAAATAAGAGGACTAGAAAAACAAATAAATAATTTAGAAAATCAAAAAAATAGATATTTGATAAAATTATCAGAACTTACAGAATTTGAAGAAACAGAGATTATTGAGGAAAGCTTTGAAGAAATAGAAACAACATATAAAGCATTAACAGAAAAATTTAGTACATCTGAATCAACATATAATCAATTAGTAAAAATATTAAATATGTGTAATCAAAATATGAATAATTGTCAAAATAGAATTGAAGAAAATGGATATTATGTACATGATTTTGAAGAAAAAAATCAAATATTTGAAAAAATTAATGAGAGTGATTTGAAATCATATAAGACAAATATTGATATTTTAGAAAAAAATATTAAATCATTAAAAGGCAGGCTAACAGAAAAAGATAAAGCAGAAAGTGAAATAATAGGACAAATAAAATTATCAATTGGTCAATTACAAAAATCAGGATTTGAATATGAAATTGAAGATAAAATTTCAAATAATGAAATAATCAAAACATATATGAATGAAAATAAAAATAAAATCATATCTAATAAAACAAATATAAGAAATATTACTAATAAAATCCAAGATGTTGAAAATGAAGTTGAAGAGTTTAAGAAAGAATGTATAGGTTTAGAAAATTTCATAACAGATAAAAAAATAGAGCAAACAGAAATTGATATTGAAAATATATTAGAAGCAGAATTATATACATATAATAAAATCAAACAAGAAAGTATTAGTTTAGATAAAGAATTATCAAAACAAAAACAAAACTTTGATAGTTATATAAAACATATTAAAGAATGTGTTGAAAATTATTATATAAAACAAGATGTGTTAGAATCAATAGAAGGAATAAAAAATCCTGTATGTTTATTAAGTGAAGCGGAAAATAATAATCAAGGAATATTAACTATTATAGAGTTAATTGATGAGAGAATTAGACATATTGATGAGGCAATTGAAAAACTTGAAAAATATCAAGAAAACTTTATTACAAAATGTTTTGAAAAAGCAGAAACAATAGTAAGAGATTTGGAAAAATTGCCAGGATTATCTAAAATTAAATTTGGCGGAAAAGATATAAATATAATAAAACTTGAATTATTTGAATATGAAAAAGATGAAAAAATAAGAAGAATGAAAGAATATATTTATAAAATTGTACAAGACATGGAAGAAAAGCCAGAAGAAATGACTAAAGAAGTTTTAAATGAAAAACTTTCTTCAAAAATGTTAGTGGGACAAATTATAAATATAGATAAAGCTTATGTAAAATTATATAAAATTGAAGATGTGCAAGAACATTCAACATATAAGAGATGGGAAGAAGATTTAGGCTCAGACGGGCAAGTTAATGCAATTTACTTTATGTTTGCTGTTTGTATAATTTCTTATATTAGTATGCTTACAAGAAAAGATGGTTCAAGCAAATGTAAAAAAGTTATAATTGTTGATAATCCTTTTGGTGCAACAAGCGCAGTATTTTTATGGAAAGTTATGTTTGAAATATTAAAAGAAAATAATGTTCAATTAATTGCACCAGGTCATAATATAAGTAAAGAGATCATATCAATGTTTGAGGTAAATTATGTATTAAAACATGAGTTTAAAGATGGTAATAAGAAAACAGTTGTTGTTGAACAAGAGTTTAGAACAGAGGATTCTTTGAAGAATATGAACTTTGATACAATTGATGGAAATCAGCAAAAGTTGTTTTAATGTGAATGATATTCTATTTAGTTATCACAAACTGACATTTATGTATTTCAAATAATATAAATAGTATGCTAAAATAATATGTAGTATTTATATAACAGATACTAATAATATTAGGAGGCAAATTAGATGAAAAAACGGGTAAATACTTATTTGGCAATTGCAATCACAACTTATTGTAATTATCAATGTTTTTATTGTAAGAAAGGTGGAGAAAGCATATCAAAAGAAAAAGAAACTATTTCTTTTGATGATGTAAAAAAGATTATTGCCAATGCTTATGCAAATGGAATAGTAAATTTTAGAATTACAGGAGGAGAGCCAACAAGTGTAAGTTATTTTTGTGAGCTTATTGAATATATTATGAAATTCAAAGATACAAAAGTAAGAATTAATACAAATGGATTTAGAATTTTAGAATATATAGATGTGCTAACAAAATACAAAGAATATATAGATATTGTTTTTAGTGTTGATAGTCTTTCAGAATATATATGTGGTGTTCATTTTCCTAAATATCTTTCTCAAAATGTTATAGAAATAACAAGAGCTTTAAGAAAAAATAAGATTTCAGTTAGATATAATATTGTTGTAACAAAACTGAATGAATGTGAGGTAAGAGAACTTGTACAAAAAGCAATAGATGAATTAGATGTAAATGTAAAATTATTAGACTTAAATAGATTTTCTGAATATTTAGGTTATTCTAATGAAGTTACTGGAAAAGAAGCTTATGATTTATGGCAAGAACTTTTTGTGCCAATGAGTAATTTTTATGATTTCTTATGCCAAATATCAACACATTCTCAAGCAGAATGGACAACATCATTAATAGGAAAAAAACATGGTATTCCTATGAGTTGCTACTTTAGAGGCAATAATTGGGTTCAAGTAAAAGACTCAACAAGAGGAGCGAGATATTCGGAATTTTGTAGAAAAAATTGTTTATTATATAAAAAAGGAGAATGTCAAGAAGGAGTATTTAGTTTGTTTTTATCATCAAATTTGGTATTACACTTATCTGGGTGTAAAAATGATTCTATCCATTATGATTTAAATGGAAAAGATAATGAGCAGATAGAAGGAGCTTTTAAAAGTTTATTGAATTTGCTTAATTGATTTTAGCATAAAAGCATGAGATATATTGAATACTTCATGCTTTTATGTTAGAACAAAGCGACGTAGTCGATCTTTGTTCTTGCCTGATTTGAGTTTTCGACTAAAAGGAGAAAATCTCAAAGGGCTAGTGAGTGTAGCTTTTATATACTATGAAGTTCGGAGAACTTTCCTAGTATATAAAATAATATGGAGTGATATAAATGATAGATTTTGAATTATATAGAATTTTTGTAGAGGTTGCTAAAGAAGGCAATATAACTAAAGCAAGTGAAAAGTTAAATGTTTCTCAACCAGCAATTACAAAAAAAATAAAAAATTTAGAAGAACAATTATCAATGAAATTATTAGAAAGAAAAAGTAAAGGTGTAGAATTAACTTTAGAAGGAAAAAAATTATATGAAAAAATAAAAAAGCCAATTGAGGAATTGAATACAATAGATAGACAAGTTTGTAAAGAGAAAGTCATTAATATAGGTACTCATAATCATATTGGAAGTTGTATTTTTGGTAATGTTCTTAACAAATATTATCTAAAATATCCTAATGTTAATTTGAATTTAATATGTGAAGAAACTTGTGAAATGATGAGAAAATTACAGAATAAAGAATTAGATATAGTTTTTTCTAAAAAAGATAGTAATGAAGTATTAAATGGTATTGAATATACAAAATTAGGTTATTTGCATGATGTGATAATTGCAAGTAAAAATTCGAATTTCGCAAATAAGGAATTAACACTTGATGATATAGAAAGTCAAATTATATATACACCAAGAACATATTCACAAGCATTAAAAAGATTAGAAATGTTATCTTTTGGGAAAAAGCTAAATTTGAAAAATAGTAGTTATAATACGATTTTGGAACTTACAAGTTCAGGAAAGGCATTAGGATTAATAACAAGAGAATATGTAGATGAAAATGATTATAAGAAATTTAATTTGGTTGAAGTTAAAACAACTCTGGAATTGGGAGAGATTGAGTTTGGAATTTATACTAATTCTAATAAATCTACAGAGTTGAAAGATTTAATAAAGATGATAAAAGAGTATTTTTTCAAACTAATACCAAAGCAATGAATTAAGAAAAAGTTATTTATTGAAGTAAAATAAAAAAATATTGACAAAATAACATATTTCGTGGTATTATGAATATAATATTAATGACAGCATAGCTTTTTATAAATGTGTTTGTCGCCGCCTCTTTGGCGAGTTATAAATGAGAGAGTGAATAAATGTGTTTGTCGCCGCCTCTTTGAGCGACTAACAAATTAAAGAGTGAATAAATTTATTGGGGGCTTACCAAAAATGGTAAGCCCTTAATGGTATTAGGAGGATTAAAGATGCAAATAGATGTTGGATATTTTTATTTTATAAAAGATTCATTTTTTGATATTATAGATGATTCAGAATTAATGAAAAATAAAGAAAATGGAAATAAAAGACCATGTTATTATTGTATTAAGAGTAAAAAATATGATAATATTATTTGGTTTATTCCAGTTAGTACGAAAATAGATAAATATAAACGAATATATGATAGCAAAATTCAAAAACAAATAAAGCTCGGAAAAAATCCCTCTATTGATACTATTGTTTTTGGAGATGTTGCAAATACATATAGTGCATTTTTAATTCAAAATATGTTTCCGGTAACTTTAGATTATATAGAAAGTCAATATATGAAAAATAAAGTACCTATTAAAGTTTCTAAACAACTTGAAACAGAAATAATATATAAAGCTAATAAAGTATTAAATTTGTATAATCATGGAATGAAAAATATTGTATTTCCTAATATTGATAAGATTTTGAATAAATTGTTGAATTTTAATTACAAAGCTTGATTTTTTAGAGTAAAAGATATATTATATATAAAGTAATATTTATTATGTAAGAATGCTTAATATTTAAATAAAAGTACATAATAATATTAGAAATTTAGGAGGTAAAATTATGGAATTAAAAGGATCAAAAACAGAACAAAACTTGATGACTGCATTTGCAGGAGAATCACAAGCAAGAAATAAATATACATTTTTTGCAAGTCAAGCAAAAAAAGATGGATATGAGCAAATAGCTGCTATATTCCAAGAAACAGCTGATAATGAAAAAGAACATGCAAAATTATGGTTTAAATTATTAAATGGTGGAGCCATTGGATCAACAGAAGAAAATTTAAAAGCAGCTGCGGCAGGAGAAAACTATGAATGGACAGATATGTATGCGGAATTTGCTAAAACAGCTAAAGAAGAAGGATTCGCAAGAATAGCATATTTATTTGAAGAAGTTGGAAAAATAGAAAAAGAACATGAAGAAAGATACTTAAAATTATTAGAAAATGTAAAAGAAGGAAAAGTATTTGAAGCAGGAGAAGTTAAGATTTGGAAATGCAGAAATTGCGGACATATTGTAGTTGGAACATCAGCTCCAGAAGTTTGCCCTGTATGTAATCATCCAAAAGCATTCTTTGAAATAAAAGCTGAGAATTATTAAAAGAACAAATTTAGGAAGTTTTTTGAAATTTCCTGATATATAAAAAGAATTTCTAAAATAGAAAAAAATCTATTTAGAAATTCTTTTTTAATATTTCCATTTCATACTAATTTTTGCTTGAGACTTTTTACGTTTTGGAGACAAAAAGCTATCTCTAAACTCTTGTTTCCAAATAGGAGGAATGAAATATCCATTATTATCAGAATAACTTGGAGTAATGGGAGATGTATATGGAACACCAAAAGATTTTAAACTACATAATAATGTCAAATATATAAACAATCCTATTCCGATTCCAAGAAATCCAGCAGTAAATCCAAGAGCAATAAATATAAATCTAAAGACTCTCAAATGAAATCCAAAAGAAAAATCAGGAATAGCAAAAGAAGAAATACCTGTAATAGCAACAACAATTATAAGAATAGGGCTAACAATACCAGCATTAACAGCTGCATCACCCAAAATTAAAGCTCCAACAATTCCAATAGTAGAACCAATAGGAGAGGGAACTCTTAAACCAGCTTCTCTTATAAGTTCAAAAGAAAATTCCATAAGTAAAAGCTCAAAAATCATAGGAAAAGGTACATTTTCTCTAGCAGATAATATTGAGAAAAGCAGTTCTGTAGGCAAAATTTCTTGATGAAAACTTGTTACAGCAATATAAAGACCAGGTAATAATAAAGTAATAATACCAGCTATTAAGCGAATAGCTCTTAGAAAATTAGTAAATATTGGCTTTAAATTTGTATCTTCAGGAGAAAATAAGAAATCTTCAATAGTTGCAGGAGCAATTAATGCATATGGATTACCATTAATTAAAATTATTATTCTACCTTGAAACAAATATTTACAACACTTATCAGGTCTTTCTGTTGAAATGAGTTGAGGTATGCCAAATGTTTCTTCTTCCTCCAACAATTGTTCCAATTGACCAGTAGAAAGTAAAGAATCAATAGATAAATTGCTAAGTCTGAATTTTACTTCACCAACTAAATCTGAATTTGCAATATTTTTCATGTAACAAACACCACATTTGGTTTTGCTAATATTTCCAACAGGTATATTCTCAATTACTAAATTTTCGTTATTTACAATTTTTCTTAAAAGAGAGGTATTTGTTCTTATGTTTTCAATAAAACTTTCTTGAGGTCCTTTTATAATTACTTCATTTTCAGGTTTATCAACACCACGAGAATTATATTTTTTTACATCTATATCAAAAGCAATATTTAAAGTATCAATAAAAAGTAAGCAATTTCCCATATTAATTCCAGAGCATACAGCTTCAAAATCTTCAACTTTATTAACACTATTTTGAGGCAATAATCTATTATCAATATAATTTAATAGATTGGCAGGATTAGGATTTTGAACTCTTTTTGGAAACATTAATGGTTCTAAAACAAAATCATTTATTGAAATAGAATTGACTAAACCATCAATATAAATTATAAAACTTTTATATAATTGATTTTGAGCTAGTGTTTCAAATTCTCTAATTACAATATCACTATTAATTAAAGTATTATATTTTACCTTTAAAAAATCTAAATTTATACTTAAACTAGGAAAAACATTTTTTGGATCTTTTTCAGAATTAATTCCATCTATTTTAATATTTGAAGAATTAGTTTCACTTGGCGTTTTATTAGTTTTTGTTAGGATATTTTCACTTGAGTTTGTTTCCGTATTTTCGCTATTTTCTA
>ENA-OPDH01000315-OPDH01000315.1-human-gut-metagenome-genome-assembly--contig:-NODE-315-length-38567-cov-5.154939_pt1 | contig 38567 bp, 37 predicted proteins | sample MGYA00241260_ERZ501500 | MGnify/ENA primary metagenome ERZ501500 (study PRJEB25962, sample SAMEA2042519) | human gut metagenome | biome: human gut; feature: human-associated habitat; material: faeces...
GCTCCTGCGAATGCGGCGGCGAAACCGGCTCTGCTTCCTGTTACTCCGGATCAATTCAAAAATTTGAATCCTGCAAAAAATGCTGTAGTGATGTTTGTTCTTCAGGCTCAACAACATCCGTCTGCAACAACGGGTCTTATATCAGAGAATCAGGAACAACAGAATGCGGTTCAACTTGTTATGTGTGCTGCTCTTCTTACGTTGTCGGAAGTTTTGTATGGTCAGTCAGTTGCGAAAATCATGGCGATCAAGGATGTTTACGAGCCATACGAACAGATTATTATAACAACGGTTCTGTTGAGATAGGAGATGATACTTTAATGAGTTGCGGCCTGGAACCTGATTGCAGCGATTCAGTAAGCGGGAATGGCTGGTATTTGGACGGACGAAGCGGTGAATTAACCGAAGAATATTGTTATTAAACATTCCGTTAAGCAAAATTAATTGAAAACTCTTTCATAACGGCTTTTTTTATTTCTGACCTTAATTATTTAAGATATAGACAAATAGAAAAGCCTCTCATGTATAGTTGTACTTTTAAAATAAAATACACCAAAAGTAATGATTTTATTTTTATTCATTGTATTATTATAGAAGGAGGAGCGCAATTATGACTGAATACGTTAAATTTGAAGACTGGCTCAAGGAACAGGTTATTGATGCCGAATATCTTTTGCCGGAAGCCCTAAAAGCCTTTCGGGAAAACTATGAGAAACTGAAAGCCGAAGGCAATCTGCCAAAAGCAAAGCAGGTGGAAAAAGATACAAAATATGAGCTGGAAAAGTTTCAGAATCCGGACGGCAGCCTAAACATAGACTATGCTTTGGAAACAGCCCGGCAATCTTTGGCGGAACACAGGGAAAAACAAGAAGGCGGAAAAAACAAAAGGCTTCCCCAAAATCTTTCCAAACTAACCCCCAAAGACTTCACCAAAAAAGACGGCAAAATTGACATTGACTTTGCTTTAAAAGTTGCCATGCAAACCGCCGTTCAAAGAGAAAAGGAGTAGGAATATGCCCCGAATGACATGTGACGAATGGATTGCGTCCAGAACAAACAATCCTGACAAACTCGGAAGAGAAAAATGGGAAAAATATTATAACGACTGTCATGAATTTGCATTACGAGGAAAAGATTTTGATTTTGATGAAAAACTGGAGCGGGAGATGATGGGCGAGTATCTTGAAAAACAAGGCTGCACAAAAGACGATGCTTCGCGGATAGTGACAAACGCTCTTCGTAACGTTTTGCGCAATGTGGACACTGATTTTGAAAAGCAGATTTCTCCTCAGGCAATCAAAGATGTTGTCAAAGAATGTCACAATCTAGAGGCCGGCACCAAAAACCAATCTCCAACTCAAACTTCACAAAACTTCGAACGTTTTTGAAACAACAAGCCCCGCGTTTGCGGGGCTTGTTGTTTTTTAATCCAGTTCGGACAAACGCTGCGCCTGATCTTCGGTAACCAGCGCGTCAATAATCTCATCCAGCGCGTCGCCGGAAACGACTTCGTCCAGTTTATAGAGCGTCAGGTTAATCCGGTGGTCGGTTACGCGTCCCTGCGGATAGTTATAGGTGCGAATCCGTTCCGAGCGGTCGCCGGAGCCAACCTGCAATTTGCGGCGCTCCGAATATTCTTTGTCAATGGTTGACTTCTGCAGGTCATAAAGTTTGGCGCGCAGGTGGTTCATGGCCTTTTCCTTGTTTTTATACTGCGAGCGGTCATCCTGGCACTGCACAACCACACCGGTCGGAATATGCGTAATACGCACGGCGGATTCCGTACGGTTAACGTGCTGACCGCCGGCTCCCGAAGCGCGATAAACGTCGATTTTCAAATCGGCCGGATTAATATACATGTCAACTTCTTCAATTTCGGGCAAAACCGCAACCGTAGCCGCCGAGGTATGGACACGCCCCTGCGATTCCGTTACCGGCACGCGCTGAACACGATGTGCGCCGGACTCGAATTTGAGTTTGGCAAAAACATCTTTGCCGGTAATTTTGGCAGAAGCTTCCTTATAGCCGCCGAGCGAATTTTCGTCCGCGTCCAAAACCTCAAACTTCCAGCCCATTTTCTGCGAATAGCGCTGATACATTTCAAACAGCACCGCCGCAAACAGAGCCGCTTCGTCGCCGCCGGTGCCCGCGCGCACTTCAAGGATGGCGTTTTTCTCATCGTCTTCTTCCTTGGGCAGGAGCAGGATTTTAATTTCCTTTTCCATCTCGGGAAGTTTGTCCTTCAGTTCATAGTATTCGGCCGCGGCCATTTCGCGCATTTCTTTGTCCAGCGAATCGTCTTCCATCATCGCCTTGGCATCGTTCAGGTCATTTTCGGTGCGGTTATAGTTATGAATCGCTTCCACCACCGGCGCCAGTTCGGAAATTTCCTTATTCATGCGCACCAAATCGTCCGGACTGACGTCCGGCGAAGAAAGCAGTGCCTGAATTTCATCGTGGCGGTTGACAACATTGGCTAACTTTTCGGCAAAACTCATTATCTCAATTCCTCAACAATTTTATCCAGAGCAACATTCTTCTGCGCGCCGCTGTCCAAATCCTTCAAGGTGACTTCGCCTCTGGACAGTTCGTCAGAACCGACAATCACGGCTTTAACGGCGTTAACCTTATTGGCCTTCATCATCCGCTTTTTAAGATTGCCGCTGTAGCCGTGTTCAACGCGGAAACCGGCGCGGCGCAGCTGATAAGCGATTTCGACCGCCTTCTCGTTGACATCTTCGCCGACCGGAATAACCGCTATCGGACGCGGCAGCGAAACGTCGGCTTCCAGAAGCATGCTCAGGCGCTCGACGCCGCAGGCCCAGCCGATGCCGGCAACCTTACCGCCGCCCATCTGTTCGACCAAGCCGTCATAACGGCCGCCGGCCAGCACCGTCCCCTGCGAACCGAGCTTATCGGTAACCAGTTCGAAAACAGTGTGCGAATAATAGTCCAAGCCGCGCACCAGACGATCGTTAACCTTATATTTTATACCCAGATTATCCAGCCCTTTCAGCACGGCGTTGAAAAACGCGGCCGAGGCTTCGTTCAAACTGTCCTTGTACAGCGGCGCGCCCTCGACAACAGCCTTGTCGCATTCCTCCTTGGAATCGAGCACGCGCAGCGGATTGCGTTCAAGACGCGTTTTGCTGTCTTCGGATAACTCGTCATAGCGGCTTTTCAGGTAGGCGACCAGCTTTTCACGGTAGGCGTCGCGGCTTTCCTTATCGCCGAGGGAATTGATTTCAACAGTAACGGAACCGGTCAGGCCGAGTTTTTCCAAAAACTCATAAGCCATGGCGATGACTTCAATATCAGCCTGCGGCGTTTCAACGCCCAGAAGCTCGCAGCCAAACTGCGTAAACTGGCGCTGGCGCCCTTTCTGCGGCCGTTCATATCGGAACATCGGACCGCTGTAATAGAGCTTGACCGGGAGATTCTGCTGCATGCCTTCGGAAATGAAGGAACGCACGACGCCGGCAGTACCTTCCGGACGCAGGGTCAGGCTTTCGCCGCCGCGGTCTTCAAAGCAGTACATTTCCTTGGTCACAACGTCCGAAGTTTCGCCCAGATTACGGGAAAAAACCTCGGTAAACTCAAAAATCGGGGTTTCGATTTCTTCAAAACCATATTTTTTGACAACTTCCGAACCGACGGAAGTCACTTTCTTCATTTTGCGCTTAGCTTCGCCGTAAAGGTCATAAGTTCCTCTAACATTTTGTAATTTTGCCATATTATACCTCGATTTTATAAAACTCTTACAAACAAAAAAAGAAAACAGCAGGCGCAAAACCTGCTATTTTCTGCAATATGTACGCTGCGCTAATGGTTAGCGGGAGCTAAAAACGGATCCAGAGCAATGCCTGTCTTTTTGGCAGGTTTAACGACTTCGGTCAATTTGCCGTCAATAAAAACATCGGCACCCTCGGCGCGGCCGACGGACAAAATCATGCCTTCGCCGGCGGGAACTTCATAAACATCGCCGTCATGCAGAACCTTGCTGATATACAGTTTGCTGCCGTCGCGGACTTCTACCCAGTTGTCGCCACCCTTGATTTTGACGGTTACGCGGGAACCGGGCTTTTTGCTCATGACTTCGGCAACCGGTTCTCTGATCTCCGGCGCGGGCTGAACGGCAGTTGTTTCTGCGGCGGCCGGCGTTTCGGAAGAAGCGGCCGGTACAACTTCAGCAACGGGCTGCGTTTCGACAAAGCTGGCTTCACTGACGGTAATGTTATCGCCGGTGCCGTCGGAAACCGGCGCCACATCGACAACGGGAAGCTGTTCGTCGACGGCCGGAGAATCGGCAACGTTTTCCTCAACCGAAGCAAAATCCTCAACCTGCAACGGAAAATCAACAACCGTTTCCGAGGTTTCGGCCGTATACCCGGACGTTTCGGAAACGTCTTCAGCGGCCTTATTCTGACTTTCGTTAAACATAAACCAGCCCAAGTAAACCGCAAAAACAGCCGCCAGACTTATCAGCAGATATTTTTTGTTCGGCGCCGTCACCTCCGTCTGCGGCTCCATGACATAATAGTCGCTGTTTTTGGAAGCGGCATCGGTTTCTTCCTTAAAAAGCTGCACCATACGGGCGGAATTAAGCCCCAGATAATCGGCATAGGAACGAATGAAACCAATACCGTAGGGCGGTTCGGGAATTTCTTCATAATTTCCGGCTTCGATAGCCTCCAGATAAGAAGCGCGAATACACAAATCCCTGGAAGCGTCCGCAATCTTAAGCCCTTTTTTAAGACGGGCCTCATGCATCAGAGAACCGACCTTATCCTGATTAACCTGAATTTCCTTCTCTTCCTTTTCGGTTTCGGCAACCGGCGCGACGTTTTTGACTTCCTCCGCCGCCTTATTCCTATTCTCTTTTTTCACGTTTCAGCCCTTTGTCTAAAAAATTAATTTCTGCCTATTCAATCATATATTTCAGTAGATTTCAATACCATGGTCATAAGCATAAGCCAATAATTGCGGACGTAAAGTCCTTTTTTGCGATTTTAAGAGGGTTTTTACATAATCGGTCACTTCTTCAACATTGACCGAACGTATCATCGACTTGACGCGGCCGTAAGAAGCGCCCGACGAAGACAGGTTGCGGTAGCCGAGACCGATAAGCGCCATAGCCTCAACCGGATTGCTGGCCATTTCGCCGCAGACGGAACAGTAAACGCCGGCGGCATCGGCCTTGGCGACGATATCGCCCATCATTTTCAAAAACGGCGAAGACAAAACGTCGTAACGCTCGGTCAGGCGCGGATTGCCCCGGTCACAGGCAAAAGTGAACTGTGCCAGATCGTTGGTGCCGATGGAAATAAAGTCGGCCTGCTTCAAAACGTCTTCCAGCTGAAAAACGATGGCGGGAACCTCAATCATCAACCCGACATTGACCTTTGACGGCACCGGAAGCTCTTTGCGCCGTTCCTTTTCCAGCTCAATCATCAGGGTTTCCTTAGCCTCTTCAAATTCCGACAAATCGGAAATCATCGGAAACATTACGTTCAGTTCCTTGCCGGCGGCAGCGCGCAAAAACGCTCTTACCTGCTTGCGCAGAATGGCGCGGCGATCCAGCGAAATGCGAATCGAGCGCCAGCCGATGGCCGGATTTTCCTCCCCCATATTGCTCCAATAAGGCAGGAGCTTGTCCGAACCAACGTCCAGACTGCGGAAAATAACCTTCCGGTTTCCGGCCCGGTCCATAAGTTCCTTATAATACCCCAACTGCCGTTCGACATTCGGCATAACATCGGAAGCCATAAACGGAATTTCGGTTCGATACAGCCCAATGCCGTCACAGTTGGTGCTTTCGATATAGTCGAGATCAAAGGAAAGACCGACGTTAATGTAGTGGCCGATACGGACACCGTCCTGCGTTTTGGACGGCAGCTTGCGGAGTTCGGCAAGCCGGGCCAGCAGTTTTTCCTTTTCGGCGATTTTGGCTTTGAATTTTTCCTGAACGGCCGGTTGCGGATTGATGTAGACATAACTGTCGTTGCCGTCTACGGCAATAAGTTCGCCGGTTTTGACCTCTTCAAACAATCCTTTGATTTTGGCGATGACCGGAATGTTGAGCGCCTTGGCGACGATGGCGACGTGCATGGTCGGCGTACCGTCTTCGATAATCAGACCGCGGATTTTGTGATAGTCGTAGTCCATGAGGTCGGCGGGGCCCATGGTCTGAGCCACGACAACAATATCACTCCAGTTACGGATTTCGCCGATATCCTTAAAATCCCCGCTTAAGTAGGACTGCATACGATCTGCCACGTCGCGCAGATCGTGCAGACGCTCTTTGAGATACTGGTCATTGGTACCCGAGAGACGGTTCCACATATCCTCATAAGAACGTTCGACCGCCGCTTCCGCCGTCAGGCCGCTTTTGACGTTGTCCTCAATTTTCTTATACCACCCCTTGTCTTTGGCAAACATGCGATACGCGTCAAGAATGTCGACATGCTCGCCGATGCCGAGCTGAGTGGAGGCAAATTTCCTGTCCAAATCGTCATTCATTTGCTTATAGGCGGTTTCCAGACGGCGGAGTTCCTTTTCCCGGTCTTCGGCAAAAATCTTGCTGACCGTCTGCCGGCGGCGGTGCACCACCGCCTTGCCGATGCCGTAGCCCTTGCTCAGGCTCAGACCTTTGACGCGCTCGCGGGAGGCAAGTCCGCGCGCCTTAATCAGACTTTTTTTGTATTCGGTCATTTCTTCAGAAACAATCATTTCAGAAAGAACCATGGCCACGGTTTCGAGGATTTCGATTTCAAGCCGCGAATATTCGTGGATTTCGCGGTTTTGCAAAGACAGAACGCCGATTGAACGACTCCAGCGCACCAACGGCACCCCCAGAAAAGACTTGTAATTTTCTTCGCCAAGTTCGGGCTTGTAGGAAAACTTCGGATGCCCCCAGGCATCGGCAACGGCCAGCGAACGGCTGGTGCGGGCAATTTCGCCGACCAGACCCTCGCCATAACGGATGGTTACCTTATGCGCTACATCAGCATTGAACCCGTAAGACGCGAACAATTCCAAATAGCTGTCATCGACCGCGACATAACAGGCAGCGGCGTCGGCATTCATTTTTTCGGCAATGATTTTGATGATTTTCGCGAGCTTGACCGGCGCTTCATCCTGTCCTTCGGTGACCTGACGCAGAAGTTTCAAAATGTCCATCGCCTGATTTATGGCCGGTGACTGCATAATTGTTCCATCTTAAAAAATTTAATTCTTGCGCTTTAAGTTATATTGCCTATATTCATTTTCATCAAGTATAAACTTTGGTTAAGGAGCAAAAAAATGGCCAATAATTACAAAAAAGGCGACCGTGACAACCGCCCCTGGGGCACATGGGAAGTTTTGGATTCCGGCGACGGTTTCTGCGTTAAGAGAATCTGTGTCACGCCCGGCAACATACTGTCGCTACAGTCGCACGACTTCCGCAACGAGCACTGGATTATCGTCAGCGGCGAAGCGGTCGTTACGCTCGGCGAAGACAAAATCGTCAAGAAAGCCGGCGAAAACGTTTTCATTCCGGTCAAAATGAAACACCGTATCCAGAACAACACCGATAAAAACATGGAATTCATCGAAGTCCAGACCGGCGAAACTCTGGACGAAAACGACATTATCCGTTACGAAGACAGCTACGGCCGCGCCGGATAGGAATTTTCCTGTTTTATTCAAAGCTTCCGCCTGACAGCGGAAGCTTTTTTACGTCTTAATAGACAAAAAAAATCCTTATTACATATTGTCTTTTATAAAAAGCCGGTGTATAAATATACATAATTTTGACAAAACAATAAGGATTGCGATTGTGAGAAAAACCGACCTGCCCGAGATTGACGAAATTGTTTTTGCCGTCAGCGAAGCGCCGCTCGGCGAAGGCGCCGAAGCCCAGGTATTTAAGATTCATACAAACCCCAACTTTACGGTACGCAAAAGGCTGACCGACATGCCGATTAACGAACTGGCCGCAGCGCTGAAAGAAGCCGAACCGGTTATGCAGCCGGACATCTTCGGCGAACGAAACTTTGCGCAGACGGTGGCTTATTTCAACCATCCGAAACTGCTGGACGACGACGGACCGGTGCTGACGGTTAACCGCTACTGTCCGGGTTTTTCGTTTGAGGTTTATAAACCGGGACGCCCCAAACCAGACAGTGAAGAAGCGTTAATCAAAACCCGGCTGCTGAGCGAAAAAATGCTGGAAATTCCCGAGCGCGCCATCGACTTCATCTATGACGACCTGCATTACCTGTCGTCAAAGAAATACAGTCTGGACGTCGGCGGCGGCCTGTTTACCAATACCGGCAACATTCTGTATTCGGCGGTAGACCAGCGTTGGTTCATTATCGACCTGCAACCGTTTATTACCGAACGCCCGGGCATTCCGAAAAACCAGACCAAAGGTTTTAACACGCCCCTGTATCTGACCCGAGGACTGCTTCCGGGCGCACTGTGTTACAAGGATGAACACGCCAAAGATCCGAAACTCATCGAATACCGCACGCAGCTGGTCGATCGGATTATCAGCGGCGCCGAACGCAACGGACTGAACGATGTCGGCGGCTATCTGAAAGGCAACATGGATACCATGCTCAACATCTGGGAACTGCAGCTGCGGATTTTGAACGTGCCGGAAAAATACCGTGACAACATGCTTAACCGTATCGGTTCGGTACGTGACGAAAAAAGATACAGGACTGACAAAGAGAACATCAGTTACGTTCGGGTTGCCGGCAAAAGCATGTGTTCATGACATATTGCCATATAAAACCGGCACGCCGGTTTTATATATTCAGCTTACAAAATATATTTGTTGACGATTTGTTTGAACTCGTCGGTTCCGGCTTTTTCCAGCCATTCGAAAATGACCATTTCGGAGGTTACAATATCAATACCGTCATGCGCCATCCGCTGCAATGCCATCATGTTCTGGACGGCGTCCCGCGAAGAGCTGGCATTGGATACGACAAAAACCTCATACCCCTGCCCTTTCAAATCCATAGCCGTCTGAAGCAGACAAATATGGGTTTCGGCGCCGGCAAGAATAATCTGCCTGCGGCCGGTCTCCTGTATTGCCCGCATAATTTCCGGTTCGCGGGCACAGGAAAAATACAGCTTTGAAAAAAACGCCGCCTCATCTCCGGCCTCCTGCCGGACGTCAATCATCGTCTGTCCCAGACCTTTGGGATATTGCTCGGTAATGACAAAAGGCACGCCCATGGCCTTGGCAGCACCGACCAGCCGGGCGCTGTTGCTGATAACCTGCCGCGGATCATCCATCGCCGGCGCCAGGCGTTCCTGAACGTCAATAATCATGAGAAGTGAATTCCGTCTGTTCATCAACATCTTATCCGTCCTTGTTTTCATTTGGGGTTGACTAGGCTTTATAAAATACATAGTATCTAAAAAAACAATATAAACCAATATTTAAAGAGAAGAAGTACAATGAATTTTTCAGATTTGGGCCTGAGCGAAAAAACCATTCAGGCCATCGATGAATTTGGCATCAAAGAGCCGACGACCGTACAAACCGACGTCATTCCTTCAATTCTGCAAGGCAAGGACGTTTTTACGATTGCACCGGCCGGCTGCGGCAAAACCATGTCCTACGTCTTTCCGCTGATTGACATCATCAGCAGCAACAATTCCGACAAGGGCAGCAGCGGCAAAAACATTCTGATTGTCACGCCGGATTCGGCACAATCGGTCAAAGTTTCCGACCGCCTGGCCGTTTTTAACAAATATCACGAAATCAACGAAGCGACAATTAAGGACCGTGACGAAGACATCGACAACGAAGCCAATGTCATCATCGGTTCGCCGGACCTGCTGCTGGACATTGCCGCCGAAGGCCGTGTCGACCTGTCCAAAACCAATATTCTGGTCGTAGATGACATTAACCTGATAAAAAAACAAAAACAGCTGCCGAATCTGGAAAAAATTCTCGAAATGCTGCCGGCCGACAAACAGAACATTGTCTACACCAACCGCCGTTCGCGCGAGACTCAGGGCGTTCTGGACAAGATTCTGAAAGCGCCGGAAGAAATTAAGGTCGACAAGACTAAGGAACAGGAAGCCGAACGCAACGCGCAGGCCATTGAGGCCAGAACCGGAAGACAACCGCGTGCCAAAAACAATGCCTGCCGTACGATGCAGCCCAAACGCGACCCCGAGGCGGAAGAACTGGTTAAGAAATACAATTCGTTCAACGGCAAAACGCCGGAGTTTATCCTCAATCAGGGTATTGTGGTTAATATAGACTAAAGCTTTTCAGGCAAAATAAAAACCGTCCGAATCCGGACGGTTTTTTTGTAAATTACCATTGCACGCCGTCGACGCAACGCTCCGGGGACTTCTGGCAAAAGTTTTTTTCATGCCCCAACTCATGCAGACGGTTGCGATTTTCGGGAAACTCGCCGACCTTACAGCCAAACAGCAGAAAAAAGCAAACCAGCAAAATCAATTTTTTCATCGGAACAAACCCTTAAAACAACGAACGGACAGAATAAAAAACCATAACCAGAATCAAAAAGCGCGAAAGATGGCGGAGCCACAGGCTGCGGTCATACTGTGCCGAAGAGCGCCATGTCCCCAAGACTACGGTTACGCAGTAAAAAAGCAAAATGCCCAGCGAAACCAGATACAGCACCGTCAACAAAACCATGCCGCTGTCCATTTTAAGCGGGTTAAAATATGTGCGGTAATAGTTGAGGATTGTTATGCCGTTGAGTTTCTGAGCCAACATGGAACCGAAAATGCGAACCAGCATATTGACAAAGACCAGACCGACAACGCCAAACTTCCAGAACGTGTCTTTCAGGCTGAGTTCTCCGTCGAGCAGTTTTTTAAACATTATCAAAACTCCGGTTATTTATCCATTAACCGGATTAAAAGCCATTTTGCACCGATTAGCAAGCAAATTCTGCAAGTTGTTCCGAGTCAGCAGTTCGGGACGTTGACGGCCAAACCGCCGAGCGAGGTTTCCTTATATTTGTTATTCATGTCGCGGCCGGTGTCCAACATGGTCTTAATCACGTCGTCGAGCGGCACGAAATGCGTACCGTCGCCTTTCATGGCTATTCGCGCCGAATTGACCGCCTTGACAGCCCCCATCGCATTGCGTTCGATACAAGGAATCTGCACCAGGCCGCCTACCGGGTCGCAGGTCAGCCCCAGATTGTGTTCCATGGCGATTTCTGCGGCGTTTTCCACCTGTTTGTAACTTCCGCCCATGGCCGCCACCAAACCGGCCGCCGCCATTGAACATGCCACGCCGACTTCTCCCTGACAACCGACTTCGGCGCCGGAAATCGAGGCATTGGAGCGGTAAAGGCTGCAAATGCCGGAAGCGGTAAGCAGAAATTTGACAATGCCGTCTTCAACCGCATTGCAGGACTTATGCGAAGCAAAACGTTCAAAATAGCGCATTACAGCAGGGATAATTCCGGCGGAACCCATGGTCGGCGCGGTAACGACCTGACCGCCGGCGGCGTTTTCTTCCGCGACGGCAAAGCCCCAAAGGTTTATCCAGTCTATCATCAGCAGCGGATCGTAATCGTTATCGCGGAATTTCTGCTCCAGACGGCAGTAAATTTCGTGAGCGCGGCGTTCAATATTTAAACCTCCGGGAAGCGTCCCTTTGGCTTTCATGCCGCGATCGATGGAGGCCTGCATAACCCGGTGGATTTTTCTGATGCCTTCCATTACTTCATCGTGCGGGCGCAGCGCCGCTTCGTTAATCAGAACCACGTCGGCAATCGAAAGCCCTTCCTTTTCGCAGATTTCGAGAAGTTCGGCGGCCGAGCTGTAGTCAAAGGGAACCTTATAAGGCTCGCGCTCGACGCGGCGGCTGATTTCGTCCTGCCGGGCAATGGTACCGCCGCCGACCGAAAAATAAACTTCGTCCAGCAAAACATTTCCGTCACGGTCATAGGCGCGGAAACGCATGCCGTTGGAATGTTCGGGCAGAAAAGTCTGCTTTTCAAAAATCACGTCCTTTTCGATGTCAAACGGAATGGGGCGTTCCTGGCCGAGATGGAGAATCTTATCGCGCTCTACGGCCGAAACATAAGGCTTTTCGGGATCAATGGCTTCCGCTTCCAACCCCATGAAACCGTAAACAATCGCTTTGACCGTGCCATGTCCGAAACCGGTCAGCGCCAGCGAACCGTACAAGGTTGCCTCAACCCGCTCAACCTTATCGAAAAGCTCTTTTTTGTGCAGATTGTCAATATAGCGTTTGGCCGCGCGCATCGGACCAACGGTATGCGAACTCGACGGACCGACGCCAATGGAAAAAATCTCGAAAAAGCTGTAATACATTTAGAAATAATCCTTAATCACAATATAGTTTTTGACGCCCAGTTCTTTCTGGACTTCGGCAATATACTGCGAATGTTTACCCCAATTCGTATATTTATCAATAAAAGCTTTGGCTTTTTCAGACGATTTCGACAGCTGAACCTCTATGGTTTCTTTCAGCATGGCAAAGACAACTTCGTGAAACCGGTCAAAGTTTATGTGCAGCTTGTTGTTTTCGTCAAAATAAAATGCGCCGTTGTCATGCAGGAAATTAAAATGTATCAGTTCGCCGACACGATGCGCTTCCAACGGCTGCGCCTTAAGAAACAACCGGTAGACAACCCAGGTGGTATAAATCTTTTTCAGCGTTTCCTCATCAATGACGCCGGCTTTGACATACTCGGGCATGAAAGCGATTGAAACCGTATCGGCCTTTTCTTCCTCGATGGTGCTGCGATGCAGGCCGAGCGCGCGCTGATATTCATTGTCCGGCCCGAGCGAGTGGCCGTTTTCGTGACCGATGACGAAAAGATGATCCGCTTCGAGGTCAAAATATTTGTGCAATTCGGGCGCAACCAGTTTTTCCAACAGCTTGCGGTTGCGTTCGGCATCAACCGATTTGCGCACCTGGCGATGGTAAGCATTGCGACGGCCGCCGCCGGTCTTAATCGACAGTTTGTCATTGTTGGGCAGGTTCTGTGCCGTCGTTATGACACCGCGGCACTGGGCATAGTCGCCGGTCAGGGCAACGAGGTCGACGTCCACCATGGTCTGCTTCAATTCCTCGCCGTCGGAAACGCTCTGATGGTAGCGGTCGGCCCAAGGCATCAGTTTGGCCAGTTCCGGCATATGTTCCTTAAATTTGAGAATAAGTTCGGTACCCTCCCTGTTGATGATGCCGACGCGGACACCGAGCATGTCTTTGGGATTGACTTCTATCTGATGTTCGTTAATCAGTTTCATCAGTTCCGGATTGTCGTAAACGGTCGGGGTCAGTTCATCGTCATAGCTTTCACGGCCGAGAGTAAATTCCAGCTGGTTGTTGTTTTGCAGCACGGCCCAATGCTTGCCCGCCAGCATGTCCATATCTTCGTTATTCTGCAGCAGGGCCTGAGCCTGCCAGCCAAGATAGTCCTTAAAGTCATCGTCGGTCGTATAATGGGCGGCAACCTCCAGCTCATTGGCCGCTTTGGAAAAGGCATCGGCAAAATATTCGGTATAGTCAATCGCTTTTAAATCCTTACCGTCGCGGCGAACCATGGTGCGAACGCTCAGAATTTTTCTGACTTCGTCAATCCTGCCTTCGCTTATCATGCGGGCGATTATCTGATGAAACTCGTCGACGCTTAAATCGGAAGGGTAAAAATTGCGCCCCTTGTTCCCCTTTATGCCTTTGAAAATTTCAATCGGCTCCAGATCTATGCCGTTGTGCCCCTCCACACCGTGAAAAGACATAAACAGACGGAGAGCCTTGGCGGCATGCGTACTGGTTTTGGCGGCCTCTTCCAGCGCTTTTTTCATCGGCAGGTTCATTTCGTGATCCTGTTCCATGGCCACGTCGTCGAAAATTTTGGCAGCAGCAACCAAATGCTCAAGCGCCTTCTTATTGCCCTCGGTCAGATTTCTGTATCCGGGAAAGTCTTTGTTAACCAGTTCAATCGTGCGGGTTTTGTGCGCGAAAATATCATCAAGAAAATCTTCGCTGACATTCAGTTCATAACCGTTAATTTTCATTTTCTTTTATCTCCAGAGTTCTGAATCGGTAAACCTTGATATTGTCGGACCAATAGGTCGGACTCATACCGGCTTTTAATTTTAAATTGTTCAAAAAGTCCTGCCTGCCGGGCAGCTGTTCCCAGACGGACGGCAAAAACAGCCCCTGCCGGTCGCCGTCGCGGATAATCAGGCCGTCGACGCCGGGACGGATTTTGGTCAGCAGCTCCTTTTCGTCGGCAAAATCTATTTCCTCATAATCGGTAAGCAGCGAAATTTCTATATCAATACCGGGCAGTTCTTCCGGTTTTACCGGCTGAAAGCGGCTGTCTTCCATGGCGGCTTCATAAGCATTGGCGGCAACATCCAACGCTACGGCCTGATACGGCACCACCGTACCGATACAGCCGCGAAGGCTGTCCTTAACCGTCAGGGTTACAAAAGCGGCCCCTTTGTCAAACAGCTTGTCCGGCCAATCGCCGCGCGAAGGTTCAAAACGCCGCCCGTGTTCTGCGGCTTCGCTGAGAGCGCGGCGGGCAATCTGATATAAGTCCCGGCCATAAAAAGAAGCGAAGCGGCGCAGGTTTTCAAGCTCAGCCTCCAACCGGCCGGCCGGTACAGCCGGCTCCGGTTCGGCAGCAAAAGACCAGGCGCCGTAGCCGACGACGCTGTCCCGATCGCCGACGGTGTCTCCCGAATTGGCCAGTTCCAGCGTTTCCGGACGAAGATGTTTTTCGGCGGCCAGAAGCAGCGCCGCATTAATTCCAGTTGCGCCGCAGGACATATGATTTTCGATTTCGGGACGATTTTGCTCAATCAGTCCCGCTGTTTTCCCATCAAGCACACGGGCGGTGTCATAATCGAAATAATGCGACAAATCGGCAGAAACGATGATAACCGTACCGGCGTCGGTTACATAAGGTTCCAAAACCCGCGCCAGTTCTTCGGCCGAAACGTCGCCGTAAACCAGCGGCACGATTTTGAACCGGCCAAGAACTTTCTGCAAAAACGGCAGTTGCACCTCCAGACTGTGTTCCTGCCGGTGTGCGTCGTCCAAAATGCGGACAGCGGCGTTGGCCGCGACAATCCTGTCCGTCAGCTCACGATTAACCCGTACCTTGCCAAGCGGCGTTTTGAACTCATCGGCCGACGCTGCGGCAATGCCCTTGAAAGCCATACGGTGCGACGGACCGACAAGGATGACGTTTTTTATTCTGCCGGCATAGTTTTTCAGCTGCAGATAAGCCTGCGCGGCAACCGGCGCCGAATAGACATAGCCGGCATGCGGCACGATCAGAATTTCTGGGCGCGCGGTTCCCGGCCTGATTTCCGCAGAAAGATAGTGCTCGACCTCGCTGTCCAGCTGGCGGAGTTCGGAAGCGTAAAAAATTCCGGCAACGGCAGGTTCTCTGGTTTTGGTCATTTCGCTCTCCGATATTTGAAAATCGTTAATCGTCCCGCTGTTGGAAGACAGATATTTCTTCAAACTGCACCAGTTGAGCGCCAGCAGCGCAACAACCAACACCGCAACAACAATATAATTGACGATGCGTTTGTTATCAATGTCGGAATCTTCGTTTATGCTCATAGCCGGCGCCCCCGAAAAGATGAAACTTTTGCGGAAAGTTTAAGGCGCAGGTACTTAAAATTTTGCTAATTAAGCTCTGATTTCCTGCAAATCATGATAAAAATCCAAAAACGTGTCATAATGCAGGATGTTTTCGGCATATTCTTCTTCGTCACCCCATATCGGATGACCTATACGAATCGGCAGGGCATTGACTGCACAGGCGCAGACACTGTCCTGCGGGCTGTCGCCGACAATCCAGACCGTTTCCGGCGAAACGTCCGCCGGTTCGACAAATCCTCTGAGGGTATACAACGCGTGTTCGGGATAGGGTTTGTCGTGCAGGGCCTCGTGACCGCAGACCACCCGGTCAAAAATATCCGGACGAAACAAAAGCGGCAGTTCAAATTCAAGCAGGCGGCGGTCCTTATTCGTCATTATCGCCAGGCGGACATGGCGGCGTTTCAGCCAGGACAGAACCTCATGCGTGCCGGCAAAGGTTGAAATGAGTCCGGCGACGCTGCGAAGATAGATTTCGGCATATTTCCGATAGGCCTCATCTGCCCGACTGCCGAAAATACGGGGAAAATTGTCACGGAAAGACAGGTTGTTGTCGCGCAGCTTCTTAACTTCTTTCCATTCCGGCAAACCATATTCCTTCAAAACCCGGTTAACCGCATAAATCAGCGGCGTCCGGGTTTCGGCCAACGTGTTGTCCCAGTCGAAGATTACGATTTTCAGTTTGTCCGCATGCAGCTTCGGATACCGCATTTTTCCATGTTTTCCTTTGAAATGTTGATGATGATTTCTTCCAGCTCGGTCAGGATTTCTTCTTCCTGCTCCGCAATCTGCGGCTTTTTGGCAACGGCGCTTTGATAATACCAAGTACCGTTATCGCAGTCAGCCCAATAACGGACGTCGCCGTCATGATAGCGGTTAGCCTGCAGATTGGCCTCCAGTTTGTCAAGAATCCAGACCAGTTTCGCTTCGCGGGTTTCACGCGCCTCATATTCCATAAATAAGCCGTAAACCCGTTCATTCAAGGGCGGCGGCAAAACCGAACGATAATAAAGAATCGCTTCTTTTTCGGCCGCTTTTTTGCGTGCCTTCAATTCGGGGCGCGCCGTCTGCGCCGAAAGAGAATAATCGCCGGTGCGGGCTTCAACCAAATCATGAACCAGCGCCAATTCCAGCATTTTGGCACAATCAGCCGGCCTTTTCAGATACGGATGAATCATCAGCACCAGAAAAGCCAGTTTGAAAATATGGTCTGCATCGGTTTCCTGACGGCCGGAACTCATCAAATTGTCGCGTTCGACCAGACAAAGCTGTTCGACGGTTTTCATAAATTCTACAATTTTCAGGGCGTTCTTCATCGTTTTTTTTGAAAGTTAAGCCCGGCAGAACCGGGCTTGAATCTTTTAACGGGCATTTTTGCCGATGAATTTTCTGCCGCCCATATAAGGCTGCAGCTTTTCGGGAATCCGCACCGTACCGTCGGCCTGCTGATGGTTTTCCAAAAACGGAACCAGCGCACGCGGCGTGGCAATGCCGGTGTTATTCAGCGTGAACGCATATTTGACCCTGCCGTCGGCATTGTCGCGATAGCGCAAATTGGTGCGGCGAGCCTGCCAGTCGGTAATGTTCGAACAGCTGTGCGTTTCGCGGTAACAGTTCTGAGTCGGCACCCAGGCTTCCAAATCGTACTGACGGTACTTGGGCGCGCCCATGTCGCCGGTGCAGACTTCCAGCACCTGATACGGCAGTTCCAAATCCTGCAAAACCTCTTCGGAAATGGCTAACAGCTTCTGATGCCATTTTTCGCTTTCGGCGATGTCATTTTTGCAGATGACAAACTGTTCGGTCTTCATAAACTGGTGAACACGGGTCAGGCCGCGGGTATCCTTTCCCGCGGCACCGGCTTCGCGGCGGAAACAGGGCGAAAAACCGGCATAAAGAATCGGCAGTTCGTTTTCGTTCAGCAGCTCGTCGGCGCGCAGAGAGTTTAATATCAGTTCGGCCGTGCCGGAAAGATAAATATCATCTTCGGGCATATAGTAAATTTCGTCACGGGAAAAAGGCAGATAACCCTGTCCGTAAAGCGGCCTTTCCTTGGAAATCGACGGAACGTTAATAACCGTAAAACCGTTGGCGGCCAGCTTGTCGATAACCATCATATGAATGGCAAGCTCAAGTTTGGCCAATTCGTTCTTTATGGCGTAGGTTCGGGAACCGCAGACTTTGGTAATGCGCTCCAATTCGCTCCAGTCATTAAGTTCCATCAGCTCAACATGGTCGCGCGGCGTAAAGTCGAAACTGCGCGGCGTGCCAACTTTACGGCGAACGACGTTTTCACTGTCGTCCTTGCCTACCGGGCTTTCCGGGCTGGGCATGTTCGGCATGCGCAGCATCATGTCATCAAATTTGGCCTGCTCGGCAGCCAACTTTTCCTGCTCGACCTTCAGCTCTTCGCCGACGGATTTGCTTTTGGCGATTATGGCCGGACGTTCTTCGGCCGACGCGGATTTAATCGAATTGCTGAGTTTGTTTTTTTCTTCGGACAGAGCCTGAGACGAGGTTTTCAGTTTCGCAATATCCCTGTACAAGGCAATCAGCGCATCTACGTCCAGCGTTTCTTTGGTATAACCTTTTTTAGCCAGCCCGTCCTTAATTTCTTCCGGGTGCTCGGCAATATATTTAATATCCAACATTTTCTTCTGTCCCAGTTTATAGTTTTTGATTGATTTAAATTTGCAGGTAGAGTATCAATTTTGTAAATAAATACAATAAAAAATTAAGGAATAGAAACAAAATGTTTGAGAAGAAAGTTATCTTAACCGGCGTCAAACCGACCGGAACGCCGCATCTCGGCAATTATCTCGGCGCCATCAAACCGGCGATTAAGCTCGGCAGGGAAGCTCTGGCCGCCGGCGGCCGGCATTATATGTTCATCGCCGATTACCATGCCATCAACGCCGAAAAAGACCCGGCAGTTTTGAGCCAGAAGCTGAAGGAAATCGCCTGCATTTATCTCGCCGGCGGCCTGAATCCGAAAGAATCGGTTTTCTATCGGCAATCGGACATTCCGGAAATTCATGAAATTACAACCATCTTATACGCTTACACGCCGAAAGGCTTCATGAACAAAGCGCACGCCTATAAGGCGGCCGTCGACAAAAACCGCGAAGCCAACAGGCCCGACGACGACGGCATCAACATGGGGCTTTACACCTACCCTACCCTAATGGCAACCGACATTCTGGCCTTTAATACCGACATCGTTCCGGTCGGCAGGGATCAGGTTCAGCATGTGGAAATCGCCCGCGACATCGCCGGCGCCATCAATGCGCATTACGGCTGCCGGCTGCTGCATCTGCCGACTTATTACATTGACGAAAACGTCGCCGTCGTTCCGGGCATTGACGGCAGAAAAATGAGCAAATCCTACGGCAACGTCATTCCGCTTTTTGAAGACGACAAGGCCATAAAAAAAGCGATTTTCTCCATCAAAACAGACTCCCGTCCGATGGAAGAGCCTAAAAATCCGGAAGAAATTCTGGTTTACGAAATTTACAAATCCATCGCCACGCCGGCTCAGTTGCAGGAAATGGGCGACGGACTGCGGCAGGGAAAACTCGGCTACGGACATATCAAGAACATGCTCTTGGATGCTGTCATTAACGAAATTAAAGATGCGCGCGAAAAATACAATTATTATATGGCGCATTTCAGCGAGGTCGAGGATATGCTGCAGGACGGGGCCGTCAAAGCACGACCAACGGCTCAGGCAACGCTGACGCGGTTAAAAGACGCGGTTTTTGGCAAAGGTTTAGCGCCTTTTGCCTAAAAACTTTAAAAACAAAAAGAACTTCGGCGCCTAAAAGCACCGGAGTTCTTTTTTAATTGCCGAAAAGTTCTAAAAATTCATGGTCGAATGTTTGCTTCGGCCGTTAAAAAGCCTGACATATTCCTGATGGCGCGAATTTTTAACGATTATCCTTTCGCGAAAAACCGTCCCATCCGTACGCAGAATACGGGCAATCACGCCAAGGCAGGAATTATTGCTGCGGGCTGCGTTGACAGCGTCGCCGATACAAGCAAAATCGTCAAAAAACTCTATTTTCCGGTCACATCCGATTAAACCGAATTTGTGAACTTTATGAATGGCTGCGTGACACATAACAATTAATTTTAAAAGTTTGTAATTATATGAATTAATCTCAGAATAGTCATTTGGAATAGTCTTTTTATAGCACAACAAGCCTTAAGGTTCAAGACAAAAAAAGGCAGGGAACGTTCCCTGCCTTTTTCCGGTTTCATTATTTTTTATTCAAGCGACGACGCTTTCCCGGTTCTTTCAAAAACCATGCTTTCGCCGTTAGCCTTGCTCAGAATCAGGCGGTTGCCGTCCAGACGATAGGTGGCAACCTGCGGCAGAAACTGCATATATTCGCGTTCGGCGGCCATCAGATGTCCGGGACCGGCCATCATGGTCGAACCGGCAGGGCCAAAAGTCAGCCTGTCGCCCTCGGTTTTATAAGTTCCGAAATAGCGGTTAATTGCCGAACGGCCGAAAAAGCGCTTGTCCTTGCCGTCAAAACCAAGCGTAATTTCCGCACCGTTTTTGGCGTTGCGCAGTTTATAGGCGTTGTTCTCAAACGTCGTATTATCGCCGTTGCAAGCGGTAATCATAAACAACAAAGACAACACATACACAATTTTTTTCATTTATCTTCTCCTTCATTAACTTATCAAGGAGTAAGATAACGTCTTAAATTTAAAATGCCAGCTAAAAATGACACAAGACAAGGCTAGTAAATCAGCGTATGGAGGGCGGCGGCAAGTAAAACAAACGCCCCCAAAGCCAGGCCGAGGTCTTTCAGCCAGGGTTTGCGCGGTGCACCGGGAAGCCGTGCGCGAACCGCCTCGACTTTATATGCCTGAAAATAAACATAAGTTACAACCGCCCACCAGACTAAAATACTGGCTATTGACGCACTGCCGGGCGCGACATACAGCTGCAGCCCTTTCTCAAACGTCCACCATAAAATGGCAAAAACAAAAATCCAGCGATAACCGCGATACATCAGATACATCATCGGCAACATGAGCGCCAGTTCAAAAAAGATGTCGTAACTTTGGGTCAAAAGTCCCATCAGCATGGTTACGAGCAAAATGAAACCGGTCAGATAAAAAGCCATACCGCGAAAAGTCCGGCGGAAAGGCATATTATTATATTCTTCGGCCTGACGCGCACGCTCGCGATGCCGAATCTGTTTGTCGGCAACACCGTGCAGCATGGTACGGAAAAAATGATAAAAATAAAACGGCAGCAAAATCAGCAGCGGCGCGACCAGCAACGATACCAACAGCCCAATAACGGAGCCATAAGCCACGGATGCAATAATCATCAAAAGAGCGGCCAGCCCCAGCAAAACGGCAAAAACCTGACAGGCGATGCGCGCTTTGCCCTGAGGTTCGGCAAACCAGGAACGAATTTTTTCTTTTAATGCAGCAGTTGAATATTTCATGATTAGAACCTTTATTTATGAAAACATATTTTTATCATAACCTAATTTTTTATTTTTGCACCAAATTTTATGCCTGTTGGCGAATGTATAAAAAAATTCACAAAAAATGAAAAATATACTTGATTTTTATTTTTATAATCTGTATGTTTTCTTTCAGTTGTCGCCGCTGTAGCTCAGTGGTAGAGCACGTCATTGGTAATGACGGGGTCGCAAGTCCGATTCTTGCCAGCGGCACCATTAAAAAAGCCTTCCTTTATGGAGGGCTTTTTTAATGGTTATCGGGCGAGGACAGACTTGCGAAGCAACGTCCGGAGCGGGCAGTTGGTGAAAACGAGTGTTGAACTTAGCGAATAGCTTAGTGAAATACGAAGTTTGAACCTTACGACACGAAAGGAACCCGTTGCTTTTAAGCAATGGAAATTTACATTCTTGCCAGCCGCACCATTTTTAATAATTCCGCCATTTATGCGGATTTTTTCTTTTTAAACAAGTATTTGTTTAGTCCGATTTTTGAGATTTTTATAATGATGATTTTGAAAGAATTATCGGACTTTTTGATAAAAAGATAAGAAAATAAAGCGTTTTATTCAATAAAAGTCCTGTCCGATAAATTAACAATAATCATCAAAGACATCACCACCTGTCCATTCTTCACCGAGTGCTAGAGTATAGTACTTGTCCGCTCCATCATCTGAAAAATAACTTCCGTCATTTATATGTACAAACAAATTATTTTCAAAAATTATTTTTGCAATACATAGATTTTTTACTCCGCTCTCATTACAAGTTTGTACTACTATAGTATTTTTATCTTTGGATAAACCAAACTTAATAATCTCTGATTGACCATATTGATTTTTACTAAATATTTTTCCAATTTGTAAATTTTTTAGATAATCCTCTAATGGTGTGTCGCTAATTTCTGTAGGGCAGCAAGGAAATTCTGAAGGTGTCTGCCAGTTTCTTTGCGCTGCACCTACTGTTAAAGATTCTATATAATCTAAAATTTCTTCTTCACTATCATTTTCTTGATATTCTGTTTTGAAAAAATCATCTGGTAATGTGCTGTTTTTTTCACTCTTCCAAATTTTTTTCCACTTATCCATATTATTATTCAGAATTGGTATTCGTTTTTCATATATCCATTGGCCAATTTTTCCTCCTGAAGATGGGATATCACTTTTAGCCCACTCTTCAAGTTTTTCACGACTAATTCGGGCTTCTTCAGGTGTAACGCTTCGCATCCAAGAAAAGTTTGGATCTAGTTTGCTTTCTCCTAGAAGATTGGGATTTTCTAAAAAGGCTTCTATGCTTCCACAAATAGTAATAATTCGTTTTCGTGTTATTGGATTATTAAGGATATTTTCTAGTTTTGTGACCCAATGTAAATTTTCAGGACGGTTATTCTGCCTATTAGTATCTTTATGATCTACAATATGTTGAGATGAGGGAGATTCTCCATGAAATGCTGTAGCAACAATACGATGTATCTGTACACCTGCAATATAATATAAATATCCTTTATCTCCAAGTTTCCCAAAAGTCCATTTATTATCTAATGGGCGAATTTTATTTGTATCTTTTGGATATCTTAAAACGGCACCATTATTTCGGACAAGATATGTTTCATTCTTATAAATGCATTGTTTTTCTTCATTATAATATTCATCTGTGCCGAACATCAATTCCTCATTCAATTATTACCGCGGGAACAGTTTTCATTCCAAATTTTGTTTCATATTGGAATGTTCCTATTTGTTTAGGACACTTATCCTTCGGGACAGATATTATTTCACCATCATAATAGGATTTTTCACTTTCATCTAGCAAAAACACAATTGTATCATCAGGAAATTTTCCTATTCTAGCTAACACTTCTCCTGGGCTTATTGCTTGAAAAACTTCTAATTTATTGGTGTGAAAACATTTTCCTTCTTTCTCAAATAAAACTAATCCACTATTATTATTTGCTAATGCACCAATAATGAATATAAATGCAATACCACAAATGAAACCTAGTAAAAATATTCCAAATTTTTTCATAGCAACCTCAATATTCAAGTAATTTTTTTATAACTTTAAGCTATATGTTTATAAAAATCAATAAATAACCTTTAATTGTCAGTTACGGTCTCCAAGGTCATTAAGTAAAAAAATTTTGCGTGAAATTTCCTTAAAATCCTCATATTCATTAGTCCGATAACTGCATAGTATCGCGCACCATTTTTAGAAAAGCATCTTTTGAGGTGCTTTTTTGTTATGTAATCCAAGGCTTTCCGCCAGTCCGATTTTGGATGTTTTGAAAACGGCATTTTTCGTAAAATTATCGGACTTTTTGATGAAAAGCTAAGAAAACAAAGCGTTTTATCCTTTCAAATCCCAGTCCGATAAACCTACTATTTTAACCATTGACGAATTTGTTCAATGCACCACGGTAATTGATCTCTGATTTGATAAACCCAAAAACGTTTAACATCCCAACCTAATTCAAATAAACGTTGGTTTCGTAATTGGTCTCTGTAACATAATTCACCAGTCCAATTTCGGTGGTACATTTCTCCGTCAACTTCAATATCTAACTTTTTCTTGTCATTAACAATAATGGCTAAATCAAGTTTATATTTGTCAACAGGATATTGAGGAGTAGTTATAATTCCAGCATCAAAAAGTTTGGTATATAAATATTTTTCCCATTCAGATACTTGTTCAATATTTTGAACATCGGGATATTCTCTTGTTTCTGGGTAAAATTGATTGTTATCTGGTGAAGATACTTTATTTCCTAAAAGACGGGTATATTCAACAAAATGTTCCATATAAGGCACATTACAGGAAGAACAATAATCTATATCTCCAACAACAATTAAAATAGATCTAGCTCTTGTGATAGCAACATTGAATAAATTTCCAGTATTTTTCAAAAATACAATGGCTCCATAAGGGGTGTCTTGAGAAATGACAGAAGAAAATATGATAATATCTTTTTCATCACCTTGAAATTTGTGAACTGTATCAACAAGAAAATCATTTTTTGTATATAATTGATTCTTTAATGCTGGCACTTTTTCAATAGCATCACGTATCTTATCCGCTTGACTTCTAAAAGGAGTAACAACGCCTATAGTTCCTTGATAATCATTTTTTATAACAAGACGATTTAATTCTTCAATAATCCGGTTTATTTCAAAATTATTATACGCGCCTCCGTTAGTCGGTTTTAAAACTTTACCTTTCACATCTATCCATCTTATTCCGGCCGCTTCGTTTGGAGGAAGTTTTAATCGTCCGTAATCAGTTGCAATCCTTAATTTCCCTTCATAAAACTCATTGTTGGAAAACTCAATAATATCGGCAAAGCTTCTATGATGATCCAATAAGCTAACTAAAGATGATGGAGAGTTAACAGCATTTGCTAAGTCAAAAACTGAATTTGCAGAATAAGACCACTCATAACCAACATTATATTTTTGTAAAAGGTTTATATCTTGTTTTTTTGAAATGGAACTAATATGCGGTAATTGCTTGTTATCCCCTATTATTACAACCCGTTTTGCTCTATATAACAAAGGTAAAATAGAAGCAATATCACACTGACTAGCTTCATCTATAATAAGTAAATCATAAATGGCTGGTGCAAAAGGGATTCTTCCCTTAGCTGACAAAGAAGTAACAGCCCAGCATGGAAGAAACTTTGCAACCAATTTGTGCATTTCAGAAAGTTCTTTGGCAAATTTCTGATTGCTACCAAGATTTTTTCCCTCTTGCAATTTAAGTGCGGAAACAAAACGTGTCATATTTTTGCGTTCTTCAGCAGAAATATCAATTGGTCTTGTTAATAACCATTTATCCCATAAAGTTGCAGCTTTTTTAGCTAGAGAAGATTTATGTTGCCAAAGTTTACGATCTATATTTTCAAGAGTTTCCATATTGTTTAGATTCTTTAGCAAATCCTCATATTCCAACACGGAATACATATTATTGATTTGCTCCTTTAATTTAAAGGCGTATTCACTCCAAGTTATTTCATTAAAATCAGCCGATAATTTTTTTAAACCATACTTCTCTGCTAACTCATTAAAGCAATCAATATTTTTATGTAATTTTTTTAGCCTTGATTTTATAAGAATATTCCACAGAAGTTTATATATACCCGTTTGTTTTTCTTTTATCGTTTTATTAAAAATTTTATTACAAATTAAGTATTTATTATGCAGTTCATCAATTTGCTTACTTGTAATATCAAAATAATGCTTATGCCAATCATCTCTAAAAGAGCATATCTTCTGCTCTAGCTGATCAATTTTGTTTCTCAGAATAATATATGCTTCTTTCTTGTTTCTTAAAGAATCATATATTGCTACTTCATCGGCATAAATTTGTGCAAGATTTTCATAATCAACTTTATTTTGTAAATCGACACTAGATGAAAGCAAGGTGTTAATAACAGCGAGAATATTAGAATGATTTTGAGTGGCACTGATTCTTAACATAACAGGATGTGTGCTCAAATTATTTAGTCTGGCATCAACAACATCGACTGCTTTATTGTTTTTGCTAGTAAATAAAACCTTTTGTCCTTTCCAAACAGCGTTTATCAATAAATCTGTGACAACTTGTGATTTACCTGTTCCCGGAGGCCCCGTTACAATAGTGACATTTGATCTTAAAGAGGTGCGAATAGCTTGTTCTTGTTCAGAATTTAAAGGTAAAACTTCTAAAATGCTATTAGGTATTGTTTCATCAATCTCTTTTACGGTGTTACTTAAATACAACCAATCATACAAAGCAGTACCTTTATAGGCGCTTTGTCCCAATTTAGATAATTCTGATAATTCATTTTCTAGACCAAGCGTAAAGGGAGATTTTTCTGTTACGAGAACAATTGCTCGGTTATAAATGCCGGGAGAGGTTATTGTTTGAATTGAAGGGTTTGATATAATTGTTTCTGGGTTAATATCTTCTTTCCAATTCCATTGCCGTAATTGTCTCAATCTGCTGACAAGCTCATCTAACCCAATGTTATTGTTTGGAATATCAAGTCCTAATTGCTTTTCCAACTCAATAATCTCATAAACTAGATTATCATCGGAATTTTGAGTGCTAAATTGTTTTACAACTTCTTTATTTATGCTTGGAATTGATGCAATTGTGATATCTCCAGAATTATATTCTACTGGAAACAGAAACACTGGAGCAATTTTAAAATACTCTTTATTTGTTTTTGAAGAATATATTTTTTCAACAAGTGTAGGATATCCTATATAGGCAACCATATTTTTATTAGGCGATGATATCGTTTTATGTAGAAATTCTACAGCTGAAACATTTTCCTCACTACTAATATCCAAATTTTTTAATTCTGCATACTTAAGGGAATAATTACTTGTAAGAAATTCCGAAATACTGTTGTTATCTTCAATATTTAAACAATTCAAATAATATTTACATAAATTTGACAGTTGCTCATCTGTATCTATAGGATTTGAATTTTGAGATGTATCTTGAGCTTGATAATGCCATTTATATGATGTGTCTTGATAGCAAATATCTTTAAGATCTTTAAATAAAACCATTTTAACATCGCTTTTATCAGCTTGAAGTTTCTGAGCTATTTCAGAAGTTTTTAATCCTCCAGATGATTTTAGTAATGTTAATATATCTTGTTTTAATTGTGACATAACAGAAAAATCCTTCTCTATTTCAAGCCAGAATAAGCACAATTTTGTTAAAAATCAATAAAGAAGCAATTTAACTAACTGACATCAATGTCATCAAGTAACTCAATCTGTCTTGCCAATGCCTTAAATTTCTCATATTCATTAGTCCGATAACTGCACAGTATCGCGCACCATTTTTAAGAATTCCGCATTCTATTGCGGATTTTTTGTTTTTAAATTAGCATTTATCCTGTCAGTTTTGAGATTTTTTAAGAGAGCACTTTGGGATAAAGTTATCAGGCTTTTACCCCAAAGCTAAGTGTTGAATGTTCTACCATTGAAAAACAAAGATTTTTCTTTCAGTTTTGTATTCAATACTAATTAAATATCTCATTTTTTCGAAATAATCGAACTTTTTAGAAAAGTGCCACCATTTGTAGCTAGTTGTAAGAACTGCGTTCCAAAACAAAAAAACAAGCCCTTATTTTTCCTTAATTTTTACAAAAACAAAAAGTGCGAAATTTGCAAAAAGCGGTTGATTTTATTATTGGTTTTAATACAATGAATATTGCAATTTATATATTTTTTAGAAAGGACTAAATTATGAAAATCTTTACAGCGTCTTTGTTTTCGGTAATGTTGTTAGCGAATTCCGCAATGGCTTTCTCTCTTCCTTCTACAGCTTCTCTTGATCCCAAAGAGGCAAAATTAAAGGCTTGTATGTTACAGGAAGCTGAACAGAATTTGGCAGCAGGAACTTTAACAAAAGACAATATTGACTCTCAGGCGGTTAAAATTGCAGCATCTTGTGCCACTAAAGCGGCTATTAAACATGACGATTCAACAGTTCAGCTTGCAGCTACCGTAATTAAAGGTCTGTTAAAATAATATCCGGGAGGGGCTATGAATAAAATTTCTTTTAAAGCCATACTTACTGTTATGTTGCCAATAACGATGGCAGGATGTGGCACGGCACATAAAATGAAATTTGCAGATTATATGGAGGCATATAAACTGGCTGATTATTGCAAAGCTGCCGACAAAGCTTTAGATAAAAGCGACGTTTGCCAAATGTCTGCCGAAGATATAAAACCTGATAAATTTAATATTGATGAAAAACTTAATGGCGGAACGGCTCTGTTTTTAGCCCAAAAGACTAATTTATCAAATAAAATTTTTGAAGAAACCGCAAAAGAAATTCAAGAGGATTTAGAATCCATGGGACTCGCAAGAGGCGCCGTTGAGGTGGTGGCAAATGCAAGTATTGTAGATTACAACCCTATGATTATGGATGGAATTTATCTTCACTCATATACCCTCCTTAATGCTTTAGCTCAAAACAATAAAGGTGAAGCAAAGATTCAGGTTAACAGAGCATATAATGTTCAGCAAAAAGCGGTAGAAACATTCAGCAAAGAAATACAAAAGCAGAATGAAGAAAACGCTAAAGATGTCGCACAAATGCAGAAAGAGGTGCAAGAGGCAAATCAGAAAAACATTTCTGATATTATGGAAAATTATAAAGAATTTAAACGTTTTAACGGTTATGCGAACTTCGTCAATCCATATGTAACCTATATGAGTGGTTTATATTTGATGACTAATGGACATTCCAACAGCGATTATGAAACGGCATCAAATTATTTGAAACGTGTTTCGGGTATGGTTCGTCATAATAAATTTGTAAAACAAGATTTAAATTTAGCTAATAAATTAGCTTCTGGCACTCAGAAAAATTTAGTACCAACAGCTTGGGTTGTGTTTGAAAATGGTTTGGTAGCAAACTTTGAGGAATTTCGTTTAGATTTGCCGATTTTTATTGCAACAAACAATGTTAAAACTGCTTCTTTGGCATTGCCTTACCCTAAAGAAAGAGAGATTGCTTATAAAAATATTTCTGTTTCAAATGGAAATAAAAAAGTTACAACGGAACTATTAGCCGATATTGACAATATTTTTATGGCTGAATTTAAAAAGAAATTACCGATTATTGTTACCAAGGCCGTAACAAAATTAACTTTACAAACGGTTGCTCAAGCGGTTGCCCAAAATGAATTTGGAGATTTAGGCGGTATTGCGATGTCTGCATATTCAGTTATGACGGCTGGTGCGGATACAAGAAGCTGGTATAGTTTGCCCAAAAATGTTCAGTTGGCTAAAATTGCCAAGAAAGGAACAAAGCTGACATTGAATATCGGAGGTCAAGATTATAAAGTTGAAGTTCCTCAAAAAGGAAATTCAATAGTTTATGTCAGAGTTCCTGCAGCAGAAGCCACTCCGGTAATCAGTGTCTTAGATTTATAGAGGAAAAATTGATATGAAGAAAATATTTATATTCAGCATTTTACTATTTTTGTGGTCATGTGCCACTCCTTTGGAATATGATCATACCAAATTTTCAATTAGTCCGGATGTGAAACTTTTGAACATTAATACATCTAATACGATACGGGAAAGAGACGGACAGATGTTGGTTCAGGTTTCCGGAAGCGGCAGTAAAAATCAATCTGTATATTACAAAATAGAATGGTTTGATGTAAACGGAATGAATATTTCCACAAAATTGGCTCAATGGAAAAAAGTCAATTTGCGCAGAAATGCCGAATTTTTCTGGAATGCGGCAGCTCCCTCCAAAAGAGCAGCTACTTATAGGGTTTATATCACAGACGATATAGGCAATGGTATAATTGAATAATTATCAGAAAAGGACTTAAGATGAAAAATTACATGAAAATTTTATGTGGTTTAGCTGTAACCATGATGTTGAACGGTTGTGCCGCCGAGACTCAATTGATTGATACAGAAAACGACTCTACAGAACGTGCCGCGGCATTAGAAGGTCGTGACTTTGAAAGCGCTTCTAATTCCATGATTCAAGACATGTTGGATTTAGGAACGTTAAGTAAACCAAACGGACAACCGTATATTTTAGTCATTTCCCGCATAGAAAATGATACTATGCAACGAATTGATGTGGATGAGCTGTCAAAATCCATTCGCATTGCTTTAATGAAAAGCGGAAAAGTTAGGGTTACGGCTTTCCAGGAAGATGCAATGGTCATGGCTTCAGGACAGTTAAGACAGTCCAAAGAATTTAACCAGGCCAATGTTCGTAAGTCTGGTTCATTGGCAGCTCCTGAGTTAAGCCTGTCAGGAAAAATCACACAAAGAGAGTTTATTGTTTCCGGCAAAAAACGTATTGAATATCGTTTCTCCTTGTCCATTACAGATTTAAGGAATGGTCTGACATTATGGGAAGGCGAAGAAAAAATTAAAAAACTGGCAGATAAAAATGCCGTTACTTGGTAATCTGGAGACAACGTATGAAAAAAATATTGTATACTTTGCTTTTGTTAACAGCATTTAATGCAAATGCAAAAGAAATAGTTGTCACTGCTTACGGGGAAGGTGACGACTATGATTGGGCCGTGATGAATGCTGTTGAAAATGCTGTTCGGCAAACCTCCGATATTGCCATACAAAGCGACGGCTTGCATAAAGTTGATGTTTCAACGACCGTAAAACATAATGCAAGTTTTGAAAGTGAAGCCAATGCTAATGATAGGTTAAACGTTGACATTAAGGAACGCGACAATCTTTTGCCTGAAACAAAACAGTTAGGTGCAGAAGAAAATGCACAAATTAAAGTGAAGGCAAACGCCGATGAAACCGTAACCGCAAGGTTCCGTGATAATTCCAAGGATATTATGGCTAAATATAAAGGTAGTGTTTCATCGTATGAAGTATTGGAACATTCAGAGGAAAACGGAAAGCATAAAGTTAAAATTAAAGCTGTTGTTTTCAAATATGATCCTCATGACTATAAGTCTAAAAGTCTTGTAAAAAAAGCTGATTATTCCTTAGCTATTATGCCTTTTAAAATGGCTCAAAATATAAATTGCCAAGGAAAAAAAACTGATATTAAAGAGTTAAACACAATAATCAGCAACACATTTATTGAAAAATTAGCTCCCAGCCGCAAATTTAACTTGGTTGACCGTAATAATTTAGATGATTATGCTGCTGAGATGTCAATCATTGAAGGTGATATGACTTTGCCTGAAAATAAGGTAAAATTAAAAAATCTTGCAGCTGCTGATTATATCCTGGTTGGTACAGTTGATAATTTTACAGCATCAACCAGTAAAAATTTTGTTGCTTTGACAGGTGAGACAAATTATTCAAGTTCATCCAAACTAAAAATTTCATACAGAATTTTGGAGGCCGCAACCATGGAAATTGTTTCCGTTGGCTCTACTGAAAAAACATTTAGCAAAGACGGAGTTTTTTCTTCTTGCTCTAATGTGGAGCAACTTTTATTTGAACGAGCGATCGGAGAAGCCGCAGAAAAAATTTTAATAGATATTTTTCCTGATTATCAGCCTAAGCCTAAAGCTGAAAAAAAGAAACCAGTCAAAAGAGCTGCTCCAACTCCAGCTCCGGATTACTCATTGCCTTTATAGTAAAGGATTAATCTGAAAATAATATGGTTAAATAAATCTTTTGACGTTACAGACATAGCCATGCTATATGGGTGTGTCTGTTTTTTACATTACAATCATTTACAGGCAACTTTGAGGCTTGCGTGCAAAAAGTATCTGAGACTGTTGGAATTTATCCATGCGGCAAATCTCCCTGCTTTTCTTTGGCTGCCCGGGCATCTTCCCTTCCGGATAGCCGGATCAAGTCTGACAATGGCAAAGGGAGAATATACCGGAGAATGGCAGAAAAAAGGGAACCGCAACTGTGCATCCGAAAAAAATATTTTATGGCTTTTTTTGTTAAGAGGTTTTATAGTTTGAGAATCTCTGAAACCGGAAAGGATATTTTTGATGGAAAAAAAGAAAAAGCCGAGCGAAATCCGCTTTGAAAAAGAAGCCAAAGCCTTACAGAGGAATCTGGAAAAACGCCGGCAGCAGCAACAGGAACGCGAAAAACTGAAAAACAAGGACGAGAAGACCAATGGACAAGATTAAGATTAAGGGCGGCAGACAGCTGAACGGCGAAATTTTTATCAGCGGCGCCAAAAATGCGGCGCTGCCGCTTATCTGCGCCAGCCTGCTGACCGAAGAAACGGTTACGTTGACCAACATGCCGATTTTATCAGACATTAAATCAATGAATCTGCTGCTGGAGCAGCTCGGCACGCAAATTGATTCCTTTGACGACTTTGTCGACGGACATCCGACCAAGACTTATTCCTACCGTACGCCGAAGCTGACAAGCATTGCCGCGCCTTACGACTATGTGCGCAAGATGCGCGCTTCCTACTATGTGCTTGGACCTTTGCTGGCCCGAGCCGGAAAAGTTGAACTTTCACTGCCGGGCGGCTGCGCTATCGGTACGCGCCCGATGGACATTCATCTGGCGGCCATGGAAGAGATGGGCGCCAAAATCGATATCCGCAACGGCTATGTTTACGGCGAAGTCGACGGCAGACTGAAAGGCGCGCACATTGTTTTTCGCACGGTTTCGGTCGGCGCAACCTGCAACGTTTTGATGGCGGCAACACTGGCCGACGGCATTACGGTTTTGGAAAATGCCGCAAAAGAACCGGAAATCGGCGATTTAATCAACCTGCTGAACGACATGGGCGCCAAGATTTCGGGCATCGGCACTTCCATTCTGACAATTGAGGGCGTCGAAAAACTGCACGGCGCGCGGCACAAGGTTATCCCGGACCGTATCGAAGCCGGCTCCTATGCCGTGGCTGCGGCAATTACCGGCGGAAAAATCGAGCTGATTAACGCGCAGACCTATACACTTAAAACACCGATGCAGATTTTGCAGAAAATGGGCGTGGAAGTCGTGCCCACCGAGCGGGGAATTCTGGTCGACGCAACCGGGAAAAAGCTTATCGGCGAGGACATCATTACCGAACCGTTTCCGGGCTTTCCAACCGATTTGCAGGCACAGTTCATGGCTCTGCTGACCATGGCGGAAGGCGCAGGCATGGTTACCGAAACGATTTTTGAAAACCGTTTCATGCACGTTCCCGAACTTCTGCGCATGGGTGCAAACATTAACGTACACGGGCATGCTTCCGCAATTGTCCGCGGGGTAAAAAAACTGTCGGGCGCGCCGGTCATGGCTACCGACCTGCGGGCATCTTTCGCGCTGGTGCTGGCCGGATTGGCGGCAGAAGGAGAAACCGTCGTCAACCGCGTTTACCATCTTGACCGCGGTTATGAAAAACTGGAAGAAAAGCTGAAAGGTGTCGGCGCCGACATTGAGCGGGTCAAGGAAGACGGCGAAGAATAAAAAAGGAGGGGCTCTTACAATCCCCTCCCAAAAAAACGAAAGCTGTTGTCTGTAACCGCAGAAAAAATAAATTTTTCCGGGTACTGTAAACATCTGTTGTTTTTTTCATCTGCCACTCATAGCTGATATAGGAAACTTTCGTTTGATATATCACCATCGTGACACTGTAGAGATAGTCATTGTTTCGGCGCTTTCAACACACATAGACTATTTATCTACGAGGTTCTACGCGCTCCGGCAGCCGCGCAATCCGGTTTGACCGGCGACGGGGCGGACAGGATTTAGATTTCAGTTTAAATTTCAAAGAAAAAAGTTGTTTTTTGAACAATTTAATGCTATTGAGGCATATATTAAGCAAAATAAGGATTTTTGGAATGCCCGAGTCAATTTTCGTTCCCATCAAAACCGATCGCCTGATTATAGACGAGTTTAAAACTTCAGACTTTCACCGCTTGCAGGAAATTGCCTTTAACATTAACCACAATGCCGATGTTAAGGCAACCGAAGGCTACTGCCCTTTTTACACTTTTCAGGTTGATCGGGACACGCCGCAAAGAGACAACGTTATCAGAAACAAAGTCTCGGACTTTTTAATCAAGGCGGAAAGGGAGCGCCGGCAGGATCCCCGCTCGACCTATCGCATGGCCGTGCGTCTGCCGAACGACAAGCTCATCGGCAACGTTACGATTGACATGCTTCCCATAGAGGAAAACGGCAAAAAGATATACGGCGATCTGGGTTATTTCATCGACCCCCGATACGGCGAACACGGTTATGCGACGGAAGCCGTGCGGGGACTGGTTCATCATTTTTTCAAAGCTTACCGAAAGTTGGACATTACGGCTCATCCGGCCAACAAGTTTTCCCGCAAGCTCATTGAGCGTATCGGCGGCAAACAGGTCGGTTACAACGAGGCGTCCCATTACGGGCACGGAGAACCGCGCGCCGTTTTTGAAGTACACAAGGAAGACTTTTACCGCACTTCGCCGTTTAATCAAAAAATGTCCGGGCTTTTTGCCGTATTAATAAACCGCCAAAGAAGTTTAAAATAATGTTCAGCGATGCAAATCTGCCCGAACCGCTGGTTATTTCCGAGATCGAAAATCCGGTTCGACTGGTTGAAATAAGAAAAGAAGACGGCATCTTCTTTAATTCCCGCTTTACCGACATCCGGCTCATCCGGGCCTATATTTACGACTTGCTGAAAAAAGCTGCCGGAAACTTGCCGCAGGGTTATCATTTTGTCGTTTACGAAGCTTACCGCCCCATGTCGGCACAAATAAAGCTCTGGGATTCGGTTGTTGCGGAACAGAAAAAGAAACATCCTCGGCTGCCGGTTGATTCGGAAGAGTTCATCGCAATATGCGACGTTTTTGCCGCCAATCCTTATCGCCAGGGAAGCGGCCACCAGTCCGGCGCGTCCGTGGACATTTCGTTAATTGACGACGAAGGCCGGGAATATGACATGGGCGGCTCGGTTCGGGGCTTTGACGATACGGCGGACTTTGACTGTCCGCATATCAGTGCGGAAGCCAGGCGCAACCGTGAGATTCTAAGGGACGCTTTGTCCAAGTGCGGTCTGGTCAATTATCCGTCGGAATGGTGGCACTATTCTTTCGGAGACCGGCTTTGGGCCCGTTTGACCGGTTCAAAACTGGCGATTTTCGGCAAGCTTGACAAATGAGAGGCAGGAATGGAAATCAACGAATTAATCGAGAATTTTGAACTGCTTGAAGACTGGGAGGACAAATACCGCTATCTGATTGACCTCGGCGGCGGGCTGGAACCGCTTGACGAAAAGTTCAAAACCGAAGAGTTCAAGGTTAAAGGCTGCCAGTCGCAGGTCTGGCTGGTTCCCGAGCTTAAAGACGGCGTTCTTTCCTTTAAGGGTGACAGCGACGCGATTATCGTCCGCGGGCTGATTGCCGTAGTGCTGACGATTTTCAAGGACAAAACACCGGCGGAAATTGCCGCCTTCAATCTGGACGACATCTTTGCACGGCTCGGCCTGGAAGAGCACTTAAGCCCCAGCCGCCGCAACGGCCTGCTTTCGATGATCGAAAAAATTCGTTTTTACGCTTCCCATTTGCAGGAATAAGCCATGAACATCCACGAGTATCAGGCCAAGAAAATTCTCAGCCAATACGGAATATCCATTCCCAAGGGCATGATTGCCTATACCCCGCACGAAGCCAAAAAAGCAGCGGCTCAGGTTTCGTTCCGCGGTCCGTGGATGCTGAAAGCGCAAATTCAGTCCGGCGCGCGCAACAAAGGGTATTTTACGGACAAAAAGGCCGGGCGCCGCGGAGGAATCCGGCTGGTACGCAGCCGCCGCGACATTATGCCGGAAGCGGAAAAGATGCTCGGTTCAACGCTGGTAACGGTGCAGACCGGCCCCAAGGGCAAACTGGTCGGCCGCGTTTATGTCGAAGCCTACAGCAAAGTCAAAAAGACCTTTTACGCCAGTCTGGTTATTGACCGGATGATTCCGGCCATTACGCTGCTGGTGGCCGACACCAACAACGAAGACATTACGGCGCTGGCCGTTTTGTCGCCGGACAAAATTCTGCGCGTGCATCTTGATCTGATTACCGGCGCCAGCCCGGAACAGATTCAGCAGGTTATGGAATTTCTGCATCTGGAGCCGAAAGTCGCCAAAAATCTGGAAACGTTCATCAACGGCATGCATCAGGCTTTTGTCGACTACGATGCGGTAATGATTGAAGTCAACCCGGTCGGCGTAACCAAAACCGGACAGATTGTTGCGCTTGACGCCAAAATGAGCTTTGACAACAATGCGCTCTACCGCCACAAGGAAATCAGCGTCCTGCAAGACGAATACGAAGAGGAAGACCGCGAACTGAAAGCGGCAAAATACGGTTTCCAATATTCCGAATTTGACGGCAACATCGGCTGCATCGTCAACGGCGACGGCATTGCTTTGGCGGCCATGGACCTTATCCGTGCCAGAGGCGACAACGGCACCGCCTGTTTTCTGAACGTCAAGGGCGGCGTCGACAAAGACAAAATTGCCGCCGGCATTAAAATAATTATGACCAATCCGCGGGTTGAGGGGATTTTAATCAACATTCTGGGCGGTTTTCTGCGCTGCAACCTGATTGCCGACGGCATTGTCGCCGCGGCCTCGGAAGTCGGGCTGAACGTACCGCTGGTGGTTCGGTTTGAGGGAACCAACAAAGACGAAGCCAAAGATATTCTGGAACATTCCAAACTGCCGATTATTATTGCCGAAGACATGGAAGATTCCGTCAACAAGCTGATTACGGCCATGGAGGAGAGCGACTGATGTCCATTTTGGTCAACAAAGAATCAAAAGTGCTGATTCAGGGTATTACCGGTACGCAGGCGTCTTTTCACGTCAAGCGCTCCATGGACTACGGCACCAATGTCGTTGCCGGCGTTACCCCGGGCAAAGGCGGCAGCGTGCATCTGGACGTACCGGTTTTTGACACGGTGCGCGAAGCAATCGGAGAAACCGGCGCCAACGCTTCAGTCATGTATGTTCCGGCCAAATTCGTCAAGGACGCGGTACGCGAGGCGGCGGAAGCCGAACTTGACCTTTGCGTCTGCATTGCCGACGGCGTGCCGATTAAAGACATGCTTGAAATCAAGGAAATGCTGCGCGGCGCCAAAACCAAACTTATCGGTCCCAATACACCGGGCATCATTACGCCCGGCGAAGCACGGCTGGGCATTTTTCCGGAAAACATCCATCGTCCGGGGCGTATCGGCGTCGTTTCGCGCTCATCGACCCTTACCTATGAAGCGGTCATCGAAACCAACCGCGCCGGGTTGGGACAATCCACGGTCATCGGCCTGGGCGACGACATGCTCATCGGCATTGACTTTGTCGAAACGCTCGATAAGTTTATGAACGATCCGGACACCGATGCCGTCGTCGTCATCGGACAGCTGGGCGGCACTTATGAAGAAGTCTGCGCCAAATATTACAAAAATCTGAAAGTAAAAAAACCGGTGGTCGGTTTTGTCGCGGGAAACGCCGTGCCTTTCGGGCACAAAATGGGATACGCCGGCGACGTGATTACCAAAGGACACGTTACCGCGCAGGACAAGCAGGATGCCATGAGCGACGCAGGAATCATCGTCGTCAATAAAATCAACAACATTCATGCCGAGCTGACGAAACTTTTTCCCGCTCATGATTAGCTTTCTGTCCCGGATTATCGACCTTCTGCTGCCGCCGCGCTGCATATGCTGCGGTAAAATTGTCAGCGGCGCTGACGGGCTGTGCGCCGAATGTTTTAACGAGGTCAGCTTTATTACCAAGCCCTATTGCGCCAAATGCGGACATCCGTTTGACGAGGCACCGGGCGGACGGCAGATGCTTTGCGGCACCTGCCTGCGCAAGACCAGAACGCCTTTCCGGCTCAGTCGTTCGGCTTTGCGTTATGACGAGTTTTCCAAAAACATGCTTTTGTCCTTCAAATTTATGGACAAGACTGAAAACGCCCCGGTTTTTGCCAAATGGCTCAAACTGGCCGGCGCAGATATTTTCAAAGAAGGTGTCGACCTGATTGTTCCCGTGCCGCTGCATTTTACGCGCCTTTTGAAAAGGCGCTACAACCAGTCAGCGCTAATCGCGCGCGAACTTGGCAAGCTGACCGGCATAAAAGTAGATTATACGTCCGTCATTCGCCACCGCCGCACCAAACCGCAAGTGCAGTTCAGCGGTCACGCCCGAATTTCCAATGTTAAAAACGCTTTCAGCGTCCGGCACCCGGAACGTCTTAAAAACAAACGCATCGTATTGATTGACGATGTTATGACAACCGGATCGACTCTTAAAGAATGTGCTTTGGCCATGAAAAAAGCCGGCGTCAAATCCGTTGACACTCTGACCGTCGCCCGCGTCTGCTGACCTGGAGGCGCCCTTGAGCGCAAGCTGTTGCCGGCTTGACCGCATCAATGGCTGCGGTACGAATCTTTGTTGAAGCGCGCAAGCTGTAGCCAGCTTGACCGCATCAATGGCTGCGGCGCAAATCTTTGTTGAAGCGCGTTGCTTTCTGCGTGCATATCGTAAGGACGTGCCTTGTATTTTTTGGATTCCCGTGTCAAGCACGGGAATGACAGGAGAGGAATGACGGATAACTTAGCCGAAATTGTACTTGCATTTCCGTCATCCTCGGGCAAGCGCAGCGCGTTCCGGGGATGACTTAGAGGGAGGAAGCACGGGAATGACAGGAGGGAGAAAAGCCTGAACATGACGAGGGAAAGAGGGAAACCGAGGAATGACGAATAAATAATTGTCATTGTCGGGCTTGACCCGACAATCTCTCGGACATCCATGAAAAAAGGCGTTGCAAAATAGCTTATAGCCTTTATAATCATTTCTGCCGACGGAAACGGTTAGACCGACGGCGGAGTGTCGAAACTCCTTATAGAGAACCGATTATAACCTCCCCATGGAGGATGACGCGAAATAAGCCGCCTTGCGGACGAATAAGCGTACTGTCTCTATACAGTTTCGAACTCCTCCGCTCTCAT
>ENA-OPDH01000317-OPDH01000317.1-human-gut-metagenome-genome-assembly--contig:-NODE-317-length-38380-cov-3.680731_pt1 | contig 38380 bp, 32 predicted proteins | sample MGYA00241260_ERZ501500 | MGnify/ENA primary metagenome ERZ501500 (study PRJEB25962, sample SAMEA2042519) | human gut metagenome | biome: human gut; feature: human-associated habitat; material: faeces...
GAAGTAGGAATGAAACATAAAGGTTTATAACTTTTTATAAGTTTTCAGTAACGGGGAATCCATATGTATCAAGTGGGAATCGTCACATTGAGTGACAAAGGAGCAAAAGGTGAACGGCAGGATTTGAGCGGTCCGAAGATTCAGGAATTACTGCCAAAAGATAAGTATGAAGTAATTTCATATACGATGCTTCCGGATGACCGGGAAAAGATCCGCAGGGAGCTGATCCGCCTCTCTGATGAGGTGAAATGTGATCTGATTCTGACAACAGGCGGAACCGGATTTTCACCGCGCGATATTACGCCGGAAGCTACGATGGATGTGGCAGAGCGTAATGCACCTGGGATCGCAGAAGGACTGCGTGCCTGCAGCATGCAGTTTACAAAAAGAGCAATGCTCGGAAGAGGTGTTTCTGTGATACGAAAAGGAACGCTGATCATCAATCTTCCGGGAAGTGTCAAGGCAGTAACGGAAAGTATGGAGTTTCTGATCGGAAATATTGAGCATGGACTGGATATTCTGATGCAGAGGGACAGTGAATGTGGAAGAGCCTGAAAGACAGGGCAGAAGGAGTGAAAGAAATGAAACGGATGAAAACAACGGAGGCGGTCGGACAGGTACTTTGCCATGACATTACGCAGATCATACCGGGTGTGACAAAGGATGCCGTTTTCCGTAAGGGGCATATCATCCGGGAAGAAGATATACCGGTGCTGCTCAGCGTTGGAAAGGACTCTGTCTATATCTGGGAAAACGATGAGACGATGATGCATGAAAATGATGCGGCAGAAGTGCTTTATCGTATGACGGCAAATGAGCATATGCATCCTTCGGATGTAAAAGAAGGCAAGATCGAAGCGATCGCTGATACGGAAGGTCTGCTGAAAGTAGATCGTGAGAAACTGAAGAAAGTAAATGCATTCGGAGAGATGATGATCGCAACCAGACACGGCAATACCGTAGTGAAAAAGGGAGATAAACTTGCCGGAACACGTATCATTCCGCTGGTGATTAAAAAGGATAAAATGCAGGAAGCAGAAAAGATCTGTGACGGAACACCAATCCTGAAAATCCTGCCGTTTACCGTAAAAAAAGCAGCGATTATCACAACGGGAAATGAAGTTTATCACGGCAGGATCAAAGATGCCTTTACGCCGGTCATTGAGCAGAAAATCGCAGAATTCGGGGCAGAAATGATGTTTCATGAGATTTTTGATGACAATGACAGAAAAATCACAGACGGCTGTCTGCGTGCCATAGAAGCAGGGGCGGATATTATATTCTGCACCGGAGGCATGAGTGTGGATCCGGACGATAAAACGCCGCTTGCCATCAAAAATACCGGGGCGGAAATGATCTCTTACGGCTCCCCGGTTCTGCCGGGAGCGATGTTTTTATTGTCCTATTACCGGAAAGGTGACAAAGTGATCCCGATCTGCGGACTTCCGGGCTGTGCCATGTACAACAGGCGGACCGTTTTTGATCTGGTCCTGCCGCGGCTGATGGCAGCAGATCCGGTCACGGCAGATGAGCTGGCTTCGCTTGGCGAAGGCGGACTTTGCCTGAATTGCAAAGTGTGTACATTTCCGAACTGCGGTTTTGGAAAGGGCTGGTAGAAGATGCTGGATCAGTTCGGGAGAAAGATAGAATATATGCGGATTTCTCTCACAAACAACTGCAATCTTCGGTGCAGCTACTGTATGCCGGAGAAGCGGATTTCCGATGTACATTTCTTTCCGATGAATCAGGTTCTAAGATGCGTGGAAAGTGCCGTTTCTCTTGGCATCACGCATTTTCGGCTGACCGGTGGAGAACCCTTATGTTATCCGAAAATTGAAGAACTGCTCTGTAAAATCAAACAGATCAAAGGAGTAGATTCGGTGCATCTGACCACGAACGGCGTGCTTTTAAAAGAAAAGGCGGCACAGCTGAAACAGGCAGGCATAGACAGCATCAATGTCAGCCTGGATACGCCGGATGAAAAAGAATACCGGGTTCTGACCGGGGGCGGAAAGCTCTCAAATGTGCTTGATGGGATCAGAAAGGCAGCAGAACTTGAAATTCCGGTAAAGATCAATGCTGTGCTGCGAGAACAGACCGATGTCTGTGCACTGGCAGCGTTTGCAGAACAAAACCACGTCACACTCCGGTTTATCGAGATGATGCCGATTGGTTTTGGAAAGATTCTGCCGGTCGATCCAAAAAGCAAAGTACTGGAAACTTTGCAGGAGCGATATGGCAGGTATGAGAGGATCATGCAAAGAAAAAGAAAAGCAGATTCTCAGGAAAAATATGGATATGGTCCGGCGGTATACTATCGCTTTTCGGATCTGGATATCTCCATCGGTCTGATTCAGGCGATCCATGGAAAATTCTGCGACCGATGCAACCGCGTCCGCATCACTTCCGAGGCAAAATTAAAGCCTTGTCTGGCTTCTGCAAAAGTGATCGATCTGCGTCCGGCACTGGAAGATACAGAAAATCCAGACAAGCTGGCAGAGCTGATGCGGCAGGCGATCCGGAAATGTCTCGAACAGGCGATCCGTGGAAAACCGAAGATGCATCATTTTGAGGAGCAGAATTCGAAAAAAAGTTCAGAAACCATGAATCAGATTGGCGGATAAGATTAAAGGAGAAATAGATGGGAAAACTGATCGCGATCAATATCAGTGAAAAACGCGGGACAGAAAAAAAAGAAATACAGGAAGCACAGCTGGTTACAGATTTCGGGATTGCCGGAGATGCCCATGCAGGTAAATGGCACAGGCAGGTCAGTCTTTTATCTTTTGAAAAAATCGAAGATTTCAAAGCCAGAGGAGCCAGAATCGAAAACGGAGCCTTCGGGGAGAATCTGATCGTCTCCGGATTTGACTTTAAAACGCTGCCGCTCGGAACGAGGTTTCAGATTGGAGATGCACTGCTTGAGATGACGCAGATCGGAAAACAGTGCCATTCTTACTGTGCCATTTATCAGCGGATGGGCGAGTGCATCATGCCGAAAGAAGGCGTGTTTGCCGTTGTCTTAAAAGGCGGCACGATCAAAAAAGGTGATGAGGTGACGATGATACCGGCAAATTTTTATGCGACCGTCCGGGATCGGAATAAGGCAGCGGACACATTGACAGCGACCGTCATTACCGGAAAAAACAGGGGCGAAAAGCTCTGCATGATGGATGGAAAAATCCGTGCGGTACGAAGTTCCGGTGCCGGAATGTATCATGGCCTGCACAAACACAATATGAATGAAGAGGCAAAAGAATCAATATCCGGATCAGATTTTTTTAATGAAAAACATGCCGAAGAAATCTGGAAGGCACATCTTGCAGACAAACACCGAATCACGATCGAAGAGCAGGAGATTTTCCTTCATTCCATCGGAAACAGGGCAAGACTTGTGATCTGCGGCGGCGGACACGTATCAACTGCCCTGGTGAGGATGGCAAAACTGCTGGATTTTGAAATCTGGGTTCTGGAAGACCGCCCGTTTTTTGCAGAACATGCAAAACAGGAGGGAGCAGATCACATTCTTTGTGGAGATTATGTGGAAAGTCTTGCAAAAATCCCGAAAGATGTGGATAATTATTATGTCTGCATGACGAGAGGACATCGTTTTGATCTGGAATGCTTAAAAGAGATTTATAAAAGAACGTTTGCCTATGCAGGCATGATGGGATCCAGAAAGCGAAGTGTGCTGGTGCGAAAAGATCTGGAAGAGGCAGGCTATACAAAAGAACAGGTACAAAAGCTGCATTCCCCGATCGGTCTGGCAATCGGAGCACAGACTCCGGCAGAGATCGCACTTTCTGTGATCAGCGAGATCGTGCAGTGCAAAAATGAACGTGCAAAAGCGGCAGAAACAGACGAGGCAATTCTGGAAGAACTGGCAGAGCCGCAGAGACTTTCAAAATTTGCAGTAAATGATGAAAATGAGATGGAATACCGCATGCTTTGTACGATCATTGAAAAAAGGGGCAGTGCACCCAGAAGCATCGGAACCCAGATGCTGGTCACATCGGACAATCGTATGATCGGAACCATCGGCGGAGGCTGTGCAGAAGCTGAAGTGATCACCAGATGTCGCGGATATTTTGCGGAAATGCGAAAAGGCATACATGGGATCTGCGAGATTGTCAAAATCCAGATGAGCACCGATAACGTCGAAGAAGAAGGCATGGTGTGCGGCGGCAGGATTGAAGTGCTGCTGGAGGAGGCATGACAGGGCATGCAGCACTATGGTATGCAGGAACTGATCGTAAATGTACAGAATCTTTGTATAAACTTATAGTGGAAATGGATTATAAAAATAAAGAGCATTTAAAAATTGTATCATGAAAGGAAAAAGCAAATGAAAAAAACGATCGCAGTAACTTTCGCAATCGTATCACTGGCAACCGCAGGAGTTCTTCTTGCAGGATGTGGAAGCAAGGAAAAGAAAACAGAAGTTACCGTTTTTGCAGCAAAGAGTCTGAACGGTGTTATGGATGAGCTGTGCGAAAAGTACAACAGTGAGCATCCGAATGTAACTTTCCAGACAAACTATGACAGTTCCGGAACGTTGATGACACAGATCAAGGAAGGTGCAAAATGCAACATTTTCTTTTCTGCCGGTGTTTCTCAGATGGATGAGCTGCAGGCAGGTTTTGACGGTGGTGATATCGTGGAAGGAAGCCGGCGGGATCTTCTGAACAATCAGGTATGCCTTGTTACATGGAAAGGCAGCGATACCAAAGTAACAGATTTTTCCAATCTTTCTCTTGCAAAGAACATGGCACTGGCAGATCAGACCGTTCCGGTTGGACAGTATACCAGAAAAGCACTGATCAATGCGGGCATGGCAGGCTCGGAGTACACAGAAGTCGATCAGCTGACAGATGATGTGATATCAAAGGCACTGGGCGGCCTGGAGATCAATAACTGTGCAAACGTAGGAGCCGTTGCATCCGCAGTTGCAGAAGGAGCAAATGAAGTCGGAACGGTTTATTATTCTGATACGTTCGGATATGAAGATCAGCTGGATATTATCGAGCAGCTGCCGAATTCCCTGACCGGTGATGTGATCTATCCGGTAGCAGCAGTAGAAAGTGATCATACTTCCGATGAAGAACTGGAAGCTTCCGAGGATTTCCTTACTTACCTGCAAAGTGAAGAAGCAGTGAAATTGTTTGAAAAATATCATTTTACTGTACAGTAGGAGATATCTATGAATTTGCAGAATCTGGATTTTACACCGCTTTGGATTACAATGAAAACCGGAGTGGCTGCAACGTTTGTTTCCTTTTTCCTTGGGATTTTTGCGGCCAGATTTGTGATGGGCCGGAAGGGAAAAGCAAGAGCGTTCTGGGATGGTTTTCTGACGATGCCGCTTGTACTTCCGCCGACTGTGGCAGGATACATTCTGCTTCGTACATTCAGTACAAGAAGACCGTTTGGCCGTTTTCTGGCGAACAGTCTTGGCATTCAGGCAGTACATACCTGGCTTGGTTGTGTGCTGGCGGCAACGGTCATCGCTTTTCCGCTGATGTACCGCAATGCGAGAGCGGCCTTTGAACAGGTCGATGAGAATGTGATCTATGCGGCACAGACGCTTGGATTGAGTGAGCGGACGATCTTCTGGAAGATCCGCATACCGATGGCAAAACCGGGCATTTTATCCGGTACAGTCCTGGCATTTGCAAGGGCGATCGGTGAGTATGGGGCGACTTCCATGCTCGCCGGAAATATCGCCGGCAGGACTTCGACGATTTCGCAGCAGATCGCCATGGTGCTCCAGAACGGAGATTTTGCACTTGCCGGTTTCTGGTGTCTGGTGATTTTTGTGATTTCGTTTGTGTGTCTTGTTGCACTGAATCTGTTTGGAGAGAAGAAAAGTAAAGGGAAAAAGCATGTCTTTCATCGTAAAAATAAAAAAACAACTGGCTCTTTATGAGCTGACGGTTGATCTGGAAACGGAAGCCGGGATTCTGGCGGTGATCGGAGGCTCAGGTTCCGGAAAAAGCATGACGCTCAAATGCATTGCCGGGATCGAGACGCCGGACAGCGGATTTATTTCGCTGAATGGCAGGGTTCTGTATGATTCTTCAAAAAAGATCAATCTTCCGCCGCAGAAACGGAACGTCGGCTATCTTTTTCAGGAGTACGCCCTGTTTCCGACTATGACGGCAGCCGAAAATATCAGCATTGTGATGAAACAAAAGAATCCGGTCCAGGTGCAGAAATGGCTGGAAGAATACGGTCTTGGAGATTATGCGGACAGTTATCCTGATCATCTTTCCGGCGGACAGAAACAGCGACTTGCCATGATCCGCATGCTGGCGGCCGAGCCGCAGTGCATTCTTTTAGATGAGCCGTTTTCCGCACTGGATGAGCATATCAAGCGGAAAATGGAGCGGGAAGTGATGGAGATGCTGCATGATTTTGACAAACCGATCCTTTTTGTTTCGCATAATCAGGAGGAGGTTTATCGCCTGGCAGACCGGATTGGCAGCATGGAAAACGGCAGATTCAGTCCGATCCGTGAAAAGAGGGCGTTTTTTGCAGAGCCTCAGACAGTCGGGCAGGCAAAACTGGTGGGCTGCAATAATATTTCAGAGATTGACTGGATCAGCGAAGACCGGGTGTACGCAAAAGACTGGAATCTTTCGCTGAGAGTCCCGTTTACTGAGCCGGAAGAGCAGAAAAAATATCGTGCGATCGCCATTTATCCGGGAGATATCACTCTTTATTCAGAAGATGCCATACTGGAAGAAAAACAAGTCAGGAACAAAATTTCAGTAAAATCCTGCGGCACTGAAGAAGAACTGCACAGCTGGGCGGTAAGCTGTCAGATAGATGGAACCGATGCGGAACTTATGATGCTTTTATCGAAAGAAAAAATGCCGTCGGTACCGGGAAAAATTACAGAAATCTTTGTGGATGGCGGAAAGATTCATCTGCTGCAGTAAAGATGATGCAATATGTTTTACAGAAAATGTGAGGATGACAGCATGATTTATCTGGACAACGCAGCGACAACGCTTCAAAAACCGCAGGCAGTTTATGATGCCGTTCTTGATGCCATGAAAACTTTGGGAAATTCCGGGCGGGGATTTTCCGGTGCGGCACTTGGAGCATCGAGAATGATCTATGAGGCGAGGCAGACGCTCTGCGATTTTTTCGGAGGCAGTGATCCATCGAGGCTGGTTTTTACGTCCAATGCAACGGAAGCTTTGAATATGGCAATCCAGGGGATGTTTCTTCCGGGAGATCATGTGATCACGACGCAGCTGGAGCATAATTCGGTGCTGCGTCCGCTCTATGCCATGCAGAAAAAGGGTGTTGAACTTACGATTGCGGCGAGTGGACAGAACGGAACGGCAGATTTTGATGCGATCGAAGCAGCCATCCGGGAAAACACGAAAGCCATTTATGTAGAGACATTCGGGAATCCTAACTCTGACGTAACGAATCTGGATGCGGTAGCGGAAGTCGCTCACCGATACCATGTTCCATTAATCGTAGACAATACGTTCGGAACCCCCTACTTGATTCGTCCGATCGAACATGGAGCTGACATCGTCATCCATTCCGCCACAAAGTTCATAGGGGGACACGGCAGTAGCCTAGGAGGTGTAATTGTAGATGGAGGTACTTTCGACTGGAAGGCGAATGCCGATAAGTTTCCTACATTAGCCAAACCAGACCCAAGTTATCATGGAGCCATATTTGCGGACGTAGCAGGTTCCGCCGCCTTTGTCACCCGTATCCGTGCGGTCATTCTTCGCGACACCGGGGCAACGATCTCTCCTTTCAATGCTTTTATATTGTTGCAAGGATTAGAGACCTTATCCCTACGCGTGGAGCGCCATGTAGCAAACGCATTGAAAGTCGTGGATTATTTATCAAAACATCCGAAAGTAGAAAAAGTGAATCATCCATCACTTCCTACCCATCCGGACCATGAACTTTACAATAAATATTTCCCGAATGGTGCCGGCAGTATCTTCACCTTCGAGATCAAAGGCGGGCAGGAAGCCGCTTGGAAATTCATCGACTCACTGGAGATCTTTTCCCTACTAGCGAATGTCGCCGATGTAAAGAGCCTTGTCATTCATCCATACACGACCACTCATTCCCAAATGAGCCCGGAAGAACTTGCCCAACAGCACATAACACCATCCACCGTACGCTTGAGCATCGGAACCGAATATATAGATGATATTATAGATGATCTGGATCAAGCTTTCGCTAAAATCTGATAGCGCACTTCCAAAAGGAAAAGGACAGAAGCAAAGAAGGCGATCCCTGTTCGACACAAGGATCGCCTTTCTAATCAACATCACATCGAGCCAAGGTTACACTCATTTATTCTCAGCCAAATAGATATCCGTAAATGTCACAGCTCCGGTTAATCGGTTATTGTTGTTAGTTACATTTAACAATATGACATACTTGCGATACTGATCGGCAGTCAACGCCTCTTTCATCAGCTTCAAATTGCCGTACACGGCTTTTTGCAATCGTTCATCCTGACGCTTCAGGTCTTTGCTCAAACTCTTTCTTTGTTCTTGTACAAAATAATCATTAATGTTAAGTACCTCCTCCATTTGGTAAGGAGCCAATCCTAGATAAGAACTCAATCGGCTAAACTCTACCGCAAACGGTTCTTTATTCCCATATTCATTCACACATTGCGCTTTCGCAAAATTCATTGTAGCACTCATTCCCAAAACCGCTACCGCCATAATTAACTTTCTCATAATACCTACAATTTACCTATTACAAAACCATTTACAAAACAAACACTCATTTTAGAGAAGATAGCCTAAACATTCTTTTGTTTCGGACTAATCCTTTTTTACAAACCTATTAACCTATCTAATGTGTATGATAAAACTCGGATTAACATCAAAATTTCAACTTACATCTTATTGATGTATCTCCTTGTTTATATTGCAAAGATGAAGAATTATCGGATAGGAAGTTTCCGATTGTTGACGAAAAGGAAAAAATGGGGATTGAACACGAAAAGGGCAAAAAAATACCGGCTTTAAGAGAACCGGCATTTCTATTTAATTATTATTCCAGACTTACTATCCAAGACTTAAACTCGGATGCCTTATTTTTACTAATATATATACGCTCAGGCACTTCTATATCCAAAGTAACGAGCAAACGGCTATCAAACCAAATTGTTATGTCCTTCACGCTATCACGAGAAATGATGAATTGTTTATTCGCACGGATAAAATCAGCAGGACTTAAAGAAGAAATTATCTGTTCCAATGTTTTAGCATATGGATACGAATTACCAGTCTTTAAATAAACATATGTACTCTTATCAGCCGTATAGAAACAAGACACATCTTTCAAGCTAATAGGCAACAATTTATCCTTAACAGGAATCAGTAGTTTATCCTTGTATTTAGGAGTAGTAGACAACTGTGTTAATTGGGATAAATAATGGATGATATCTTGATGATTCCATCGGCTAAACTTATCTAAGGCCCGTTTCAATTCTTCCGGCTTAATCGGCTTCAAGATATAGTCTATGCTGTTTACTTTGAAAGCGTCGATCGCATATTGATCGTACGCCGTAGTAAAGATAATCGGTGCCTCCACCTCTATCTGGTCAAAAATAGCGAAAGCGGAACCGTCCGATAAATGAATATCCATAAAAATCAAATCCGGCCTCGGATTGGCTTGCAGCCAACGTACCGTTTGCCGGACACTCTCCGTATTTCCCATGATCTCAATCGTGGGATCTATTGTAACCAACATATCCGCTAAGTTCTCATAGGCGGCGGTCTCGTCCTCTACGATCAGTATTCTCATATAGCATCATTTTAGGGGTAGGTATACCTGAAACTCATCCTCATCAGATTCTACCCGTATTTGTTTATTCATTAATAGCAAGAAACGATTCTCCAGATTCTTAAGCCCGGTTCCATTCGTATCCGGTAAGGTCAATTTCGGATAGATTGGATTAGAAACAACCAGTTCCATTCGCTCGTTCAGCCGGATCAAGATATCCATCCGGTGCTCGCTGTCTATAATATTATGTACCGTCACGTTCTCTACCAACGGAAGCAAAGATAATACGGGAATTCGCAAGTTCCGCTTATCTTCGGGAACTTCGATCGTAAAAGTAAGCTTATTGGCGAAACGGACTACCATTACATGCTGAAAAGCCTCTATAAACGCAAGCTCCTCCGACAGTGGTACCAAATTCTTTTTATCACTCTGAAGGATATAACGGAATATATCGGACAATTTCGTAACATACAACAAGGTATTCTCATCGTTTTTCTTCCGTATCAAGGAGGAGATTCCATTCAATGAATTGAAAAAGAAATGCGGATTGATCTGGTTCACCAATGCATCGCAGCGGCTCTGCAAATTCTCGACACGCAGATTCTCGATCAATTGATCCTTTTCCCGTTGATTGTGATATAGCATTTGTATATAGCCGATCAAGGTACATAACAACGCCAACACGATAAACTGGAAGATAATGATACTCAAAAAACGATCATAACTAATAGTCAGGATGGAGATCAATTTATAGACAACAAAGCCTCCGGAAACGTACAGGGCATTCCAGAGCAACCGCTCGAAGAAGGAGGTACAATCCTCATGCCTCAAGTTACTTTTCAGCAAAAACCAAATAAGTCCCCAGAAGTAAAGAAAACGGAACCCAAAGAAGAGTAAAAATCCTTGATGATCGTTCGGAGCCAGATAGCTCATGTCACAAAAGATCCATGCCAAATTCGGGTAGGCGATAAACACCGCGCAAACCAAACTGACCAACCAAGGTTTAGCCTTGACCACTGATATCTTTTCATCCAATGAACCCATACGATTGTATCTTTTTTCGTATACAAAGGAATAAAAAATCATTCACATCCTTCTCCAGTGCAGGAAGAAAGCGAAAAAAAAGAGTTAAAGACGAATTATCCCCGAATGATCATCCTACCGGTATCTTCAGTACTTGACCCGGACGGATATCCGGACTTGACAGCCCATTCACCTTTTGTAAGGAAGAGGCGGTAACCCCAGGGTATTTCTTGGAAATCGAATAAAGCGAATCTCCCGATTTAACCTTATAAGAGACAAAATCTTTATTAGCGGAAGCGATCTGTTTTGTAGCGGCGGAAGCTGACTTTTTCGTTGTTGTCGCAGTTGATTTCGCAGTCACGGTAGTTGATTTCACCGGAGTCTTGGTAGCCGAGGCAAAAGCGACACCCCCATTATCTACATATAATCTTAACCGTTTTCCTTTCGCTACCCGGTTGGAGCCTAGCCCGTTCCATTTACGGATATCTTTCGCTGTCACTCCATAGCGATTAGCGATCGTATAAAGATTCTCACCACTCAATACCACGTGGGTGATTTTTTCCCGGGTCGCACCACTTGGTAAAGAGCCATTAGAGTTATTCGCAGAAATGCAATTCGCCAACAGTTCCTCGATCCGATGCGTATAGACCGTATCTTCTTTATCGATAAAAGCATAGGTTTCCGCCGCAGGTAGTTTCAAAACCGAAGGGCGGGTATTACCCGGAACGATGTCTCTTTTATATTGTGGATTTAACGCACGCAACGTCTCAATATCTACTTGCAATAGATCCGATACCTGCTGCAAATGTAGGGCATTATTCACCATGACCGTATCCGTGGCTAGCGGCAAGCTGGTTTGCATCGGACAGATGTTATGCTCGCAATAATAATTCATGACGTAATTGGCGGCGATAAATAAGGGGACGTATGAACGAGTCTCTTTCGGTAAATAAGGGAAGATATCCCAGAAGTCCGTCTTGCCCCCCGAACGACGGATCGCTTTATTCACGTTGCCCGGCCCGCAGTTATAAGATGCCAACACTAAATTCCAATCCCCATAGATAGCGTACATATCCTTGAAATACTTACAAGCGGCCTCGGTCGCTTTCAAGGGGTCCCGGCGCTCGTCCACCAAGCTATTAATCTCCAAGCCATAGCTCTTACCCGTAGGAAGCATGAATTGCCATAAACCACAAGCGCCCACACGAGAGAGGGCTACCGGATTCAAGGCACTTTCCACGACGGCGAGATATTTCAATTCAATAGGCAGGCCATGCTCATCCAACACCTGCTCGATTATCGGAAAATAAAAGTCCGCCATCCCCAGCATATAACGCACTAAATTTCGTTTACGCTCCGCATATAAGTCAATACAATCACGCACTATATTATTATAGGGCAAAGCGATCACGCTGGGAAGCCTAGACAGGCGGTCGATATAGACCGAATCCGGGAAATAGACATTCTCGTCGTCATCATGGCAAAAGTCCTCTCTTTTTGAGAAATATTGCACATGCCAAGTACGGAGCAAACTATCCACGTTCGCATCCAAGCTTTCCGGAATCAATCCGACCTCAGACTCCAGCGAGCTTAAGGTATCTTTTTCCTCAATTCGGGTCTCTTCCTGCGCATAGACCAATGAGACCAAACAATTTAAACAAATGAGTGCTAGCAGGTATCTTTTCATGTATATCAGAATTTTAGACTGCAATTCAATCCGTAAGTACGAGGCGTGACACTCGTCTTCGGACTAACAACCGGCTCCAAATGCAAGGATAAATCCGGTGATATATCAAAATCGAATAACTGGGCATCCACGTAGGCATCCACGATACTCAACGCATACACCCCGACCGTAATAATTATACTCAAGTCTCTATATCGACGAAAATAATCCTTCTGTCTTTTCAATTGATCCTTGAAATTTGAATTATTAATCGCATCCTCAGGAGCCATGGAAGTCAAGTCTTGCCAACTTTTACTCCAAGCATCCGGATTTTCCAGATTCTTAGCGGCATCATACATGATATCCTTATAAGCCGTCGAATAATCCTTATAGTTCTTGTTGTTCCAAGTCACGGCATACATACATCCCATCAAGCCACCGTAAACGATCGGTAATTTCCAATATTTCCGGTTATAGATCTGTCCCAGACCCGGTACCAAGGCGAACAAGACCGCTTTTGTCGGATTCGGCTTAAAAGCCAGCTTCATCTTCACTTCCGGTACACCCACCGAATCGGCCGCCATCAAGACGGCTTGCACGGTAGAATCCGGGGCAGCTACCTCCACGGAATCGGAAACTATAGCAGGAACGGCTTTCTCCGTCTTATCCTCCTGTGCGTTACCCATCCCGGCATAGCACATGAATCCGATCAAAAGGAGTATGATTCGATTTCTCATTTCAATTTATCCAGTAACCCGATCAATTGCTCCAACTCTTCTTCCGTGGCGAAAGGAATCGTAATTTTACCTTTTCCCTTCTCATTGCAAGTCAACTGGACTTTCGTATTGAAGTAACGGGACAAATGATCTTTCAGCAATTTAAACTCTTCCGGAAGTATCGGCTTACGATCCGATTTTTTCTTTTCCGGCAATTCCGGTTGTATTCCCTCGGCTATATTACGCACCATCTCCTCCACGTTACGAACGGAGAGTCCTTGAGCCAATATCTGCTCATATAAAGCTAATTGAACCTCCGGATCATCCACCGGGATCAATGCCCGGGCATGTCCCATATCGATCTTCTTGTCCTTCAATCCTACTTGGATCTCGGCGGGAAGTTTCAATAAACGAAGGTAATTAGCGATCGTAGCACGTTTCTTTCCAACCCTTTCGCTCAGCCCCTCTTGGGTCAAGCCGTAATTATCGATTAATTTTTGATAAGCTAACGCGATTTCGATAGAGTTCAAGTCCTCTCGTTGGATATTCTCTATCAAAGCCATCTCCACCACGTTTTCGTCGGCCGCCGTCTTAATATAAGCGGGAATACGCTCCAAACCTGCTTTTAGCGACGCACGATAACGGCGTTCGCCAGAGATGATCATATATTGCTCGGGGCCGATTTCCTTCAACGTAATCGGCTGTATCACGCCTAACGAGCGGATAGAGGTAGCCAACTCCTCCAAGGTCTCTTCCTCAAAGATGGATCGAGGTTGTTCCGGATTAGGCTGGATCTTGCTTAACTCGATCTCACTAATAGACGATGAACCACCTGTCTTCAGGTCATCCATCGTAATTAACGCGTCTAATCCACGGCCTAACGCCGATCTTTTTAATGCTGCCATAATCCTTTATTTTTTTCAACAATCTCCTGTGCCAACTGCATATGGTTGATAGATCCTTTCGAATCCGCGTCATACAATAAGACAGGTTTACCGTAACTGGAAGCCTCGCTCAACTTCACGTTTCGTTGGATCACGGTAGTAAATACCAAATCACGGAACGGACGTTTCACTTCCTCATAAATCTGGTTCGCCAAACGCAGGCGGGAATCATACATAGTCAAGAGGAATCCCTCTATCTCCAGTGCCGGGTTCAGCTTTGATTTGATAATCTTGATCGTGTTCAACAGCTTACTGATACCTTCCAAGGCGAAATACTCGCATTGTACCGGGATGATCACCGAATCGGCGGCTGTCAAGGCATTCACGGTTATCAATCCCAAAGAAGGAGAGCAGTCGATCAGGATAAAATCGTACTTCTCTTTCAGCGGTGTCAATATCTGCTTCAATATCCGTTCACGATTCTCCAAGTTTAGCATCTCGATCTCCGCTCCCACCAAATCGATATGAGAGGGGATGATATCCAGTCCTTCCACTTCAGTCTGTGTGATAGCGCCGCTCGCGTCCTCACCGTTCACCAGACATTCATAGATAGAAAGTTCTACATTACGTATGTCCACACCCAGACCGGATGAGGCATTCGCCTGCGGATCAGCGTCTACGACCAGCACCTTTTTCTCAAGAGCGGCCAATGACGCAGCCAGATTAATCGTGGTGGTTGTCTTCCCGACTCCACCTTTCTGATTTGCTAAAGCGATAATCTTTCCCATACTATACCTAATTAATTCGAGGGCAAAACTAAACATTAAAAACTGAACCAAACAGGGTTCAATCAAAACAATGCTTGTTTTGTTGATAAATCGCCCTAACTGTTGATAACTCGCAAATATAAGCAGAATAAATCAAATAGGGGGTTATAAGGCTGGTATATAGGTGTTTTTTTGGAAATGATAACGAAGTTTTAAGTTACATACAGACCCATCCCATCCTTCGGGCAATGTCTTGGAATATATTTTTATCGCAGGAAGGAACCTTTATCGTATAGATCTCAGACCGTGATTCCACATGAAAATATCCCTTTTCCGGAAGCCTTTCCTCCGGCAAGGCCTTTCCCTCAAAAGACTGTAGCTCATAATGATTATCATTATAAGACACATTGAAATATTCATTGTCATTCTCCGGATTCAGATAAAGAGTCCTTAAATCGATCCTTCCTCCCCAATAATCATCCAGCCTAGAGGATGAAATCTTAATACCCGTATACCTGCATCCAGCCCCATCATCGAAAAGCAGGCATAAGTATTGCGTACCAAAAGAATCTTTAGCCACAAGGATTTGAGGCACATCATAAAACTCTAGGATCCTATCTAAAAACAAATTAGTCATAACATCATTACCTTTGCCTTATTTACATCAAAACAATAAGATCGCCACCAAGAATAATGAGCCACACCAAATGTCTTTTTAATCATGCCATCTTCTTTGCAAGAAGAAATCCAATGATTTCACAGGATTTCCTTCCGCAATTCTATAAAACACCCCACTACACGCCATAGCATCCGAAGGTGGACATAAGTCCGGTAGCTCCTCAAACCATTTCCTTTCTTCCATGATATCGCAAATATAAGCAGAATAAACAATATACCATATCAAGAATCCCATAAATATGACTAACGAGAAACCATAGCTAAACCACGTTTACCATTTTGACAATTTGTAATATCAAGTCCCGGAGAATCGATTTTTCCGGGCTGATGGACAGTTCATTCTCAAATACGAGAAAAAATTTCAGCAATCATTTACATGACAGCGTCTTATCGAAAAACGGCCTTTCATTCTAGCGGAATTCATTCATTGTAATTCATATTTAGTGGGTTGCTTGAGGGGGTTTATGGGGTTAGAACTGGGTCGTAACAAGGTTATGATGCCCATCCACAAGTATCAACAACCCTATTCTTGACTATTCACGATGCCCATCGGCACTACCGGCGTTGCCCAACGCGACCTATCGCATAGGCTTTCACCACTTATCACGTACAAAAAGGGGGCTTTTTCAATGAAAAATGCCGTTTACAGTCATCCAGCCTCTGCTATTTTACGCTCTCCACCGAAAAGGGATGTCACACATATAGACATTTATCTATCAAAAAGAAAGAATAACAGGGCAGTAGAGCCTAGAACCTGCACGAGTAGTCCTTACAATCCACGCCGGTAGTCGCATATGACGACACCGATACTCACACAAGGTGCTCATGAGAAAAGTATCTTAGTTTCATCGCCCCATACGCCTAAGATACTTCGCCAATGAACTTAGGATACTTGCTCAATGAAACTAAGATACCTTGTTTTTGTATTTAAATATGAAACACTCGTAGGGGAACGCACAAAAGCCCCGCCGAAGTACATCGACGGAGCTCTATCTTATGAACTGTGTCTTTCCTTACGGAAATTCGATCAGTTTTCTACTTATTTAACGATTGTCTTAACAGCCTCTTCACCCTCAACAGCTACAGCTACGATACCAGCAGGTACAGCGATAGTTGCGTTGTCTGAAGTAAGAACTGTCTCAGCAACAACCTTACCTAAGATGTTAGTGATAACTACAGACTTACCAGCAGCGCCTTGAACAGTTACAGTACCGTTACCTGCTACTACGGATACGCCTTCAGTAGCGATTTCGTCATTAGAAGTTACCATATCTTCTTTTTCAGTCTTCTGGAATGCGTTGAATACCAATGCACCGTCACCACCAGTCTTAGCGTTGTCGAATGTAGCATTCACATCTGTCAATACCAAGCAACCATTGTGCATCTTCAACCAAGCGGCAGCCTTTTCAGGGGCGATAGCCTCATCCTTGTTGCCTTTTACTGTCTGATATTTCTCACCAGCAGCATATACATTAGACTCGATCAAGAATGCGTTGTTCTCGCCTTCCTTGCCATCCTCATAAGCTACAGCAGCAGCCTCAGGATTTACATAACGGAATGACCAAGTTACATTCTTATGGTTATCACCATTCAAGTAATTGATAAATGAAGGATATTCTTTCTTATAAGTAGCGATCATAGATTCGATACCCTCGTTCTTCAATTGCTCTTTCGTCATGCTTGCATACTTGCCAGTCAAGACTAACAATGTATCACCATATTGAACAGCAGGAACAAAACCTACACGAGTATAGCTACTGTTAGAAACAGCCTTCGTATTGAAGATAAACGGATTTACGTCAGCTTCACAAGTAGCGGCAGAATCAGAGAAGTTAACTAGATACTTACCATAAACGAATGCCGGAGTCTTAATATGAACAGCGTGTACACATTCGTAAGGATTATCTGTCGGAGTTCCATCGGGTTTGATGTGCTTGCCATCCTCTGTACAAGGAATGATCTTCTCACCTGCGATTACATCTTGGAATGCAGAAATCAGGTATTGAGGTTTGATCTCGCCTGCGCCACGTTTCAACCATGCAGTATCAACACGGAATGCCAATTTACCATTAGCCTTATCTTTATTCCAGATACCAGCGTAGTCTACTGTAGAATGTTGCAAGTTCGTGTTGTTCTCATCCATTAAGTACTCTTTACGGATAGACTCAACAAAATACAAGCTATCAGAAGCATCATTTACGTTCTCACCTAACAATTCATTGTTGAAACGACGATACAACGGAGTATTGTCTGGTTCTACTGAGAAAGAAGAAGTTCTCTTCTCATTCAAAAGCTCAACCTTCAAACCTGCCTCTTTACCATCATCTGCGATACCTACTTTATGAGTAGTAGCCACATTTTCAATGTTTGCAGCATACTTATAGTCAAAGCCAGCCTCATTAGCGACATAATGAGATTTAAGAATAGCATAGAAATGCTTAGCTCCATCATGGTTATTCTCCTTAAAGAAGAATGTATCCGGTGTAGCGATAGCACCCATAGCATACTTCTGGCCATAAACAGACTCCTCACGCAAATATTTATCGGTGTTAGCCAACTTAACTACATAGTTAGTTCTCTCCAATTGAGCCAAGCCCTTGATCCATTTTTTAGCCTCATCAGTAACCTTATAACCATAAGCAGCAGTAGAACCCTTAACCAACTCATAGCGGCTAGCCTCTTTCTTCACATAAAGCAAAGAGTCTTTGCCATCACCGTTTGCGATCCAATAATCCGGAGTAAACGGATTCAAGTAGTTAAATTTATACTTGTTTACAGATAACTCAGCATCTGAAATATACTTATAACCCAACTTAGCATCCTTAATCAAACTTTCTTCCAATGCGTCAAATGTAACAGCAGAAAGGACTTTATTATCTATAGATGCATTACCAACTAACTCTCCTTTCTCATTCTTCGTAAATTGAACAGTCGCTGTAAATTGCGGGAACTCACGGTTCGTAATTACAACAGGAGAAGTTTCGATAGCCTTATCAGAATGCATTGTTTTCAACACAACCCATTGATAAGCAGGCATATGCTTCGGATCTTGAGCATCCAATTTAACCCATTGAACATCATTATTAGCCTCGCCAGCAACGTTGTCGTTCAGATGGATAGGAGCAGCCAATACTTCACCCTTAGCGTTCTTGATAACATAAACACCATCGTTTACAGATGTCTTGTCCGTGCTAGTGAAACAGCCGTCTACACCAAAACTAATGTGTGTATTAATCGGTTTTTTGCCAATTGTAGCAATACGATCCGCAACAGTAAAGTTCTGCAACTTAACGAACAAAGAATCAGCTGAATCTGTTCCTTCGCAAGTAACCGCATGATATACAGTACCGTACTTAATTGGAGTCATATCCTTCCAATAGTCATTCTCTGTTCTCTTCTCCGGCAAATAACGAGCCTCTTGAACCTGAATGAACAAGCTATCGCCAGAAGGTCTGTAAGTAAACAAGAACTTGTGTTGGTTAGCGATTTCACCTGACGTTAAAGCATCCTCAGAACCCTTAGCTTTGACATCAGTCCAACCAAACTTCAAGAATTGAGTACCTACACCATTAGCGGCAGTATCTACCTTCAAATAAGAATTTTCTTTTGCTTTATCCGTTACATACACGAAGTTATGATCAGTATCGCTGTTAATACCTTTAGCAACAAAAGCTGTTGTAGAGAACGGGTTTACATCTGCGTTAGCGTCCGGATTAAATTTCAAGACATTCTTATTTTCTTTCAAATAAGCATTAATCTCAGCGGCACTCAACACATATGTACCTGCGTTGAACAACGTGAACTTCAATGCGTCTTGATAATTCTCAGCCTCATTTGCTTTGATTTTCTTAGCCTTAATACCATCGCCCTCCGCTAATAAAATCAACACATTATCTGCCTCTTGATAAGTATATAATGTTTGATTCCTTTCTAAGCTTTCCTTATAAACAGAAGAGAAGGCCCATCCACCATAAGATTCACCAACAGAAAGAGCACCAGTCGTTTCACCAACTTTCATGCCATCGGGCACATTAATCGCCAACATTGCACTCTGTCCCTTGTTCACAAAGTCATAGATAGGTTGTTGTCCTCTGTCTTGTGCCTCAGTGATCTGAACACACCACAAAGAAGACTTCACGTCTGACAAATTCGCAGAAGTGACCAATTTGTACTCACCCTTATCATTTACAGTAAGAATTTTACCATCAGAAGTTCTTAATTGATAAACTCCCTTCGGCGTTGTAGAACCCAACTCACTCATTTCGGTAGCATCACCGCCCTTAAGAGCACCGCTCAAATCCTCTGCCTGAGCTGTAAATGCTGAAGAAAAAAGCAAGCTAGCGCACAAAAGCGTAGAAAACTTTTTGTTCATAATTAAATAATTTAATATTAATACTAAAGTGTAATAAGCTCTTCTATTGGATTGCCTGCCTTTTAAACGGACTTAGGGCAATCGGTTTTATTCATCATTGCAAAGGTACGCGTTTCTTTGATTCGTGCAAATCTTCCCTATTATTTTTTTGTTACCATATACGCTTTCTTATCAATCAAATAGGCTATTCATTACGAAACCGCCGATTATAAAGACAAACCATCTCTTATCCAATACCACAATACTTATCTTCGGTTCATTCCTCCAACAGATATACACTATTACACACATTTTACAATGTACGTGTACATTATAAAAATACGTGGTAAAAAAACACTCCGATCAAAAAGTCATTTGCAATAAGAGACTTCCTTAAAAGCATAACGGCGAATGCTTCCATCCCGTAATGCTAGCAAAAGATGCCCGGTTGATTCTATATCATGGATACAGGCCTCGAACTCGCCGGACTCATCCTTATAACCATGATACCCCTCTCTTCTATACAAAGCGGATTGATAACGAGCTCGAATATCCTCGTGTTCCTCTTGGAGAAGAGATAAATAATAGCGATAGAATATTGAGAGGAAACGGTGCAAAACCTCTTCCCGATCTACTTCCTTACCGATTATTTGAAACAAAGATACAGGATTCGGAGCATCTCCTCGAAATACCGTTTGATTCAAGTTTATGCCGATCCCGATGATGGAGCAATACAGATTATGCCCCGACAGGTCGTTCTCAATCAACATTCCGCAAATCTTCTTGTCTTTCCAGTAAATATCGTTCGGCCACTTCACGGTGATATGATCCGCATATAAGTCCAACGCCTCCTTCACGCTTAGAGCTGCTATTTGAGAAATCAAGAACTGACGGTTCGCAGGGATGCACGTAGGGTACAGGACTAAGCTAAACATCAAGTTCTTTCCCGCCTCAGACTCCCAAGTATTCCCGATCTGACCACGTCCGGCTGTCTGGAAATCGGCAACGACCACACTTCCTTCCGCAAGAGATTCCTTGATGACCAACTCACGAAGCAAGCTATTCGTAGAAGCGGTTTCCGCCACACGCAAGATGCGGGGAGATTCATTATCAGTGCTCATCATTATAAATTTCCCTTATATTTTTTGGTAGTTTAGCGATCACTTCCCGGTAAGAATGGAAGATCCAGCGTTTAATCTCCTCGTCTTCCATATCCCGGTCCAGATAAATGCTATTCCAGTATTTCTTATTAAAATGGTAAGCTGGCTCAACCGCCGTATAATGTTCCCGTAACTCTTCCACATAATCCGTACTACATTTCAAGGAGACATGAGGCTCCTCCGCATCCAAAGGAAGCAGCAGGAACATCTTATTCTCTACCTTAAAGACCAGCGATACCTCATCGAACGGGAAACACTCGATGGTATTCTTCAAGGAAAGGCAGTATTCACGTACTTCTTCTATATTCATAACTTTTATCTTTTAACGGCAAGGAGCATAGAAAGCATCTTCGATATGGTCGATCAGGAAACCCGTCTCTTTCTTGATCAATGTCACGATATCAAAACGGACTGGTAAGTCTATATTAAAATAACGGACATAGGCATCCGCAGCGGCGACAATCCTCCGAATCTTCTTGGTGTCTACCGCATCTTCCGGTGAAAGCAAAAAATCCTCAGAGCGTGTCTTTACCTCCACCACGATTAACTCATCTTCCTTGACAGCGATAATATCCAGTTCATAATGATGCCAATGCCAATTGGTATGCAACACGTTATATCCATGTTTTACCAGATAGGCACGAGCCTCAGACTCACCTTCCCGACCCATATCGTTCTGTCTTGCCATCGCATTAATTTGCACAAATATAGCCATTTTCTTTGTTATTCGGCTATTCACTCGTACATTTGCAAATGTATGAAAGAAGAACGTAAATATTCATCGGCTCACCCCAATCATCCGAGGGTACACAAAGTGACCTTTATGCTGAATGACGAAGAGCATAAAGCGGTAAAACGTTACCTTTCACGCTACAAGATCGAGAATAAGTCCCGTTGGTACCGAGAGACGATCCTTTCTCACATCCTCAAGACCTTGGAGGAGGATTATCCGACTCTTTTCAACGAAAATGAGATGAGAAGATGAATCCTTTCAATGACGAATATTTCATGAAGCAAGCGTTGGTGGAAGCTCGTGCGGCAGCGTCCGAGGGTGAGGTTCCCGTAGGAGCTGTTATCGTCTGCAACAACCAGATCATAGCGAGGGCGCATAATCAAACCGAATGCTTGAACGACGTGACCGCACATGCCGAGATGTTGGCGATTACGGCCGCCGCCGGAGTCTTAGGAGCGAAATACCTGACAAATTGTAGTCTATACGTAACCGTGGAACCCTGCATAATGTGTGCCGGCGCGATCGGATGGGCACAATTAAGCACGATCGTATACGGGGCATCCGATGATAAAAGAGGTTTCTCCAAATTCGCCCCTCAAGCCTTCCATCCGAAAGCGATTATCAAAAAAGGTATCCTTGAAAAAGAGTGCGCGGAAGAAATGCAGCGTTTCTTTAAGCAAAGACGCTAAGCTCTATTTAACTTCCTCGTAATCCACATACTCCCCTTCATCCTTGGCGAATATCTTCTTACGGTGCACATAAGGTGTACGATCATCATCATCGTCCCGGGCGGTAGTAGTCGTAGAACGATGTCCGGAAGTATTGCTATTTGTTTGACGACGTTGTTCTCCCTTACGAGTGCTGTTTCCGCTACCAAAAAAGATGTTCTTAAAGGTACGCAAGATGGAGAAACCCATCAGAAACACCAACAGGATAAAGAAAAAGAATATTACAAACAAAAACTTAAACATAATCCGATACTTAAATGATTCTTTACTATCACAAACACAAAGATAAGAATTCTTGTTTATCCCTTTTTGTTAAAAATAGACAAGACTATATATAACAGGATGGTTCCAGAGATTCCCAAGAATCCCCATAACGCCACGAAAATAATGGCACAAGCGATCAATATATAGCGAAGCTCATTACCCTTCCACGCTAAGGATTTCACCTTCAGCGAGAACATCGGTATCTCAGACACCAACAGCAAGGAGGTAATAAACGCCAAGATAACAGTCACCAACACGAACAAGCCTTCATTCGCATGGACAACCGGTAAAACAGAATATCCCACCGAAGCCCAAAATAAAGCATGCGCCGGAACCGGCAAGCCGATAAACGAGGTAGTTTGCCGTTCATCAATATTGAACTTAGCCAAACGCAAACCTGAAAACGTAGGGATCACGAACGCCAGATAAGGGATATACGTATTCAAAGAGCCAAAAGGCAAAGCCGTAGAAGCCTCTCCCAACAACCAATAGACCACCATGCCCGGAGCGAAGCCGAAACTTACCATATCCGACAAGGAATCCAATTCCTTTCCCATCGGCGAGTAAGCCTTCAATAAACGAGCGGCAAAGCCATCGCAGAAATCAAAGACCGCGGCTATAATAATCCAAATCAACGCAGATAAAAGATTTCCGTGCAAGGCCATAACACTGGCGACACAACCGGACAGAAGGCTTAGACACGTAATTGTATTAGGAATATGTTTTCTTATACTCATTTTGACAAACGGGCTATAGGCGTTTGATTGCCTGTTACTTTTTGATCCATCTCTATTAACACCTCTGTTCCTACCGGCAGGTAGACATCCACGCGAGAACCGAATTTAATAAACCCCATTTGCTCGTCCACATGACATTTCTCTCCCGGCTTGGCATACGTAACGATGCGGCGTGCCATCGCCCCGGCAATCTGACGAGCCAAGACATCCACCCCGTTCCTCGTGGTAATCACGACCGCCGAACGTTCGTTCTCCGTACTACTCTTCGGCAGATAAGCCGCCATAAAACGCCCGTTCTGGTGGGAAACATGCTTAACGGTACCGTTTACGGGAAACCAATTAGCATGCACGTTGAAGATAGACATAAAGATAGATATCTGTAGGCACTCCTTATGAAGGATCTCGTTCTCCATCACTTCCTCGATGGCAACGATCGTACCGTCGGCGGGAGCGATCACCAAGCCTTCCGAATCATAAGGAAACCGGCGGAAAGGACTACGGAAGAAGTTTAATACCAATAGGAACAATACGGTAGAAACAAAAGCGACAGAATAAAACAGCATACCCTTACCTACCGTATGGTACAAAGTTATATTCACAATAAATAATATTGTAAACAACGTAAGCAGTAAACCGGTTCCTTCTTTATGTACTTTCATTCTTCTTTGACTGTATCGTTTTATACTAAGAATCTGCAAAAATATTCATTTTTACCGAATATCAAAAATATATCACTTATTCACTGCCTCTATTTTACCTAACTCTACGTACCAAAGGTATCCATCGACCCGCTCGAAACCCATTTTACGGATTAATTGCAGGTAATTTCTTACCTGATTAGGATGGCGCTTATCTTGCCGTTCGCCAAATTTATAATCCACGACAATAACCTTACCTCCTTTTATTATCACCCGGTCCGGGCGTTTAGACAAGCCTTTACCGAACAGGATATCCACTTCATTCAAGACACGGGCGGAACCATCATACCAAGCCTTTACCTCCTCCGCTTGCAATAATTCTTCCAGACGGCTGATCAACTCCGCCGCTTCCTCCCGGTTAATCACCCCGGCTAACCGATAACTTTCGACCGAAGCGGGAATATCTTTCGGCGTACGTATCCGACTCAATACCTCATGCATCAAGGTACCGTGCTTCCGCCTGGCATTATCGAAAAAGAATCCTTTCCCATGCAGGCGTAATTGTAAACGATCAACCGGGGAAACGGAATACAGGCGGCTCATGGGGATTTCCTCCAGGGTATCTTCTGCCGTTCTACCCGAAGCTGGATGCCACCATTCGCCCCTTTCAAAGGTATCATCCTCGATATCCGTCTCCACCCCCGCCCACAATAGATCGGCGATGGAAGTTATCTTCTCAACCTTACCTTCCTTGTTGATCTTCCTCGGACGGGGGGAGAATACGATCAGTTCTTCTTTCGAACGGGTAAAAGCGACGTATAAGGTGTTCAAGTTATCGATGAAAGCATGCAAGCGCTCCTTGAAATAATCCTTGGCGAAAATCGTGCTACTCAGGATCTGTCCGTAACGGACAGGAACTAAGTGCAGGCGGTCAAACGGCTTCTTCTCCGGGTGGCACCAAAGGATAACGGGCTTTGTCGGCTTATGGTCGATCTCCCAGTCCCCGAAAGGAATGATAACGACCTTAAAACCTAAGCCCTTGGATTTATGTACGGTCAAGATGCGGATAGCGTTTTGCCCATCCGGGGTAGCGATCGTCTTTCGATAACCGGTCTCGTCCCACCATCTCAAGAAACGGTTCAAATCTGCGCTTTCTTTTTGGGCGTACTCGGAAACCATATCCAGAAAAGCTTGCACGAATACCTGTTCCGTTTCCGGGAAGTAAGCGGAGAAGTTACGGAAGAGCCCTTCGGTTACCTCGTACAAGGATTGCCGGGAAATAGACTGAAGGTTTTGGAAAACAGACTCATCCGCCTCGCTCTCCCCGAATTTTCCGGTTAATACTTGATAGGCATACATCGCCAATTTCCTGTTCGTCCGGTCCTCCGGATTTCGCAAATAGCGCAATACGGCGATCAGGAAACGGACCGCCGGAGAACTACCCACGAACAGGGCATCATCGGAGATGATATCGTAATTGTATCGGTCGGACGGATGCTCTTCCTTATAGGCTAGCAACGTACCAGCCACTAAAGCGCCTTCTTGATTGGTACGCACGAGTATGGCGATATCTTTTAGCGCGTAACCGTTATCCTGCAAGCGCTCCAAGGTAGCGGGCAATCGCTCCATCGCCTCCTGCTTCCAGTCCTTATCCTCATCACCGGAGAGGAAATCGATCCGTACATGTCCATCCTTCTTCTGGAAGGGCGGGGGGACACGCTGGGAACTATCGTCGTAGGCCGCCATGATCCTCGCAGAAAAGGCCGTGCGCTCTTCCTCGCTTAATGAGGAGTTTTTCAACGCCTCATTATATAGATCCTGCAGGATCGCCGGAGCGGCGGTGAAGAATGCGTTATTAAACTCCACGATATGGCGGCAGCTTCGCCAATTATCCATCAGGGTTTCCTCACGGACTTGCTCGTCCTCGAAATCCCTGCGGACTTGCTCGTCCAATAGCTTCCAATCCGAGTTACGAAAACGATAAATACTTTGTTTCACGTCGCCAACGATCAGATTCGCCCGGCCATTCGCCAGACTCTCCTCCACCAAGGGGCGGAAGTTATTCCACTGCATGCCGCTGGTATCTTGGAACTCATCGATCATATAATGATCTACGTGCGTACCCGTTTTCTCGTAGATAAAGGGGGCGTCACTGCCGCTGATGACCTTATTCAGCAACTCGGTCGTATCGGCGATCAGCATGACATTCTTTTCTTCCCGGTAAGAGGCGATTTGCCGGGAGATATCGGTTAAGATCCCTAACGTATAATAATAACGTACGATCTCCCGGGCCGTGTTATAGGCCGTCAGGTTGGCGAACAGGGATACGATATTCTTTACGCAGGCATTCAACCCTTCCTCATATACACACCCGATGATCTGCCGGAGACCCGGTGGAGTCGTCTTGGTCGTATAGGCATCCGGATTATCCGGCAAAGCTTGGAACGTGGCTGTCGGCTCTTTCATCTCACCTTTCGCCAGCTTCTCGAAATAGAAAAACGGGGAACGACTTCCTCCCTTAAAATCCGAGGGTTGTAAGGCGAACTGTTTCAGCAACGCCACTCCCTCCTCTCCTAAACGTTTCGCCTCCGCCTCGACGGAGCGGATAATGGCGTATAGCTCATTCTTATAGGCATCGAGCGCCTGCTTATCCGCGATATCCTTACCTACTTCCTCGCTAAATGCCTTATAACTCTCCTTAAAGACCTCCCGGCTGAGCGACATGATGTCTTGCCGCAAACTCCAGCCGCCTCCATCCTCGATCTTGTCCTCGGCGAAACGCAGCAGCCAACCTAGCAAATCCTTGCTCTCCGGCTTCTCCAGATCGGCCAGCAGGTTATCGATCGCCTCGGTCAAGACCAGTTCTTGGTCCATCTCGATGCCATAACCGCCTTGCAAACCGATCTCGCGGGTAAAGGCACGCATCGTTTGCTGGAAAAAGCGGTCGATCGTACTGATATTAAAAGCGGAGTAATCGTGCAGGATAGCGACCAGAATCTTCCGGGCCTGCTCCCTCACCTGCCGCTCCGTCAAGGAATAGGCGGAAGAGAGTAGCTGGATATAATCGGACGCACGGCCGGAAGCGAGGTGATAAAGTTCTTGAACGATACGGGTTTTCATCTCATCCGTCGCCTTATTCGTAAACGTCACGGCCAAGATCCGGCGGTAAACGCCCGGCTGGGAGAAGAGCAACATCAGGTACTCCCCTGTCAGCTTATGCGTCTTGCCCGCCCCGGCGGAAGCCCTATAGATTGTTAGCATAGCGATCGGGGATTAGATCGTACGGCTTTTCGAATAGCCCTCTTTCCGGAGGATATCCAACACCTTGGCACGCAGGTCCCCTTGGATGATTATCTCCCCGTCCTTAGCGGAACCGCCTACGCCGCATTTCACTTTCAAGAGTTTTCCCAAGGCGGTCAGATCCTCGGAAGTGCCCCGGAACCCGGTGATCAAGGTAACCATCTTCCCTCCCCGGTTCCGCTTATCCAAGGATATGCGCAAAGCTTGTTTCTCCTTCGGCAACGTATCTTCCTCTTCCGTATCTCCCGTATTATATTGAAAATCGGGATTCGTGGAGTACATCACGCCTAATCGATCTTTCCAATCATTATTCTTCATAAAAATACCACTTTATTGGCTCAAAGCTACGTATTAATCTCCGAATAGGCAAACAAGGGCGAAAAGGCTATCCTATCAAGATGGAACTATTACCATTTTACTACATATAAAACCTTTATTTTCAGGCAAACCTCTTGCTTAATAAAGCGGAATCACTACATTTGCTACCAGAATCACGTTTGCTACATATATCGCTTAGAATTAACGGCCATGAGAAATATCATTCTTTTTATTTTTATTATACTAACGGTCCACTTGAACATGAGCGCACGAGGCTCCGGCGAGAAACCGTCTATAGTCGTACTGCACTCCATCAACTTCGAGGAAAGCTGGACGAAACAGACCTATCTTGATATAGAAAGAAAATTCGGGGAGGAAGGGTTTACCGTAAAGGCGATTCCCTTACAGATCCCCGGTATCCGCACTATGGTAGGGTTTCAAGAGAAGAGAACAATGATCCTAGAGAGAGTTCCCGTGCCACCCACCTTAGTCGTATGCATAGGAGATCCCTCTTGGCTTGTCGCCCGCCCGTTGTTTGACAAGGAATGGAAAGATATTCCCTCTATCATCTGCTACGCCAGAGATTATATGTACCCGAAAGAAGAGTACCTGATAGACCTAGATAAAAACGTGCTCGATACGCTGGTTCCCATCACGGACGTAGTAAAAGGCTATAACGCCACTTTTATAAAATACCCAGTCTATATCAAGCAAACGATCGAGCTAATCAAAAAGCTACAACCGGAATTAACCAAACTGGCCTTTATTTTTGACCGCCGTTATATAAGCCAGCAAACGAAAGCGGATGTAGAGGCCGTGCTACGGAAAGATTTTCCGGGCATCCAATTCGAGCCACTGTCTACCACCTCCATTTCCACCGAGAACTTATTGGACAGACTGGCCTCTTTCGACAATAAGACCGGAGTCCTTTATTACTCATGGTACAGGACCCGGAAGGATAACGAGAATCGTTACCTAGTCGATAACGTCCAGAAAATGACCAATAGTTTCTCCGTCCCCCCAATCTTTACCTTGCAAGACGTACAAACAGAAAACGGGAATTTCGCCGGGGGATATTATGTTTCTCCGGAGGATTATGCGCAGGTGACGGTCAACACGATCGAAATGATCCTCTCGGGGAAAGATAGTAAGGAAATCCCGATCCAGACCGCGGAAACCCCGAGGGCCTACCTAAATTACCAGCATCTATTGCTTCACCAGATCGATCCCGGCCTATATCCCCCGAACGCCACGTATTTCCAAGAGCCTCCCGGTTTCTTACAGAAATACAAGATCCATATCATAAGCCTACTCGTCATTCTGGCGTTATTGATAACGATCGGGATCTTACGGGTCCGCCTCTTCATCCAAAAGCAAAAGGCCAAAGACAAGGAGCTGCAAATCGCACGCCAAGCGCAAGACCTGAACCAGAAATACCAGCTCGTCTTGAAAGCCAGCAACATGATGACATGGATATGGGACGTAAAAGAAGCACGGCTCGAATGTAACAATATTTACCTGACCCAAAGATCCATTCGCGACAAGGGAACCGACGGCCAATTCTGCATGTCGGCGGACGAGTTTTATAGCGGCATTCACCCCGAGGACTTGGAACAGATGCAAGACGCGATCAATAAACTAATCGCCGGCGAGAGCATATCGATCGACGAGGAGATCCGTTATTTAGACGATACAGGGCTTGAATATACATGGATAGAGATCTTTGCGATCGTAGGGAAAACCGATCCGGAAGGAAAACCCGCCTACTTAACCGGAGGTACTACCCTCATCAACCAACGGAAAAAAATGGAACAAGAACTGAGGGACAAGGAGAAGATAGAGGAATCCAACCGGTTGAAATCCGCCTTCCTAGCGAACATGAGCCACGAGATACGTACCCCGCTGAACGCTATCGTAGGCTTTTCCAACCTGCTAGCGGAAACTTGCCACTCCGAGGAGACGAGAGAGTTCTGCGAGATCATCGAGACGAACAACGAGCTTCTCCTTCAACTCGTGAACGATATCCTGGACCTATCGAAGATCGAGGCCGGGCAAATGGATTTCATCTATTCCGAGTTCAACGTATCCACGCTATTCCGGAGCTTATACCAGACCTTCCAAAGCCGGGTGAAAGACGGTGTCACTCTCTATTGCGAGATACCTGAACAGGATTGCGTTATCTATTCCGAGAAGAATCGCTTGACCCAAGTGATCACCAACTTCCTCACGAACGCCTGTAAGTTCACGTTCCAAGGGGCTATCCGCATGGGATACAAGGAGAGGGAAGATGGATTATACTTTTACGTAAAAGATACCGGAAAAGGTATTGAGCGGAAGAACCTCCCGCACGTATTCGAGCGTTTCGCCAAATTCGATTCCTTTATCCAAGGAACCGGACTCGGACTATCCATTTGCCAAACGATCCTAGAGAATCTTCACGGGAAGATCGGCGTAGAGTCGGAAGAAGGAAAAGGGAGTACTTTCTGGTTTACGATCCCATGCGCTGTATCAAGACCGTAGCGTAAGCCGAGATCCCTTCCTGCCGTCCGGTGAAGCCCAGCTTCTCCGTGGTCGTAGCCTTGATAGAGATATCCTCCTCGTCCACGTTCATGACCTCGGCCAGCGTTTTCTTCATCAGAGGGATATGGGGATTCAATTTAGGGCGCTCGGCGGCTACGGTGGCATCGATATTACCCAACTCATAGCCCGCCTCTCTTAAAAGCCTCATGGTATCCCGGAGCAAGATCTTACTATCGATATTCTTATATTCACCAGCCGTATCCGGGAAATGATAACCGATATCCCGCATATTGGCCGCTCCCAGTAAAGCGTCGCAGATCGCATGGATCAACACGTCCGCATCGCTATGTCCCAATAGGCCCAACGTATGCTCGATCTTAATCCCGCCTAGCCATAATTCCCGGTCCGGCACCAAGGCGTGGACGTCATAGCCAAAACCTACACGTATCTTCATATCCATTTATCTGAAAAGGTTCTTGATTCCATCCATATCGAACGACAAGGAGAAGCGCAATGTCTGGTCCAACGGGTTACTCTGTACCGTACTGATCAGATAAGCGGCATCCAACTGGAAAACACTCATGCGGAAACCAGCACCGACTGAGAAGTACTGACGGTTTCCCTGATATTTATTCTCATAGTAATAACCGCCACGAACAAAGAACTGCTGATTGTAATTATACTCCAGACCGATAGAGGCCATAATCTCCTCTAGCTCGCCCTTGAAGCCATTCGGCGAGTCACCGAATGATTTGAAGATACCCGTGATCGGGGACATATTGTTATATTCATCATGTTTTTCCTTATAAGCAGCCTCATCCTCGGGAGTCGTACCTTCTTGAATAGGTTCGGTAGGAACTAAATATTTACTCAAATCCACATAGATACCGATTTGGTTATAATCATCGATCGGATACAGTAAACCAGTTCCAACCTTTAACATCGTAGGCAAGAATTGGTTGGTATTTCCACCGTCGTAAGAGACCTTCGTACCGATATTGGAGACATTAAAACCAAAGCTCCACAGGCACTCGCTATTCCCTAAGATCACGTATTTCTCCAGATAACCGGCGATATCAGCGGCAAAAGCGTTATCCGGAACCATATCCGCATCCGACGAGGCACCCATGTCCGAACGAATATAGCGCAAGGCGACCGCCATAGAGAACACATCCGATAATTTACGGCTATAACTTACATCAAAAGCCATCTCATAAGGATTCAATATGAGCTGATTACCCATTCCTCCATCCCGGCTTTCCTGTACTTCTCCTAAAGAGAAATAACGCAAGGAAGCTCCGATCGCCTGCATATCGCTATCGCCTAATTTATAATAACCGGCCAGATATGCTAAAGCCACATCATTCACCAATTTACGTAACCAAGGCGTATAGGATAAAGCGACTCCGGCCTTACTATAACTAAAAGCATACTTAGCCGGGTTCCAGTATTGGGAATTCACATCCGGCGTAGTAGCCACACCGTTATCACCCATAGCACCTCCGCGAGCATCGGGCGCAATAGACAAAGACGGTATCGCCGTATTAATCGGGGCGAATTTATGTTTAACATCGTCTGCGCCTCCTTGGGCATATAAAGCCGTAAATGCCGTCAAAAAGCTGAAAACCGCTAGTAACAGACTGAATCTTGAAACTCTTACCATATATTCTATTCTAAAAATACATTTACATTTATCATTCCTAGAGGGTAATAAACATACCCCCATGCTTATTATAAACTAATTACCCGATACTTTATTGTGCGAGAATGATTAATTTATTCGCTTTCGTCGCCTCTTTCGAGTTATTCGTGCTAATCGCCGCCCGATACAGATAAACTCCCGGGCGCAACCGCCTGCCACCGTTATCCGTCAGGTTCCAAGTTACGATATAAGCCTTAAACAACTCGGAGGAACCGCTCTTCTCTGTACTCCATAGGAACTTACCGGTCATATCATAAACCATAACCGTCACCTTTAAGTTCGACTCCGGACGATTGTGATGCAGAAAGAATTCCACCTGATCCCGTGCCGGATTCGGGGTGGCATACATCTCGATCAGATTAGGTTTCAACCCTTCCGCCACCTCAAAAGTAAAGGTATAGGTTGTGGAGTTATTTAAGATATCCCACACCTTAAACTCGGCCGTATGCATTCCCGGCTCCATCTCGGGGATGGAGAACTGGACAAGTCCTTCGTTCTCACTATCTGGTAGCAACGCATAATAACTATTTAAGTTATAGCTCATAGAGGGCATACTATCAATCGTCAACATCATATCATGCCCTACGCTACTGCCGGTTATATTCACGCCGCTCTTATCCCACAGCTTCGCTACAAAATAAGGAGTCGTGTTTACCTTATCGCCCGAAACAAAACTGGAATCATTCAAATAGATCTGCCGGATCTTGGGACCGATCGTATCAGTCTCCGCCGTATCCGAAGTCCCCCCCACGATAAAATCGAAGAAAGAACCCTGCGCCTCTTTTGTCTCGGAAGACGCATATAGGTTTAATTTACCTTTCTTATTGGAATAAGAGATATCCTTCGGGACCATAAAAGTAAAGCTGAACTTTCCATTTCGAACCGAGTCTCTACCTATATAAATCGTATTCGGATAATCGAGATAAGTGAATTTCTCAGAGCTATTCCCTAAAGTCGTAATGGAACTTTGGCTATCAAATATGGTCGAGCTTAATACGCCCGTGAAATCCGCGGCAAAAGAACCTGACGGATTCAAGATTTCACCCTCTACCGTAATCCGGGATAACGCCTTAAACTCAAAAGGCTCATCAGAAACAGCTTCTCCATTCACAGCCGTCACCCGAGCCTTATACTCTGGATACGCAAACTTTAACGCCGGGTCTCCGATTAAGATAAAGTTCAATTTATTTGAGTCATTGAGTTGACGTTTCGTATACATCATCGCCTCTCCAAGCGTATAACGGCTATTCGCGCCTTCTTGGAACAGGTTATCGATGAGTGCCTTATTTAAGTTCGCATTATTACCGGAGAACACGACACGGGTCGTCGTAAACAAAGCGATACCCCCACTGGTAGGATTCAAGAAAACAGATTCACCCGCAGAAGTTTTCACATCGTCAAAACGGGTAAAGTCGCAGGTAGCCGTCACCCACACCGGCAGATGCTTATAACTGGAATTATTGATATCGGTTTGTGTCCATACGCTTTCGTCCGCCCAATGGGTCGTACTGCCATGCCCCGTATAATTAATCAACAACTGACCACTTTTTAATAGTTTCTCAATCTCATTATGCACATCCGGATAAGTCCCGAGGCTGCTACGCTTATAAGCATCGAAATACACTTTATTAACTAGAAAACCGGGTTGCATCTCTTCAATGGCCTCAGCAAGCTGATCTGCCTGCTTCATATGATTCGTTGTGAAGCTATCCTCATTATTTCCATCATCCGCCACGAATGTCACGTTATTCTTCCAACTACCCGAATCCTTATTCTCCATATAAGAAATCGTCTTATCCACCATCTGAGTCGCCTCCGTTACTGTACGGATTGGAAAGCGCCCGACACCCAGACACATCTTATCTCGGCTAAAATTACTGCCGGAAATATCCTCTAAAAACGCAAAATAATCATCTGTCGCATAAGAGTAGACATTCAATGACTCTTGAGACTGGAAAGTCAGGAGCATATTACTCCGTGAAACACCTTGCACCTCACCGCTTATCCCCCGATTATCATAGATCCCGTCTCCGAAAAGCAATAAATATTTTGGAGGATTACCCAAAGAAGAACTACGATCGTAAAACATCTTCATCAAACGACGATATGCCGTCGCATCTGGAGTTCCACTAGAGAACTCGTTATAAATCGCCTCTGGAGTTACGACTTCAACAGTCAAGCCATCTTTCTCACGGTGCGCAACCGCCAAACGCTCCGCCTGCTGAACCAAAGACGGAGCCGATATAATAATCATATCCCTCTGTTCCAAACCATGCAGATTTGAGGAAGCGACTTCTCCCACGACTTCCGGAGAAGGAAATGTTTGATTGGTTTGAACCAACACAAACTCCCTCAATCTACCCGCTGGTATTGTAAATGAAAGTTCAGAACCATTCAGATCGGCTTCCACTCTCTTCACATTTAACGCATCGGTCACATCAAACACCAAGGTATTCGAATTCGCCTCGCTAATAACAAAGCGAGACGCATTTCCTACAGAAGTCAAGCTTCTGAAAAAAGTACAAGCCCCATAAGGGCGCAACGTACGGACAAATTGCATACGGATATAGTCCAAACGTACATTCGTATGTCCACTTGAACTATAGGAAACCACTACGTTATTTTTCTCACTTTTTGATCCCTTCCATAACGCGGTGGTTGTCCCGGGAATCGCCTTTGTATACGATCTGACATTCGAGCTTACTGTTTGGATAGAAGGTATGGTTATATCCAACAATTCGGAGTCATTGATACTTAAAGAAGCCGTACCGGAGCCAGAGTTAATTCTTGAGATAAAACGCATGGTCACCTTACCGTCCGCATCCGTAATCCCGGGGATAGAAGAAAAGGTAGAAATTGTACGAGGGCGTGCCCCACTAAAGTCCTCTCCAAAAAACTCCCGGCCGGATTGGTTTACGGAGACTAACTCTTGCTCATGCAATAGATAATCATCATAAGTCGTAATCCGAGTGGAAGCACCACTCGCTTGAGCCACGGAAGTCATATCATTCGTGGGTGTGGCATCGGTCACAAAATAATAACCATACAAACAATAAGGATTATTCGTATGCACGAATGTCTGGCTCGACGAGTCATATTCCCATTTAACCGACCCTTTCCCGTAGAATAACAGGTAATCACTCCCACGCCAAACCGGAGTAGAAGGGACATCATCGATATATTCTTTACTGAAATCCTCATCCAAGGGCCATCCTCCATAGCCATGGACAGAGACTTTCGATGGGTCCGAGAAACCCATATTCTTCAAATCCGCATAGGATAATTTGTAGATTCCGGTCTTATCCACCCGGATCTTCACCCATTTCCCTTCCGATAACAGGGATTTAGAAGCATAACGGCTACCATCCGCCCATGTATATGAGCAAAGTAATAAACCTATAATGAATATATATATTAATCTTCTCATCTCACATAAAAATCCAGAAGCTTCCGCTCGCCAAGATATCCCTCCAGATGATCGTCGATCTTCACGGGACCTACGCCAGCAGGTGTTCCGGTATAAATCAAATCGCCTATTTTCAGCGTAAAGAAGCGACTTACATACGCGATAATCTTATCTACCGAAAACAGCATATTCGAGGTATTGCCTTCCTGTACCTTCGAGCCATTGATATCCAGATGGAACGGAAGCCGGTTTACATCCCCCGCTTGCTCCAGCGGAATAAAGGTCCCGATCACAGCCGAATTATCAAACGCCTTACTAATTTCCCACGGTAGCCCTTGCGCACGCAATTTATTCTGCAAATCCCGTGCCGTGAAATCAATACCGACCGTAACCTCATTATAATAACGATGAGCGAAACGCTCGGCTATATTTTTCCCCAAACGGTCTATCCGTACCACGATCTCCGTCTCATAATGAACTTCCGATGAAAAATCCGGAATAAAAAACGGTTTCCCATCTTTCAACAAAGAGGAGTCCGACTTCATAAAAATAGTAGGCTCTGATAATTCTAACGAATGATGCAGCTCTTTATTGTGAGCGGCATAGTTCATTCCAACGGCGATAATCTTCATATTTTAGTGATTCATTGAGTTCAATCGATTAAACATAACAGCTAAATGCGCATACATAGAAGTGTTCTGGACTACGATATGTTCCGGCACCCATATACGGAACGGGGTAAAATTCCAAAGAGCCTTGATTCCTCCCTCGATAATCCGGTCTGTCACCTCCTGCGCTTTCTCCACCGGCACGGTGATCACCCCGATCGTCGCGCCATATTCTTTCTGCTTGGCAGGAAAATCATCCATATGAAAAACGGGAATGCCATTGATCATGCTCCCGTCCAAATCCTCACGGACATCAAAGCCCGCCACGATCTCCAAACCATATTGGCTCAGTCCGGTGTCATGCAACAAAGAAGCGCCCAGACTCCCTACCCCAAACAGAAATGCCTTATGCTGGGATGTAAAACCGAGGAAATCCTCCAGTACGTCAACCAACGCGTTAATATCGTATCCCACTCTCGTCTTCCCGGAGATATTCACAAAAGAGAGATCTTTAGCGACCTGACTAGGATCTACATTTATCTCCTTAGCGATCTGGGTAGATGAGATAAACGCTTCCCCTTTCCCTTTCATCAACTTTACGAACGCAAGATACCACGGTAACCTCCTTAACGTAGGTTCCGGCACTTTCCATGCCTGTTTTATATCATCGCTGGCCATTGTCTAATTCTCCTATTCATGTATAACATTCGTGCAAGCCTACAAAAGTACAAAATTAAAAAGATTCACCAAAAAAGCCCCGATCGAGAAACTGTATTTAACTACCACCTTAACAGTGGTCTCACATTCAACAATCACGGCTTCGATACCGGCAAGTATGACGATCCTAGCGTTGTCGCTATCCTAACAGATAGTCCTAATCCTAGCAATTACTGGAAGGTGCTGAAACATAGGCTAAGAAAAGAGGGAAATGAGTCGGTTACAAATTGTAACCAACTGAAATTACCTTCTACCGATGGGAAATACTACAAAACCGACGTAGCTACGACAGAACAGCTGTTCCGGCTTATCCAATCCATCCCATCCCCTAAAGCCGAGCCGTTCAAACTCTGGATGGCACAAGTCGCCAAAGAACGTTTGGACGAGATGCAAGATCCGGAACTGACGATTGACCGGGCAATGAAGGAGTATAAAGCGTTAGGTTATTCAGATCATTGGATCAACCAACGTTTGAAAAGCATCGAAATCCGTAAAGACCTGACGGACGAATGGAAACGGCATGGTCTGCAGGAAGGTGTACAGTTTGCAACCCTTACGGATATTATTTATCAAACTTGGTCCGGTAAAACCTCTAAAGAATATAAACGCTTTAAAGGTTTGAAGAAAGAAAGCCTCCGCGATAATATGACGAACACCGAGCTTGCCCTCAATATGCTGGCAGAAGCGGCTACCACGGAGTTGTCCAAAGAGAAAGACCCGCAGCATTTTGAAGAGCACGCCCAAATCGCCCAACAAGGCGGAAAAGCTGCTGAAGCTGCCCGTAGACAGTTGGAAAGCGACTTGGGACATTCGGTGATCTCTCCGCTGAATGCGAAAAGCGGGTTGAGATTGGAAAAGAAAAAAGATAAAGAATAATAGATGGCAGAACAGACATTGAAAGAAAAGACGGCGAAGGGACTCTTTTGGGGAGGATTGAATACGGGTATTCAGCAGATATTGAATGTTGTATTTGGGGTGTTTTTAGCCCGTTTATTATCTCCTGGAGATTATGGTTTGGTTGGAATGTTAGGTGTTTTCATGGGGATTGCAACTGTTTTATTTGATAGTGGTTTTGGTTTGGCTTTGATAAATCGGAAAGAAGTAAAGCATGATGATTATAATTCTGTATTTTGGTTTAGTTTTTTAGTCGGAGTTATTTGTTATGTGGTTCTTTTTTTTTCTGCTCCACTCATAGCTGATTTTTTTGGACATATTGAATTAATTGATTTATCACGTGTTCTTTTTCTTTGGTTTTTAATAGGCTCTACTTCTGTTGCACCAAGTGCAATGTTAATGAAGAAAATGATGTTTAAAGAGCGTGCAAAAGTCGATATCTGTGCGATGATATTTTCTGGTGTCGTGGGAGTTGTATTGGCTATTAAAGGTTTTGCCTATTGGGGAATTGTAATACAAACTGTGGCGAATAGTTTGGTTGGTACTGTTTTACGTTGGTATTATGTGTCATGGCATCCGACTTTAACTTTTAAAATTGCTCCCTTAAAGGAAATGTATGTGTTTGGAATAAAAGTTTTTTTGACAAATGTATTCAGCCAAATTAATGCAAATATATTTTCTATTTTGTTAGGTCGCTTTTATAAACCTGAACAAGTGGGATATTACACGCAAGGAAATAAATGGATGAATATGGGATACTCTTTTGTCTGGAATATGATAG
>ENA-OPDH01000337-OPDH01000337.1-human-gut-metagenome-genome-assembly--contig:-NODE-337-length-36835-cov-3.582871_pt1 | contig 36835 bp, 30 predicted proteins | sample MGYA00241260_ERZ501500 | MGnify/ENA primary metagenome ERZ501500 (study PRJEB25962, sample SAMEA2042519) | human gut metagenome | biome: human gut; feature: human-associated habitat; material: faeces...
TTATAACATATTTTTTCAAAACGTCAACTGCTTTTTATGATTTTTACCGATTTTTTTATACTTTTTTCTTGCTTCTACCCAAAAGAGAATCTGCCACAGACAGATTCTCTTTACAATGACTTTATTTAATCTGATCAGCCAGTGCTTCTTCTGCTTTTGCAAGTGCATCCGGGATTCCTGCTGGGTTCTTTCCACCTGCCTGAGCCATGTTCGGACGGCCGCCGCCGCCACCGCCAACCAGTGCCGCAATTCCTTTGATCAGGTTACCTGCATGGGCGCCCTGCTTCATTGCAGCATCTGTTGCCATTGCGATCAGATTGACTTTTCCATCCTTTGCGGAAGCCAGAACAACAACACCTTCTCCAAGCTTTTCCTTTAACTGGTCACCAAGATCGCGCAGGCCGTTCATATCCACATCTGCTACGCTGACTGCCAGAAGCTTCACGCCGTTTACATCCTGAACCTGATCCATAACGTCGCCCAGCGCCTCTTTTGCAGCCTTGCTCTTTAAGGATTCATTCTCAGCCTGCAGGCTCTTAAGGTCTGCCATCAGGTGCTCCAGCTTCTCCTGCAGGTTTGCAGGGGTTGCCTTTACGATCTTCGCAGCCTCCTCCAGCTTCTTCTCAAGATCGTTGTAGTAATCGAATACGCCCTGTCCGGTCAGCGCTTCAATTCTGCGCACACCTGCAGCAACACCGCTCTCGGAAAGGATCTTGAATGCCTGAATTTCTCCGGTGTTGGAAACATGGGTACCGCCACAGAACTCCTTGGAGTAATCGTCCACGCATACAACACGAACCGTATCACCGTATTTTTCGCCAAATAAAGCCATGGCGCCGGATTTCTTTGCCTCATCCAGAGTCATCAGTTTGGTGACAACCGGGATATTTTCTGCAATTTTTTCATTTACTGCCTTTTCCACCTGTGCCAGCTCCTCTGCTGTCATTGCTGAAAAATGGCTGAAGTCAAAACGCAGATGTCCTGCATTATTCAGAGAACCCTGCTGCTCTACATGAGTGCCGAGTACATCCCGCAGTGCTTTCTGAAGCAGATGCGTTGCTGTATGGTTTTTGCAGGTTGCGCTGCGGTTTTCCTTATCAACAGACAGCGTTACTTCGTCATCCAGCTTGAACATGCCGCTTACCACATAGCCCACATGACCGATTTTGCCGCCTTTTAAGTGGATCGTGTCTTCTACTGCAAATTTGCCGTCAGCAGAGGTGATCACACCCTTGTCGCCTTCCTGACCGCCCATTGTGCCATAGAAAGGAGTTGCATCTACAATAATTGTACCCTTGTCGCCATCTGTCAGTGCTTCCACCACTTCATCCTCTGTGGTCAGCGCGCTGATTCTGGAAACCGCCTCCAGTTTGTCGTAACCAACAAAGGAAGAGGTGATTGCAGGATCAAGAGACTCATAAACAGTCGCATCTGCGCCCATATAGTTGGTTGCCTTCCGTGCTTTTCTCGCCATCTCACGCTGCTTCTGCATCGCTGCATTAAAGCCGTCCTCGTCAATGGAGAACCCTTTTTCCTCAAGGATTTCTTTTGTCAGGTCGATGGGGAAGCCGTAGGTATCGTACAGGCGGAACGCATCCTCGCCATCCATTACAGTCTTTCCTTCTGCCGTCATCTTTTCTTCCAGATCCGTCAGAATTGCAAGTCCCTGATCGATCGTCTTATTGAATTTGTCTTCTTCCTGCGTCAGGACATTTAAAATAAAATCTTTCTTTTCTTCCAGCTCCGGATATCCGTCCTTACTGCCTTCGATTACTGTTGTGCTCAGATTTGCAAGGAATTTACCGTCGATACCGAGCAGTCTTCCGTGACGTGCCGCACGACGGATAATTCTGCGCAGAACGTAGCCGCGTCCTTCATTGGAAGGCAGAATACCGTCGGAAATCATAAACGTTGCGGAACGGATATGGTCAGTGATGATACGGATGGAAACGTCCCATGCGTGCTCTTTGTGATACTCCTTGCCTGACAGCTCACAGACACGGTCGCGCAGCGCACGGATGGTATCTACGTCAAAAATGGAATCCACGTCCTGAACAACCACTGCCAGACGTTCCAGACCCATACCGGTATCAATGTTTTTCTGTTTTAATTCGCTGTAGTTGCCGTGGCCGTCATTATCAAACTGGGAGAATACGTTATTCCATACTTCCATATATCTGTCGCAGTCGCAGCCAACGGTACATCCAGGCTTGCCGCAGCCGTATTTTTCGCCGCGGTCATAATAAATCTCAGAGCAGGGACCGCAGGGACCTGAGCCATGCTCCCAGAAGTTGTCTTCCTTACCAAAGCGGAAAATCCGTTCCGGTGCAATGCCGATCTCGTTCTGCCAGATTGCAAAAGCTTCGTCGTCATTTTCATAAACAGACGGATAAAGTCTGTCGGGATCGAGTCCAACGACCTGTGTTAAAAACTCCCAGCTCCATGCAATCGCTTCATGCTTGAAATAGTCGCCGAAAGAAAAGTTTCCGAGCATTTCAAAAAAGGTACCGTGACGTGCGGTTTTACCGATATTTTCGATATCACCGGTACGGATACATTTCTGACAGGTAGTCACACGTCTTCTGGGCGGAATCTCCTGTCCTGTAAAATAAGGCTTTAACGGCGCCATGCCGGAGTTGATCAAAAGCAGACTGTTGTCGTTATGCGGCACCAGAGAAAAGCTCTTCATCGCCAGATGTCCCTTACTTTCGAAAAACTCAAGGAACATCCTTCTCAATTCGTTCACACCATATGCTTTCACGTTTCTTCCTCCTTCGTTGTTTCTTACAACGTTCTTTCATCGCCCCAGAAATACAGAGCCACTGTACCCGGACCGGTATGGGAGCCAATTACAGTTCCGATATTGTTGATCTGTACTTTTCCGTCCAGTTTAGGAAACGTTTCCTCAACCAGTTGTGCAACCGCTTTTGCATCTTCCATGCAGGCTGACTGACTGATATAACACTTTCCGGAATATTCCCGTCCGTTCTGCGCATGCTCTTCCATCCGCTTAACGATCTCGCGAATCACCTGTTTTTTCCCACGGTATTTGCTGCGCGGAATCAACCTGCCCTCGGAATTCACATTCAGCAGCGGACAGATATTGAGCATCTTTCCGAAAAATCCTGCGGTTTTGGAAACTCTTCCGCCACGGATATAGCTGGTTAAATCTGTTGAAAAAAACCAGTGATGCAGGGTATTGCGATGTGCCACGATCCATGCTGCATTTTCCTCCAGAGACATTCCGGCACGCTGATTTTCCAGTGTCTGTTCCACCAGCATACCGTAACCAGAAGAAGCCGCAAGGGAATCCACAACCATCACCCTGCGGTCCGGATATTTTTCTTCCATCTGGGTCTTTGCAACATTCGCCGAGTTGATGGATCCAGAAATTCCACTGGAAAGCGTCAGATGAAGCACATCTTTTCCGCTCTTTAAAACAGGCTCAAACAACGCGCAGTATGCCTCCGCATTCACCTGAGAGGTCACAGGCTGCGCGCCGTCTCCGATCATTTTATAAAATACTTCCGGCGAGATGGACGAGTACAGGTCATCTGCATATTCTTTTCCATCCAGCTGATAATGGAACATGGCAAAGGGAACTTCATTTGTTTCCATGAAGGTTCGGCTCATATCTGCTGTCGAACAGCAGGTAACAACATACTCTCTCATTTTTCCCGCTCCTTTGGGTATCTTATTTTTGCAAACCTGTCTTATTATAGTAAATCTTTTCGTCTCTTACAAGTCCAAAAATAAAATATCCGCAAGGTATTACTGGGAATCCGTCTGTTGCTGTTTCTTTTTCTTACGTTTTTCCCGTCGTTTTTCCACCCGCTTTTTGCCGCGCCTTATCGCCTTTATGATAAGGACTGCCGCTAAAACGGCTGCGATGGCGAGCGCAAGGATCAGCCAGATCGGCACGCTGTTATCCTGCACGCTGTAGACCGCAAACGCTGTTCCATAAGGAACCGATACAGTCACATAGCTGCCGTCCTCTTCTGTATCCGCTTTTTCCCATTTATTTTCCGTCTGAATCCTTACCGCAGCGCTGTCTGCACCGTCCGGGATCCGAAGATGCAGGACATATTCTTCCTTTTGCTCCGGCATGTTGTCGATATTCCAGATATAGGCATAGGCAGGATCACCATCCGAAATCCTATCCGCCTGCACGCTTTCCGCAGACAACACACTCGTGTCATAGAAATCGCCTTCAACCAGGAAATCCGGTTTTAACTGGTTTGTTGCTGAAAACCACGCAAGGCTCTTGGTAAAACGTTTGCTCTCTGCCGTCACTGTTACGTTAGCAGTCACATGGGTCAGCGGGAATTTTCTGTCCCAGCTGATGTAGCAGTCCTCATCCGGCTCAATATCCGGCACTTCTTCTTCCGTCACCGTACCGTCGTAGGGAATCTGCAGCGTCGCAAGCACCTCGTCATCCTGTTCAAAGGTCACTGTCACCTGCGTAAAGCCAGCCGGAACTGTTTCCATTTGCATCAGTTCTTCGTAGGTACAGCGCTGCGCCTTTCCAATATAATTGATCTGATCGACACCACCCCACAGATCAGAGACGAAATAATTGTTTTCCAATGTACCGTCTTCATTGATACAACCCGCAATGCTGCCGATCTTTTCGGTGCGATTGCCGGAAATTGTCACCATCGCGAGGCAGTTGCTGATATCATAGCCTTCCCCGGTAATGCCGCCGATTTTATTATCGCCCTTTAAATTACACAGAGCGTAGCTCTGATTGACCCGGCTGGCAGAATATCCTGCGATACCACCGAGACCGTTGCCGGATTCCAGCTGAACCGTTCCATAGTTTTCGCATGTATGGATCAGCCCCAGCTCTTCACTTCCGGCAATACCGCCGCTATTTCTTTTTTTGCCCGCTACCGTTCCGTAGTTGATACAGTGAATCAGCACGTCGTTTGTAGTGGAACGCACCTCCACATCGGTCAGCTCTGTCAGATCCATATCAACCTCGGGATCCACATCATACTCCGTATTCATAATTCCGGCGATGCCGCCTGCATTGATGTCACCCTCAATTTTTCCATGATTGCTGCAGCCCGAAACGACACCGAGCGTCCGCTCTGTAAGTGCTTTCCCCGAAACATCGTCAATCGCACTGCCGTTTCCGAGCAGGACGTTGACATCGTCGCTGATGATATCGGTAATTCTGGAGGACGTATTTAAAATCCTGTCCAGATCGCTGGTAATCGACTGAATTCCGCCATCGACACTGTCAGTCATGCTGTCGATCGTATCGCCAGACGCTTTGCTCTGATCGGTCAGCTCCCCGGAAATATTGCTCATCGTGTTCGTCAGGGAATCTCCCGTACCTGTAAGCGTACTCTGCAGGTTTTTGATATTGTCAGATGCGGACGTAATCTCTCCCTTCATCTGATTTAGGTTATCGTCGATCTTTTCGTCATGGTTTACTTTAATCGGATCTTTTTTGAGGATATCCGTAATTGCGTCCGCCTTGCTCTCTACTTCACTCTGACTCGGGATAGAAATAGATTCCGATGGCAGTTCAGAAGGAAGTGTGGAGGGCAGTTCACTCGGCCATTCCGAAGGCAATTCCCATCCGGAGCTGCTTTCTTCCGAAGATTCCCTGGATACACTGTCCCTGGCAAACCACGCATAATCGCCTGCCTCATCGTCCCCTGCTGCCAGATATTCTGCCGCGTCGTCTGCAGGGATTGCCGCAGCTTCTTCGTTGTTGGACGACTGGTTTTGGGTGTCGCCGTTTTCACTGGAAGAAGGCTGTTCGCTCTCTGCAGGGCTTTCCTGCAAAGAACTGCTCTCCTGAGAAGAGCTTTCTTCCGGGCTGCTGCTTTCCGACGCGCTTTCCCCATCACTTTCCGACGCGCTGCTGCTCTCGGAGGAACTTTCTGTCAATATATCCTTCATGTCGTTTAACTTTCCATTGATATTATTGGCAGCATTCTCCGTATTTTGTCGGATGCTCTCCATCATTCTCGAAATTGTATCGTTTCCGATCTCGCCCAGATTATTCAGTGCGCTGCTCAAGCTATCCATATAGGCCGTCATCGCTGCATTATTGCCGGTAACGGTGCTCTTCATGGAATTGATCTCGCTGTCCAGATTGCCCATCGTATCCTCATACTGCTGCTGCAGCGTCTGGACATAGCCTCTGGTGTCAGAGGATACGCTGCGCATCGCATCGGACATCTGCCCCATCAGGTGATTGATCTCTGAAAAATCGTCCCTCACCTTTTCCAGATGATCGGAAAGATATTCCGACTCCCGGTAAGGCTCCGCCTGACCGATAATACCGCCAACGTCCTTGCGCCCCATGACATGACCCATATTTTTACAGTTGATAACCGTACCGCTCTGGCGCCCGATCACACCGCCGACATTGTAGCCGATATGTGCATAGCCGATTTCACCTTTGTTGGTGCAGCCTGCCACCGTGCCGGACGATCTTCCGGCAATGCCGCCTGCGTCATTTCTTGTCACGACGTTCTGCGTCAGATTCAGCGTTCCGATATCGATGCCGTTTAAATCCAGCGTTGTCTTTAAGTCCTCGTCGTTGATTTTTCCTTCATTTTCGCAGTTCTGAAGGATACCGCGGTTCATGCCGCAGATACCGCCGACCTCATTCGTGCCGACAATCGTGCCTTTATTATAACAGGTCAGCACGATGCCGTCCGCCCTGTTTTCCCCGACAATGCCGCCGACGTTTGTGTTGCCGGTCACAATTCCTTCAAAACTGCAGTTTTCCAAAATGCCGTAGTTCGTTCCGACGACTCCACCGACATTTTCTGCGCTGCCAGTCACCTTCACACTGCCGGAAACGTTCAAATCCTTTACCCTGCCGGTTTTGCCGACATAACGGAAGAATCCGTAATCAGAGCCCTCCCTGGAAATCTTCAGTCCGCTTACCGTATGCCCGTTTCCGTTGAAGGTTCCCGCAAAATACGGAATGCCATCAAACGAGCTGCCGGACAGGTCGATATCGTTCTGTAAGTTGAAAATCCTGCCATAGCTGTAATAATCGTCCTGGCACTTCTGAACATATTTTAAAAACTCTTCTTTATTGGAAATCGAAATCTCTTCTACGACGATATCGGCTTCCCGGTCTTCCAGCGCTTCTTCTGCGGTAACTGCCTCTTCCTGCTTCTTTTCCTCCGCATACGCCATAGAACCGTTCTGTAAAATCGCTGTTGGCAGCATGGAAACGCTCAATAACACCGCCAGCCATTTTTTACAGCTGTTCGTTCTGTTCTTCATCGCTGTCCTCCTTTTTCGCATCCTGTTCGCCCGGCTGTGCTGCTGTGTTCGGTTGTGACACGTCGTCCGGCTGTGCTGCTGTGTCCGGTTTTGCTGCATCATCCGGCTGTGTCAATCCTTCCTGTTCCATTACAAGCTCTGTCTCTTTTCCGCCAATCGGCAGTCTGGATTCAAAAGAAGCCTGCATGGAACCGCTAAAGCTTCCCTTGATCTCCGCGTCGATTTCACCCTGTATATAACCCTTGACACGGCCATTTACAATCATCCGTCCGGAAACATCTCTTCTGGTCGCCTGGGGCAGATTAATTGTCAAAGCAGTCTTTTCGATAATGATATCGCCCAGCAGCAGAATCTGCGGCAGGACAAACAGTACCAGTATAATGGAAATCAAGGTTCCTCTTCCCAGTGCAATACCGATTGAAGCAACTGTCGCATCCGATGCGATCTGTCCGATCAGAAAACCTGCTCCGGTCAGAATCGTACCGGAGGTAAAGATTGTCGGAAATGCCTGATTGATTGTTTCAATAATTGCCTCATGAATCGGCATCTGTTTTTTCAATACCATATAACGACTGGATATAACGATCGCATAGTCGATCGTCGCACCCATCTGGATTGCGGATACAATCAGGTACGCAATGAAAAATACACTTCCTCCTGTCAGCGTAGGCACAGAGAAATTGATCCAGATACTTCCCTGAATGGTCAATACCAGCAAAATCGGGAGTCCGGCGGACTGGAATGTAAACAGCAGAATAATCATAACAAACAACGCTGTCAGTACACTGATAATAATATTATCTGTTGCAAACGAAGACATCAGGTCATGATTGCTTGTGCAGTCACCAACCAGTATCACGTCTGATTTATTATAATACTTCGCGCAAATATTGCGGATGTCATCCATTGCCGTATACGCTTCGTCCCCTTCCGTCGGCACACTGACAGTCAGAACCAGTCTGGAATAATCCTCTCCCTGCAGCTGCAGCTGTGCATCATGCAGCGTATTATAAAGGTCCGTCAGCTTTTCATCCATATCCGCATCCAATGTGACGTAGCCTTCCTCATACTGATCATACAGGAATAAAAACATATCTATAATCGGCACTTTGTACTCGTCGATGCCTGTAAAAATCGGACCGTTCTGTCCCTGTTCATAGGCATATGCCATATACAAAACCCGTACGATCTCAATATCCAGATCTGTCAATTCAGAAAATGCACGAGGCGCGATTTTATCCGTCAGGACATAATCATCGTTGATCGAAACGTTTGCAAGCCCTGTCACGGTGTTGACATAATCGAGCGTTTCAAATTCCTTCAGAACCTTTTTCTCGGATTCATAATCGCCCTTCGGCACCAGAATTGCAATCTGATTCGAAACGCCAAACTCGTCCTCAATTTTATGCCTGGCAATTCTCGTCTCACTTTCCCTTGCGGCCGGAACGGAATTGACATCATACAGATAACTGCAGTTATTTGCCATCCATGCTGCAAAGCAAAGCAGTATCACAAATACAGGCGGAACGATAAATCTTGTCAGGTTCGCCCATTTACCTGCAAACGAAATATTCGGAACAAAGCTCTTGTGATGCGTGTTGTCAATTCCCTTTGCAAAGATCATCAGAATCGCAGGCATCAGGAAGAATACGGAGATCAAACTGAAAATAATTGCCTTTACCAGTACGATACCCATGTCATAGCCCAGACGAAAATGCATGAACATCATCGCCACCATGCCGGAGATGGTCGTCAGGGAAGAAGAACTGATCTCCGGTATTGCCTTTGACAGCGCAACCTTGATCGCAGATTCCGCATCCATCGTCTCATGCTCTTCCATAAAACGATCACAGAAAATAATCGCATAGTCAATTGCCAGCGCCAGCTGCAGAACGACAGAAATCGAATCCGTTACGCTGGAAATCGTTCCCATCAGGTAGTTTGTTCCCTTATTCAGGAGTGCAGCCACACCAAACGTAATCAACAGTACCGGGATTTCCATATATGCCTTCGTGGAAATCAGCAGTACTACTACAATAATCACAACTGCAAGAACCAGAATCAGATTCATGTCATTATTCAGGGATTCTGTCTGTTCTTCTTCAGAGCCGACTGAGGTAGATATATAGGTATCATAATCCGAAAGCAGCTCCTTTACCGCCTGCTTGGCATCCTTGCTGATCTCATCGTCTTCTGCGCCGTCAAAGGTCACATCAAACAGGGCGTTCGTTCCATTGTAATGATCCGCAGAATCATCAAAGGCAACTTCCTTCACGCCCTCTACCGCCTCCAGCTTTTCCACCAGCGCATCTGCGTCCTGCCAGGTAATATTCGACACCATGATCCTGGCGCTGCCATATGTCATAAACTGTTCATCCATCAGGGTCAGACCAATTCTCGTCTCACTGTCTGCCGGCAGATATTTGGTAATATCCTGATTTACCGATACTTTATTCATGCATGCTGCACAGTAAATACACGCAATGGCAAACAATACCAGAAAAGCTTTTCTTTTGTTGACAATAAAGGTTGCTACTGTCAGCCAAAAATTCCCTTTTTCCTTTTTTTCTTCCATTCGATTCACTCCTTGACCTCTGCTTTTCAACAAGAAATTTCATTCTATATTATAAAATCACTCCTTATTCTTTACAAGTAAATTTTCCCGTCAATTTCCCCAATCTGTCCAAAAAATTATATCCACTCTGCCAATTGTGTACTTGAACTTTTTCGATTAAGATTAAGGTACTGACATTATTTTAGGGGAGAGACAGAAGTTATGGAAAAGAGACAACACAAGCAAAAAGCAGTTCTGATGACAGAGGGACCGATCTGGCGGTGCCTTTTATTATTTGCACTTCCGCTGATGGCCGGCAACCTGTTTCAGCAGCTTTACAATACGGTAGACAGCATCGTCGTCGGTAATTTCGTTGGAAAAGAAGCACTCGCCGCAGTCGGCTCCACGGATAGCGTTATCAATACCTTTATTGGTTTTTTTTCCGGCATGTCAACCGGTGCAGGCGTCATCATTTCCCAATATTACGGCGGCAAAAAAGAAGAAAAGGTTTCCATCGCCGTCCAGACAACCATCGCGCTGACACTTTGCATGAGCATTCTCTGCACGGTGCTCGCCCTTTTGCTTGTTCCATCCCTGCTGCGCCTCATGGGCACTCCGGATGATGTCTTTCCTGAGGCTGCAACCTATCTTCGCATTTACTTTATCGGTGTCACCGGACTTTTGTTCTATAACATGGGTGCCGGCATTCTTCGCGCGGTCGGAGATTCCAGACGTCCGCTCTATTTTCTGATTTTCTGTGCGGTTTTGAACACGCTGCTGGATCTTTTATTCGTCGCAGTTTTGCGGTTCGGTATCGCGGGTGCTGCCTGGGCAACGATCCTTTCCCAGGGAATTTCTGCCCTCCTGACACTCTTTGTCCTGACCCGCGAAAAAGCCTGTTACCGCATCATTTGGAGTAAGGTCCGTCTGGATCCGAACATGACGAAAAAGATTTTCTTTCTCGGACTTCCCGCCGCAATTCAGATGGCAGTCACTTCCTTTTCCAATGTTTTTGTACAGGCATACATCAATCGTTTTGGTTCTGCTGCTATGGCAGGCTGGTCTTCCTATGGAAAAATTGACAAATTCTGCGTACTTCCGATCCAGAGTCTTTCCCTTGGCGTGACCACCTTTGTCGGTCAGAACCTTGGTGCACGCAAAATAGACCGTGTCCGGCAAAGCACTAAGGTCGGCACACTGCTCTGCTTTGCCGTCGCGATCCTCATTACGATTCCTGTCTTGATTTTTGCCCGTCCTCTCGTCTCCATGTTCAACCGCACGCCGGAGGTTTTAGACTACGGCACACTTTTCATCCGTCTGGAAATGCCGTTTTACCTCGCCCTTTGTGTCAATCAGGTACACGCGGGCACGCTGCGCGGTATCGGCAATACGAAAGCCCCCATGGTCATCATGATGAGCTGCTTTATCGTGTTTCGACAGATTTATCTTTACACGATCACACAATTTACAGACTCTGTCATCGCCGTCGCACTCGGCTATCCGCTGGGCTGGGTGTTGTGCAGTATCTGTCTGTTTACCTATTACCGTCACACGAAGCTGGAAACGTATCTGCGGTAAAAACAGCTCCGGACGCCAACGTTTTTGCAATGGCCTCCGGAGTTTCCTGTTTTCCGTTTTTTTCCCACATAACAAACACATTCATCAACGCACCGCCATAAAAATACAGCTCGTAGGGCGGGATCTTATAAACCGGTTGAATCCGTTCCATCATAAAAGAGTTCATAGCTTCCAATATGATATGATACAAATGCGCATCTACAAGCTTCAGGATAAAGGCTGCATACTGATCAAAATACTTCAGTGCATGTTCTATACTCCCTGGATCATGAAATTTTCCGCCTTTTTTTAGGATCTCGCTGCGTTCCCAGACATACCCGTTTACAATCTCATGAAAGTAATCTGCAAGCGCATCTTCTTTTTGTTCATAATAATGATAAAACGTCATTCGGGAAACACCGGCACGTTTTACAATATCGGATACCCGGATCTCTTCATATGATTTTTTATCCATCAGGGAAAAAACGGCTTCTCCGATGCACATCCGCGTAAAACGGGTTCTGTTTGTATATTTTTTCCCAAATAATTCCGCCATATCCTTCTCCTTTGCCCTGCATTGTAGCATCATAGCACAGCTTTCGGTTTATTTACAATCCTCCCAGTAAATCTTCCATAACATCCTGTACTGTCTCTATCTGATTTGCCAAAAAACCCTGCGCTCCGCAAAAAAGCAAGCCATTTTCTGTATCTCCCTTTACGGCATGGATCAACGCTTCTGTAATACAATAGGGTATTTCCGCCGGATTACAGTGCTTTAGACAGCCAAAGCATTTTTGCGGTCTTTGGACCTCCCCCTTCTCTACATGTTCCAGAAAAGGATTTCTGATTGCGCGCCCCGGCATTCCAACCGGACTTGACACCAGTACAATATCCTCTTTTTGTGCCTTCAAATACGCATCTTTATATGCACTGTCTGCGTCGCATTCTTTGGTTGTAATAAACCTGCTTGCAACCTGAATCAGATCCGCTCCAAGCATAAACTCATGCTCTGCCCGCGCCTTATCACAGATCCCGCCGCCGACTGCAACGGGTATTTTCCTTTCCGCCTTCTTTTCATAGACTCGTACCAGTTTCAGTATTTCAGAGATTTCCATATCATAATCCATTTTCTCTTCCAGCTGTTTTCTGGAAAATCCAAGATGTCCGCCAGCCTCCGGACCTTCGATCACTATAAAATCCGGATATCGATGATATTTTTTCTCCCAGTATTTCAAGATCAGTGCCGTCGCACGGGCACTGGAGACGATCGGTGCAATTGCAATGTCGGTATCCGAAACCATTGCCGGAAGCTCCAGCGTCAACCCGGCGCCGGACACAATAAAATCTGCGCCGGTCTCAACGGCCTTTCTTACATAGGTCTCATAATGATTCATTGCCACCATGATATTAAACCCGAGGATGCCATCCGGTGCAATCTTTCTCGCCTTTTGCAGTTCTTCCTCCATTGCCTTCAGATTTGCCAAAACCGGGTTTTGTTCAAATTCAGGCTGTAAAAAGCCGATCTGCGCGGCCGAAATGGTTCCGGCTCCCCCTTCCTTCGCCACTGCCCCCGCCAGTCCGGACAGGCTGACTCCAATCCCCATTCCTCCCTGAATCAGCGGTTTTTTCAATCTTTTTTTCCCAATCCATACCTGGCTTTTCATGGTAGTTCTCCTTCGTACTAATTTCTTCTAAAGAGGATGCCGGGTTCAAAGCTTCCGGAATCTTTCATACCGTCTGTCACAAAGTTTTTCAGGCTCCAGCACAGCATATTGTTTTAAAAACCTTCTTAATTCTTCCCGAAGCTGTTCCAACACTGATCCCATATTCTGTGTGGTCAGTTTTTCCGGTTCTTTGATCATCCGCTCTGCTGCCTGTGCGGCCACAACATCCTCTGCAGTCAGCTTCATTTTATCTGCAGCCTCAGGCGCACACTTTTTATCTTTCCAGAGTATACTTGCAAAACCTTCCGGTGATAAAACAGAATACACCGCATTCTCCATCATCCACACTTCATCTCCACAGGCGAGGGCCAGCGCTCCGCCGCTTCCCCCTTCCCCGATAAAGATGGATACCACCGGTGTTTTCAGCCTGCTTATCTCCAACAGATTTTCCGCAATTGCGGATCCCTGACCGCGCTCCTCAGCTCCAATCCCGCAAAAAGCTCCGGGGGTATCTACGAAACAAATCACCGGCCGATGAAATTTCTCCGCTTCCTTCATCAAACGAAGAGCTTTCCGATATCCTTCCGGCTGACACATTCCAAAATTATGCTTTACCCGATCTTTGGCGGAGGTTCCCTTTTCCTGGGCGATCACAGTAACCGGAACTCCTTCAAACAGCCCAATTCCTCCAATCAGCGCCGGATCATCTCCAAACCTCCTGTCCCCATGAAATTCATAAAATTCAGAAAAAAGTGCCCGGATATAATCACTGCCCACAGGTCTGTCCGCCCGTCGTGCAGCAAGCACATGCTCCCATGCCGATTCCGATTCTTTTTGCTCCAGGACCAGACGGGCTGCCGGGTTCTTTTTTGCTCCTTCCGGCATTTCTGTATCCACCAGCTGACAAAGCGCCTTTTTACAGCCTTCCCGGTCGTGCATTCTGCAGAGATCCGCCAGTACCTTTTTTAACTCAGAACGTTCTGTGATCCGATCTACGAATCCGTGCTCCATTAAAAATTCTGAGCGTTGAAAGCCCTTGGGCAAACGTTGTCCGATCGTCTGTTCAATTACCCGAGGTCCGGCAAACCCGATCAGCGCATTGGGCTCTGCCAGTATCACATCTCCTTCCATCGCAAAGCTCGCGGTCACACCGCCAGTAGTCGGATCTGTCAATACACAAACAGACAAAAGCCCTGCCGCGTGGTGCTTTGCCATTGCAGCAGATACCTTTGCCATCTGCATTAAAGAATGAATCCCTTCCTGCATACGCGCACCACCGGAGCAGGTAAACAGAATTAACGGTAAGTTTTCCGTCGTTGCTTTCTCGATCAGACGAGTCAGCTTTTCCCCGACAGCCCATCCCATGCTCGCCATCATGAAACGGCTGTCCATTACACCAAGGGCTGCCGGTATACCATCTATGGAACCTGTTCCCGTAACGATGGCTTCCTTCATTCTGGTCTTCAGCCTTTCCGCTGCCAGTTTTTCTTCATATCCCTCAAACCCCAGCGGATTTTCTCCGACCAGCTCTCTGTCTGATTCCTGAAAGGTTCCCTCATCTGCCACTCTGCGGATTCTCTCATAAGCACGTACCTTAAAATAACCTCCGCACTTTGGACAAATATAATATGCATCCCGCACTTCCTGTACGAGAATCGGTTTTTTGCATCTGCTGCAGCGGCATAATAAGCCATCCGGAACAGTTGTGGTGCTTTCTCTTTTTTTCAGAGGCTTTTTTGTTTTTTTAAAAACATGATCCAGATTCACTTGCTTTCTCCATTCCTGCGTTCCAGAAATTCAATGTCCGTTTTTCCCTGCCGGAACTCTTCATTCTCCAGAAGCTCATACAAAAAATCTACATTTGTATCTACGCCCTCTATGATCACTTCTCCCAGGGCACTGTGAAGCTTTTCAATTGCCTCCCGGCGGCTTTTCGCCCATACACTGATCTTTGCGATCATCGCATCATAAAACGGCGGAATCGTATAGCCACTGTAAATGGCAGAGTCAACACGGACACCCTTTCCTCCCGGCAAATGCAGCCCTGTAACCGTTCCCGGGCATGGTGCAAATCCCGCGTCCGGATTTTGAGCGTTTATCCTGACTTCTATGGAATGACCATTTACAGACACATCTTGCTGCCGCAGTAAAAGCAGCTGTCCATCCGCAATTCGAATCTGCTCCTTGATCAGGTCCACACCCGTAACCCATTCCGTAACCGGATGCTCTACCTGAATTCTGGTATTCATTTCCATAAAATAAAAATTTCCATCCGGCTCCAGTAAAAACTCTATCGTACCTGCGTTCACATATCCAGCTGCCTTTGCCGCGTCCACAGCACATTCCCCCATTTTTTGACGCTGACTTTGGGAAAGGCTTGCACAGGGTGCTTCCTCCAGCACCTTCTGATGCCGTCGCTGCATAGAACAGTCCCGTTCTCCCAGATAGATCGTATTTCCTGCACAATCTGCCAGAATCTGTACCTCCACATGCTTTGGTCCGGTCAGAAAATGCTCCAAATACATTGCTCCATCTCCAAAGGATTGTTTTGCTTCTGTCTGCGCTATCCGGAAATTTTTTCTGAACTCCTCCGGGCTTTGTGCCACACGCATACCCTTTCCGCCGCCTCCAAGGGCAGCCTTGATCATGACAGGATATCCGATCGCTTTTGCCTGCTCCAGTCCATCTTCTTCCTCATAAACAGCATCCCTGCTGCCCGGAATAATCGGGATTCCTGCTTTCTGCATCGTATTTCTGGCTTCCTGCTTATTCCCCATTCGTGCGATCACCTCTGCAGGAGGACCGATAAAAATAATCCCACATTTTTCACACAGCTCTGCAAACCGGCTGTTCTCTGACAGAAATCCAAATCCCGGATGAATCGCATCCGCCCCTGTTACAACAGCGGCGCTCAGAATCTGTTCCATTGCCAGATAGCTATCTGTCGGACGCGCAGGTCCAATGCAAACAGCCTCATCCGCCAGCTTTGCATGCAATGCATCCCGGTCTGCTTCGGAGTACACAGCAACCGTCTCAATTTCCATCTCCCGACACGCCCGGATGATCCGAACCGCAATTTCACCTCTGTTTGCAACAAGTACCTTTCTGATCATGTCTGTTATCAAGCTCCTATCATAAATGTCAGCTCTGCCCTTGCAACAATCTTTCCGCCTACACTGGCAGTTGCCTCTCCGATTCCCATCGGTCCTTTTTTTCGGATAATGCGTGTTTCCAGACAAAGTCTGTCACCCGGAATCACTTTTCCTTTAAAGCGGCATTTATCCACTGCACCAAAATATGCAATTTTCCCTTTGTTTTCCGGAAGCGATAAAATCGCTACTGCTCCTGTCTGCGCCAATGCCTCCAGGATCAGCACTCCCGGCATTACAGGCTCCTCCGGAAAATGTCCGGCAAAAAAATCTTCCCGGTATGTAACACATTTATAGCCAACTGCATATTCCCCCGGCTCGTAATCTTCGATATAATCTACCAGCAAAAACGGATGTCTGTGCGGAATGATTTTCTGAATTTCCTTGATTCCCAAATGTTTCATGCTTTTCGCCCTCCATCCAGCTATGCGATTCGGAATAACGGCTGTCCGTATTCCACAGTTTCTCCATTTTTCACGAGTACTTCCGATACCACACCGTCAAAATCACACTCAATATCATTCATCAGCTTCATCGCCTCTACGATGGCAACCGTCTGTCCTTTTGCCACATGATCGCCAACTGCCACAAATGGTGCTGCCTCTTCCGACGGTGCTGCATAAAAGGTTCCAACCAGAGGGGATTTGATCAGCTGCCCTTCTGCTTCTTTCCCTTTTTCCGGTCCATCCTCCGACTTCAGTGCCGATACTGCATTACTCTGCGCTCCTGGCACGTTTTGTACTGTCGTCAGCTGTGCTGCCCCTGTACTGACAACCATCTGTTCTTTTTCTTTCTGTATTTTCAATTTCACACCGTTTTCTTCATACTGAAATCCTGTCAGGTCCGAATCTGAAACGGTCTGAATCAGTTTTACCAGATTTTCTAATTCCATCCTTCTACCTCTATCCTTCATACTTCTTCAAAAGAAGGGTTGCATTGTGTCCGCCAAATCCAAGGGAATTGGTGAGCGCACATTTGATCTCTTTTTCGACCGGTGCGCCAACTGCATAGTTCAGATCACATTCTTCATCACATTCCCTTGTTCCAACGGTCTGATGGATAAATCCATCCTGAATAGATTTTACAGTAACGATACACTCTACCGCACCTGCCGCACCAAGAAGATGACCGATCATGGATTTCGTTGAATTCACAACCACATCCTTTGCCGCATCGCCGAATGCTTTCTTAATCGCATAGGTTTCAAACAGATCATTGTGGTGCGTGCTGGTTCCGTGTGCATTAATGTACTGCACTTCTTCCGGCGTCACGCTGCCCTCTTCCATCGCAAGCTCCATCGCCTTTGCCGCACCGCTTCCGTCTTCTGCCGGGGAAGTGATATGGTAAGCATCTCCGGTTGCCCCGTAACCTGCAAGCTCTGCGTAAATCTTTGCGCCTCTTGCTCTCGCATGCTCCAGCTCTTCCAGAACCACCACACCGGCTCCTTCTCCAAGAACAAACCCACTTCTGTCTTTATCAAATGGAATTGATGCACGCAGTGGATCTTCTCTGGTAGTAAGTGCGGTAAGTGCGGTAAATCCGGCAATCCCCGTCGGACAGATACAGCTTTCCGTACCACCTGCAAACATTACGTCCGCATCTCCGTACTGAATGGCACGAAGCGCATCCCCGATACAATTGGTTCCCGTTGCACATGCTGTAACGACATTTGTGCACTTTCCTTTAAGCCCAAGCTGGATCGATACATTTCCGGCTGCCATATTGGAAATCATCATCGGAACCATCAGTGGTGCTACCCTTCCCGGTCCCTTTTCCAGGATTGTCGTGTACTGTTTCTCGATCTGCTGCAGGCTTCCAATTCCTGAACCGATGATCACGCCACAACGGTACGGATCCTCTTTTTCAATTTCAAATCCCGCATCCGCACACGCTTCCTTCGCCGCTGCAACCGCATACTGGGAAAATGTTTCCATTCTCTTCGATGCCTTGAAATCCATCCGTTTCTTTGCAACAAAGTCCTTGACTTCCGCTGCGATCTTCACTTTATATTCGGTTGTATCAAATTTTGTGATCGGACCGATTCCTACGGTTCCATTTTTGATACCGTTCCAGAATTCTTCTACTGTATTACCAATCGGGGTAATCGCTCCAAGCCCCGTAATAACAACTCTGCGCTTCATATTGCCTCCTTTGGTGGAAAATGCGGGAAATGTAGGTTGTGTTCGACTCTGCACAAATATTCCTGTCGGCATTCAAGTTGTGCAAACCATTCCGATGAGCCTCCGAAACCAAGGATTATGTCAGCAAAGGCTTCCATAATCCTTTGAGTCTCCTCTCCATTGCACAAAATAGAATGCCGACAGGAATATTTGTGCAGAGCCGGACTCAAGTCTACTGGCTAAAACGCGTTTTCCACGAAACGTTTTTGGTGTGTTGTTGACTGTTTCATTTTTTAATAAATTTTATCATCTTATAAGTATTTTTAGGTTATTAATCCTATCCCTCAAAATGCGAGTTAAAACCAATTTCTTCCCCTCCGCGATCCGCACTTGGTATATTGAACTACTTCAAGGATGTAAAATGGTTTTCTCGACAAAGTTGAATGACAAACTGTACAAAAGATGTCATTCAAATTCATTTTTCGAGCAATGGAGATGAGACTCAAAGGATTGTGGAAGCCTTTGCTGACACAATCCTTGTTTTAGGAGGCTCATCGGAATGGTTTGCGAGTCTGAATTTGAAGGACATCTTTTGTACAGTTTGTCCCTCAACCTTCTCTGCAACCATTTTTACATCACCATCCCCCCATCGACCTGCAGAACCTGCCCCGTAATGTAACTCGCATGCTCAGACGCCAGAAACGCCACTGCCTTCGCGACATCTTCTGGCTGTCCCATTCTGGCAAGAGGGATCTGACCTCTCATTTCTTCTTTGAGCTTATCGGAAAGAACCTCTGTCATCTCCGTTTCAATGAAGCCCGGTGCAACCGCATTAACCGTGATTCCGCGGGATGCCAGTTCTTTTGCCGCAGATTTGGTCATTCCAATAATTCCTGCTTTAGATGCAGCATAGTTTACCTGACCGGCATTTCCGCTGATTCCAACTACAGATGCAAGATTGATGATCTTTCCGCTTCTCTGCTTCATCATCTGTCTGGATGCAAAACGGATGCAATGGAAAGTTCCTTTCAGATTGACATCAATGACATCGGAGAAATCTTCTTCACTCATACGCATCAGCAGACCATCCTTTGTGATCCCTGCATTATTTACCAGAATATCGATTCTTCCAAACTGCTCGATCACTGCTTTTATAAATGCTTCACATCCCTCGTAATCTGCCACATTGCACTGCATACACTGGGCACATCCACCCTTTTCTACAATTTCATGTTTTACTTCATCTGCTTTTGCTTCAGAACCATTGTAATTGATCACAACTGTTGCTCCCTGTGCAGCCAGCTCCTTCGCAATTGCCTTTCCAATTCCACGGGACGCGCCGGTAACCACCGCGATCTGTCCTTCCAAATTTGCTCTGTCTGTCATATGCTTTTCCTTTCCATTGCCTGTTTTTTACACCAGTTCAGCAATTACTTTTTCCATATCTTCCCAGGTTCCGATATTATATACTTTGACACCTTTGTCGATACGCCGCATAAATCCGGCGAGTGTTTTTCCCGGTCCGATTTCCACAAAAGTGTCTACACCATCTTCAATCATAGTTCTCACACTTTCTTCCCATCGTACCGGTGAAGAAATCTGTTTTGCAAGAAGTGCCTTTGTCTCTTTGATATCCGTCACATATTTTGCCGTAACATTCGTCACATAAGGAATGGCAAGTGGTTCAAAATTTCTCTTCTCCATTTCCTTCGCAAGCTCTTCGCCTGCACTTTCCAGCATCTTTGAGTGGAACGGACCACTTACATTTAACAGAACCGCCCTTTTTGCTCCGGCTGCTTTTAAAGACTCTGCTGCCTTTTCTACCGCTGCGGTCTTTCCTGTAATTACAATCTGTCCCGGACAGTTATAATTTGCCACAGACGCACCCGAAATTTCTTCCGTCACTTTTTCAACCGTTTCTCCATCCAGTCCCAGGATTGCCGCCATGGCTCCTTCACCTGTCGGAACGGTATTCTGCATCAGAATCCCTCTTTTTCTCACAAGAGAAATGGCGTCTTTCGGCTGCATGCCTCCCGCTGCGCTGATCGCACAGTACTCTCCAAGGCTGAGCCCGGCTGTCACATCCGGTGTAAGACCTCTCTTTTCAATCTCGGCTGTCATTGCAAGACAGGCTGTTACCATGGCTGCCTGAGTGTATTCTGTCTGATCCAGCTGCTCATTTTCTTCAAAGCAAAGCTTTGTCATATCAAGTCCCAGCTCTGCTGTTGCTGTATCAAAAATCTCTTTTGCAAGTTCACTGTTTTCATAAAAATCTTTTCCCATACCGCACTTCTGCGCGCCCTGTCCCGGGAAAATGAATGCTGTTTTATTCATAAAATCCTTTGCCTCCAATCAGTGCATCCGTCTCACTTACCAGCTTTTGGATCAGGTCTTTACAGCTCATGATCTCTTTTACCATGGCTGCACTCTGTCCCGCCATTACGCTTCCGTTTGTCACATCTCCGTCTACAACGGCCTTTCTTAAGCCTCCAAGTGTAAGGTGCTCAAGTTCTTCAAAGGATGCACCGTTTTTCTCAAGGTCCAGATATTTTTTCGTCATTTGGTTGCGAAGTGCTCTTACCGGATGTCCTGTGCTTCTTCCGGTTACTCTGGAATCAATGTCCTTCGCTTTGATGATCGCATTTTTATAATTTTCATGTACGATAGATTCTTCGGTCGCAACAAAATGGGTTCCCATCTGTACGGCTTTTGCTCCCAGCATAAATGCTGCCGCAATTCCTCTTCCATCTGCGATTCCTCCGGCTGCGATTACCGGAATCTTCACTGCGTCTACAATCTGTGGAACCAGTACCATAGTCGTATTTTCTCCGATGTGTCCTCCGGATTCACATCCTTCCGCAACAACTGCATCTGCCCCGCACCGTTCCATTCTTCTTGCAAGTGCAACGGATGCAACCACCGGAATGACTTTAATTCCTGCTTCTTTCCACATTTTCATATATTTTTCCGGGCTTCCGGCGCCTGTCGTTACAACCTTTACGCCTTCTTCCGCTACTACTTTTGCCACGTCCTCTGCATAAGGACTTATCAGCATGATATTTACTCCAAATGGTTTATCAGTCAGCTTTTTTGCTTCTCTGATCTGTTCACGTACCCACTCAGCCGGGGCGCTTGCAGCCCCGATGAGCCCAAGCCCGCCGGCATTTGATACGCCGGCCGCAAGATGATACTCAGCAACCCAGGCCATTCCGCCCTGGATGATCGGATACTCGATTCCAAGTAATTCGGTTACTTCTGTTTTCATATTACAACCTCTTTCTGTCTGTGTTTTTGCGATTCTTATTTTTTCAGTCCTTCGATGTATGTTACAACACTTCCGATTGTCTTGAGATCACCGATTGCTTCCGTATCGATTTCCACACCAAATTCATCTTCAAATGTCATAACCATATCCATCAGATCAAGGGAATCTGCTCCAAGAGATTCAAAAGTTGTCTCCTCTGTGAGGTCTGCTGCGTTTACGTCAAGTCCTTCTGCTACGATTTCTTTTACTTTTTCTAACATGTTCTTAGTCTCCTTATTGTTTGATTATTTTTATATTTACCACTCTATGAGTGTGGCTCCCCAGGTGAGTCCGGCACCGAAGCCGCAGAGAACAATCTTCTGTCCTTTGTGGAAGCGACCGGTTTTGTTCAGTTCATCCAGGAGGATTGGGATGCTGGCGGATGATGTATTACCGTATTCTTCAATGTTGACCGGGAATTTTGCAAGGTCTGTTTTCATCCGTTTTGCCACAGATTCGATGATCCGTAAGTTTGCCTGATGCAGAACGAAAAGATCAATATCTTTCTCGGTCAGATCTGCTTTTTGCAGAAGTTCTCCGATGACTTCCGGCACTTTTTTTACGGCAAATTTGAAAACTGCCTGTCCATCCATGGATACATAAGTCTGTTTTTCATTTTCTTTGTCCTGCCAGTTTTTCTGCTGACGGCTTTCGCAGGCAAGTACCTGTCCTTTTGCTCCGTCAGAATGGGTAACTGCCGGAAAGATTTCACCTTCTTCTGCACAGATCACGGCTGCTCCTGCCCCGTCACCAAAAAGAATGCAGCTTCCTCTGTCTTTCCAGTTGACAATTCCGGATAGGGTTTCACTTCCGATCACCAGAATGTTCTGATACATTCCGGCTGCTATGTAAGCCTGCGCAGTATTGTAGGCATACACAAAACCGCTGCATGCGGCACTGATGTCGAAACAGGTTGCATTTACTGCTCCCAGCTCTTTCTGGACTTCGCAGGCAGTGCTTGGGATCACGGTGTTTGGCGTGATTGTAGATACCAGGATCAGATCCAGATCGTCTGCATTTAATTTTGCATCTGTAAGTGCATTTTTTGCCGCTTTTATCGCCATGCTGACTGTTGTATCTTCTTCTGCAATATGTCTGCGCACAATTCCGGTCCGTTCACGGATCCATTCATCATTCGTCTCCACAAACTTCGCGAGATCATTGTTGTCGTAATAATGCTCCGGTATATAAGAACCGGTACCGCATATCCTTCCTCTCATGGTTGTTCTCTCCATTTATTTTTGTTTTAAAATCTTTTTCGTTTAAAATATTTTTATATTCAAACTATTTGATAATATAACATAATCGGAATGATTTGACAAGAGGGAAATTTTTTTGTTTGACGCGAGGGGCAAATGAATGGAAAAAAAGAGTTCCTGTTCTCTTCTTTTCCATTTATCTGCCATTCAAATCGGTACAAAAATGACGTGCTTTAGTCTCTGTATTTTCTGTCCTGAGTACAAAAAATCCTGCGGTTTTGCCAATTCAAAATCGCAGGATTTTTCTTATTCTGTAACTTCCTGATATGCCTCTTTCGTCTGTTCTCCGCTCCGGCGGATCCCTGCAAACAAAGATCCGGATATATTATGCCATACACTGAAGATCGCCCCCGGAAGGGTTGCCAGTGGATTTGCCACGAAATTGGCAGTTGCAAGGGAGATTGCAAGTCCACTGTTCTGCATTCCGACTTCGATGGCAATGGCAGTTGCCTTATCGTACTCAATATGTAAAATTTTCGCTGCGCCAAGTCCGATTCCCATTCCGCAGAGATTGTGAAGCATCACAACTCCGAGAACCAGAAGTCCGCAGCTTAAGATTTTTTCTGCATTGACGGCTACAATTCCGCTGATGATCATTACGATCGATACAACTGAGATCAGTGGCAGAATCTCTGATATTTTCTGGATCTGCTTCCCCCAGACCCAGTTGATCAGAATTCCCAGAAGTACCGGAACCAGAACAACCTTTACTACAGAAATTACCATTGCCCAGAAGGATACCTCTACCCAGGCTCCGGCGAGTACATACACCAGAAGTGGTGTTACAATCGGTGCCGCAAGAGTTGATGTGATCGTCATTCCGACAGAAAGCGCCACATCACCTCCGGCAATATAGGTGATCACATTGCTTGCCGTTCCACCCGGGCAGCAACCAACCAGGATCACGCCAAGTGCCAGATCTGTCGGCAGCTGCATCAGCTGACACAGGATCCACGCGATCACCGGCATGATCGTGTACTGTGCGACGAATCCGATCAGGATTTCTTTTGGTCTGGAAAAGACTCTTTTGAAATCGTCCATTTTGATCGTAAGCCCCATGCCGAACATGGCAACTCCGAGAAATACAGAAGTGTAGCTCGTTGTCCACGCAAAACCGTCACGCCAGAAGAATGCAATGACGGAAAAACAGATAATGATGACCCCGATATATTTTGTAAGAAAAGAGCTGACCTTTCCCACTTTTTTCATTCTGTTCTCCATAGGCTATACCTCATAACTGAAATTGTCGATTAGCCTTGTTTTTCCAATATAAACTGCCATGGCAACCAGAACATCTTTTTCCACACTCTCGACCGGCTGCATATCCAGTGCATCTACCATGGATACATAGTCGATCTTTGCAAGCGGCTCTGCTTCGATCACTGCGCGCATCTTTGACAGAACTTCTTCTGCCTTAATTCCCTTGCAAATCGCCTCCTGACCGGTTTTAACGGCTCTTGAAAGGCACAGTGCAGCCTTTCTCTCTTCTGCGCTTAAATAGGTATTTCTGGATGATTTGGCAAGTCCGTCTTCCTCACGGATGATTGGGCAGCCTACGATCTGGATATCAAAATTCAAATCCTGCACCATCTTGCGGATGATTGCAAGCTGCTGTGCATCCTTCTGTCCAAAATAAGCTCTGTCCGGTGCTACAATATTGAATAATTTGGAAACAACCGTACATACCCCTTTAAAATGGATCGGTCTTGTCTTTCCGCAAAGGGTATCAGATAACGTATCAATACTTACGTAAGCATGTGGATCATGATACATATCCTTCGGTTCCGGATGGAAGATCAGATCTGCTCCAAGGCTCTCACAAAGCTCACTGTCACGTTTAAAATCTCTCGGGTATGCTTCCAGGTCTTCTGTCGGTCCGAACTGTGTCGGATTGACAAAATCGGATACCACAACGATATCGTTTTCCTCACGGCATCTCCTTATCAGGCTTGCATGCCCTTCATGTAAGAATCCCATGGTCGGTACAAGACCTATGGTTTTTCCTTCTTTTTTCCAGTTCTTAACTAATTTTCTTGTCTCTTCGACTGTTGTTGTTACCTGCATGATAATTCTCCTCTTTATAATAAATTCGGAGATAGCCTCTTGTTCTGAATTCAACAAATTTCATTTTGTTTTTAGATTCCTTATTTTTCCTGGTCTTTCAACAACCCATGTTTTTCATAATTTGTCACACGGCTGATCTTATTTTCATCATCCACGAAAACAACTTTTGGTTTATGTTCTTTGGCTTCTTCTGCCTCATAATTTGCATAACACATGATAATAACCTTATCACCTGTACTTACACATCTTGCCGCAGCGCCATTTAAGCAGATCATTCCGCTTCCGCGCTTGCCGCAGATCGTATAAGTTTCAAATCGGCTTCCGTTATTTACGTCCACGATCTGAACTTTCTCATATTCCATAATTCCTGCTGCCTCCAGCAGTTCCTCATCAACGGTAATACTTCCCACGTAATCTAATTCTGCCTGTACTACCGTAGCACGATGAATCTTTCCTTTTAGCATCTCAACTGTCATGTCTTACTCCTTTTCTGTCCGGAAACACAAAAATAAGCATAAACATAGAGTGTAACCATGCTTTTTTCCATAATTCCAAATTATTATATGAAAAAAGCATCATCAAGGTATACTTCTCCCTGCAAATGCTTCTGCTATTCTTCGTATTCCCTGAGTCTTATTTTACCTCTTAATAAATATAAGCTCCTTCTCCGTCACCTATTGACGGAAACGATTTCGATATGAAATTGTTGTGATTCAGTCAGAGTATAGTTTTGTAGTTTTCAAATACTACCTCCGCGGATATTATTGCACCTTGACAAGAGATTGTCAATCCAATGTTCTCATGTATTTAATTCAAGACATCTGTGCGGAAGATGGGGCGCAAATCGTCCGGTGGACGAGTGCTCTGCACCGACCGTAGCGGAGCGAAGACCTGAACCCTGGATTCAGGGATCGCTTCGGTACAATAAAAGAAAACCTTAAGCAAATCATCCGAGGTTTCTTTTATTATGCGGAAGATGGGGCGCAGCTCGTCCGGTGGACGAGTGCTTTGCGCCGACCGTAGCGGAGCGAAGACCTGAACTCTGGGTTCAGGGATCGCTTCGGTACAATAAAAGAAAACCTCAGGTGAATCACCTGAGGTTTCTTTTATTATGCGGAAGATGGGACTAGACACGCTTCGGTCTGTATATAAGAGAAGACCTCAGTATATCCCTGAGGCCTTCTCTTATATACAGTGCGGAAGATGGGACTTGAACCCACACGTAGTAACCCACACTAGAACCTGAATCTAGCTCGTCTGCCATTCCGACACTTCCGCGTCAACAAAAAGAATCTTATCACATACCAATCGGTTTGGCAAGTGTTTTTTTAATTTTTTTTGACTTTTTTACATTTCATTAAATTACATCAATTGTTTTGAATGCAGTTTGCCGCATCAATTGTAATTACCAGAAGAAGTCCCATCAATTCATCTGCCGGATTTGCAAAATCCAGTACATAAGTATCTCCCCAGTGGAGTAATTCTTTTGTAATATGTACCACAGGACTGCATGCTTCATAGATATCATAATTCCATCCCATGAAATCTCCTTCTACATGCCATCCATTAAACTCAACATCATACTTCGGTCGAAACAATGTAAAACGCTTTTCAATCCGTCCAAGTGTCTGCCCATTCACTTCAATTTCAAACACTGGAAGTAATGACATCACTTTTTCTTTAATCAACCCGAGTTCGTTCCCTGCCATATCATATACATGCAGCCGGTGTCCAAGCGACAAAAACTCTGCTTTTACAAAATACTTCGCATTTTCATTCTCATCATAAACATCATATGAATCTGTCCATGAAAAAACTCTCTGCTTAACAAGTAATTTCATACGCTACTCCTACTCCGGAAATTCATACTTCCTCAATTCGCAGTTCTTAATTCCAAATGCCGCAAACTCTTCATTCGTCATATCATAAAAATAAGACTGGATTACTCTGGAAATTCCATTATGTGCAACCAGTAGATAAACCTTATCATCCGCTTCTTTCCGAATGTCATCCAGAAGATTGTAAATCCTCTGGCACAGATGAAGCATTGTCTCCCCGCCTTCAAAATGATTGATAAAGTTCTGTTTTGCCTTTTTGAACTCCTCCCCATTTCTCGGAGTGGACTCATATTTTCCAAAATTCTGCTCCTTCAGGCGCATCTCCTCACGCATCGGAATCCCTGTCACCTCCGAAATATGGCGCGCGGTCTCCTTCGCCCGGACAAGTGACGAATACAGGATCTCGTCAATCTTTACGCCCTCTTCCTTAATCTTTCTTCCAAGCTCCATTGCCTGCTCATGTCCAAGCTCTGTCAGCTCGATATCTGTCGCACCACAGATTTTATTTTCCACATTCCATACAGTCTGTCCATGTCTTGTAAAATAAAAATGTCCCATTATTCTTTCTCCCAGTACGCTTTATTTGCCGAGCATTTCCGGACAAAATGTTCCGGTAAATGCGCATAATGTTTTCCAAAATGATAGGCAAGATACCGAACCGCACTTCGCGCCGCCACTTCACCTAAATATTCCTCCATATGATTCTGCTTCAGAAGCGCTGAAGTCACACGGACCAGCCGCATTCCTTCTTTTCCAGGTTTTGTATTTTCAATCATCTCCGGATGCTCCGCATGCGCAACCCCGATATCAAAGTTACGCTTCCAGAGTTCGCGCAGATTGTCATTGCGATAATACAGAATCTCAGCCTCTGGCGCATAAACCGTCTGCCAGCCCTTTTCCAGAAGTCTTCTCGCCGCGAGCATGTCCTCTCCGGCGATCATCCTCTTTCCAAAGCCTTCTGTCTCCAGATACGCACTTCTTCTGTACGCTGCGCATACATTAGAATTGAAAAATGTCCGGATTCCAAGCTTTCCGGTATCTTCCAAAGACTTTGTCATACCTTTCGGCGGATAGTTAAACTGTCTCACACAACACTCGATCGGACTGCATTCATCATCTGTCATATGCCTTCCATACACGACCGCCGTCCGCTCCTCTTTAAACGGTTCTGTCAGCTTCTCTACCAGATATCGGTTCTGTGGTATCGCCGTCTGTACCATAAAAATCACAATATCCGAATCCAGTTCCCGTAAGATCGCATCTCTGCTTCCTGCCCGGTCATATTCCTCCTTTGGAGTATATCGAACCTCAATTCTTTTATCCATATAGATTTCCGGGATTTCCCTATCAATCGGATTCTCATAAAGAACTTCAAGCAAAATTCTGTCCGGCATTACACTCTGTCTCAATAATCTCTCTATACTCATTTTCAGTCGTCCATCTGGTCGGAATACTGGAATAACAATCTCAATATTCAAGTCATCATCTCATTTCGTTTTTCTTACTAATCAGTATATACAAATTTTTTTCCAGCTTATATCCTGATTTACTTACAACCATTATGCTGCATATTCTTCTTTTTTCTTCCTATCCATCGAGGAAAGTTCCTTAAGCTCCCTCACCATGAAATATCCGCAGACGATTGCTGCTGCCGCATCTGCAATTGGTCCGGCATACATAACCCCGTCAATTCCCATAAACAATGGAAAGATCACGATCAGCGGTAATAAAAAGAAAATCTGTCTTGTCAGGGACATAAATACACCCAGCTGCGATTTTCCGATGGAGTTGAAAAAGTTCGATGTAACCGGCTGGATTCCATTGATAAGCGTAAGGAACATATAGATCCGGAAATACCGCTCTGAAAACTGAAAATACAGCTCACTTCCCGAACCAAATACGCTGATGATCTGTCTCGGGAATACCTGGAAACAGAAAAATGCAATTCCGGAAAGAACGGTTGCAGTTCCAAGTGCGAGCAGGTAGCTTTTCCGTACCCGTTCATACTTCTCTGCGCCATAGTTAAAGCCGATAATCGGCTGGATTCCCTGGGAAATTCCGATAACAAATGACATAAAGATCATATTTACTTTTGTAATGATTCCGGCACAGGCAAGCGGAATGTCACCGCCATATACAGACTGTGCTCCATAATGCGACAATGTATTATTCAGTACGATCTGTACGATCGTCATTGCAATCTGGTTAAAGCAGGCACTGGCACCGAATTTGAAAATATTCTCGATATGTCTTCCCGTCATATGGAAACTTTCCTTTGTAAGCCGGATCGTTTTAAAATGGAACATATACCGCAGACTGATGCAGAACGAAACGATCTGTCCTATGATCGTAGCAAGTGCTGCGCCCCTCATTCCCATCTGCAGCCCAAAAATAAAAATCGGATCCAGAATTGTATTTACAATAGCACCCACCAGCATAGATGTCATCGAATACCGCGGACTTCCATCCGCAAGGATCAGCTTACTCATCCCCGTATTTGCGATCAGAAATGGAAAGCCAATTGCCGTGATCCGTGTATATTCCTGTGCATACGGAAGTACCTCCGATGTGGCACCGAAGAATTTCAGCATCGGAGTCAGCAAAATCGTCGTTACTGCAAAAAGTGCAATCCCGAAAATTGCCATCAGGCAAATTCCATTTCCCGCATACTCTGCAGATTCTTTTTCTTCTCCTGCACCAAGCTTCAATGAAAAATTGGTCGCACTGCCGATTCCAAGCAGCAGTGAGATTGCCGTACAGGAAGTAGAAAGCGGAAACGCAATATTCGTTGCTGCATTTCCCAGCATTCCCACACCCTGGCCAATGAAAATCTGATCTACAATATTGTAAAGAGCTGTTACCAGCATGGAAATAATGCATGGAATCGCAAATCCAACCAGTAGTTTTGATTCCTTTTCATACCCAAGCGGATTGTCCTGTTCATTCACTGTATTTGCCTTTTTATCTCTCACCTTTATAGCCTCCTCCAGATGTTCATATATAAATGCCGCTGTCTCACTTAGTGTCATCGTTCCATTTATCCGCTCCGCAGCTTCTCCTCTTGGAACAAGTACAAATTCATCTATTACCTGACACATTACAAAATTCTGCGTTTTTTATACTTCTACTCCATCATCTACAATTTACATCTGTTTTCTGACGACTCTGTATTCATCTCCAGATCTGTAGTAAGGACACTGATAATGCTGATCCGTCAGAAACCGCATCATCTCATCCTCATCCAGGTCTCTGTCACACGTGTAACATTCATATTCATCATCGTAAATATAAAATGTACAGGTGTCACAACAGCTCGCTGTATTTGCCATAACCTGCCTCCTGTTATTTCTTTTCCTGTTCAAAAATCGGTATCAGCTGCAGGTGTCCTCCTTTAAAACAGGTTCCATCTTAGTTCATTCCTTTTTCTTTTTCTCCCACCGGTTTCGCCCAGTTGACAATCAGGATTCCGATAGAAACCAGCACCAGTGCGATCAGGTCTTTCATTCCGAATACATTTCCCTCACGCAAAATGATCGCGGAAAGGATCACCCCAAATACCGGATTCGTAAATCCGAAGATCGATACCTTGGATACCGGATTGTATTTCAACAGGATTCCCCACAGCGTGTATGCAACTGCAGAAATCAGCGCCATATAGATCAGAAGAATCATTGCCGGCATACTTGCCGTATGGATTCTTCCACCCATCACGAATCCGATCAGGATCATCACGAGCCCGCCTGCAGTAAACTGATATCCGCTTAACATCACCGGATCAGATTTGGCTGAATACTTCTTGATCAGTACAGAAGATAATGCATAAGCGATCGCAGAGATAAAAATAAATCCATCTCCGGTCAGATTAAAGCTCATATCCACATTGCTTCCGCTCAGATTGATCAGAACCACCCCTGCAAATCCGACGATACATCCGAGCACTTTTTTCTGATCCAGCTTCTCCTGATGAAAGATCAGGCTTGAAACAAGGATTGCAAGGAATACATTGGATGCCTCAACGATCGATCCTTTGACTCCGGTCGTATGTGCAAGTCCTACATAAAAGAAAAAATACTGGACCACCGTCTGTAAAAGACAGATTTTTCCGATTCTCGGAAGATCTCCCTTCCCCGCTTTCAGAAAACGTCCCTGCAGGATCGATCCAAACAAAATAACCATAATGCCTGCAATCGTAAAGCGGCACCCTGCAAACAGGATCTGCGTGGCGGTATCGGCTGAATCGATCTGAAACAGCCGGTAGCCAACCTTGATACAAGGAAAAGCACTTCCCCATAACGCACAGCAGACCATTGCAAGAAGACATACCACCCAGGTTTTCCTCATTGTAGTCTCTTTTAACTTTATCATCTCATTCTTTCCGTTTCTTACGCAAGAAGTTCATCTGCAAGTTCTTCCATTGCAGTTACATCTGCATCTTTCATTGCAGATTTGATCGTAACAGTCTTTTCGCAGAGTGTGATCTTCTTCATTTTCTCTACATAACTCTTCATCACGCGTGCTGCTGTCGGAGCCCAGGAACCATTCTCGATAATTGCGATCTTACGGTTCTGGTAGTTCTTATTGGTCAGTTTGTTCAGGAAAGTCTCCATGCACGGGAACACACTTGCATCATAGGAAGCTGCTGCAAGAACCAGCTTGTCATAGCGGAATGCATCCTCGATTGCCTCTGCCATATCATCTCTGGAAAGGTCAGTGATCGCTACCTTCTTTGCACCTTTGGCTTCCAGGATCTCTTTCATCTTCTCTGCTGCCTTCTTGGTATTGCCATGGATCGATGCATAAGCAACCAGTACCCCGTCATCTTCCGGTTCATAGCTGCTCCATGTCATGTATTTTCCGATATAGTATCCCAGATTTTCTTTCAGGATCGGTCCATGAAGCGGGCAGATCGTCTGAATGTCCAGAGTCGCTGCTTTTTTCAGAAGCGCCTGTACCTGTGCACCGTATTTGCCTACGATATTGAAGTAGTATCTTCTTGCTTCACAAGTCCAGTCCTCATCTGCATCCAGCGCACCGAATTTACCAAATCCATCTGCTGAGAACAGAATCTTCTCAGACTTTTCGTATTCGACCATAACTTCCGGCCAGTGAACCATCGGAGCCATAAAGAACTGAAGGGTATGGCTTCCAAGGGAAAGTTCTTCACCTTCTTTTACCGCAACTGCACGGTCTGCCAGATCTGCGATTTCAAAGAACTGTGGAAGCATTGCAATAGCTTTTGTACTTGCCACGATCTTGGCTTCCGGATATTTGTCTGCAAATTCTTTGATGCTTCCGGCATGATCCGGTTCCAGATGAGATACAACCAGATAATCCGGTGTTCTTCCATCCAGCACCCTCTCCAGATTCTCTTTCCATTCGTCTGTCTTTCTCGTATCAATCGTATCCATAACTGCGATCTTCTCGTCCAGGATCACATAAGAGTTGTAGGATACTCCGTTTGGAACGATGTACTGGCTCTCAAAGAGATCCAGATCCTTATCATCTGCTCCGATATATTTTACTGCATCTGAAATTACTATGTCTTTCATGTTAGTTCCTCCTTGTAATTGGTGATTGAAAAGATTCTCCGGCACATAGTGTCTTTTATTCGGTAGGAAGTTCCTACGGAATTTCCTGTTAAATAAGAAAGCTGGAAATATTACATTCCAGCCCTCTTAATTTCCACTCTTAATAATACTATGGAAATAACACACTTTCAATAAAAAAAGCGTTTAATTTTTTCATATCTGTTCTCATTTTTTACGTTAACCGGCACACACCATCTGTTCCTGCTCGTAAATGTGAAACGGCGCATCAATCGGATTTTTCATATCCCAGAGATAATATCCACCCTCTTTATAATACACCGGAAGAGTCTCGCATCGTTTTACACTCCGGATCAGTTCCTGTACCGAACGGATCTCTCTTGGAAAATACGTTGCATAAATTCCCAGCTTCTCCGGCACATGGCAATCACTTGATCCAACTGTTGCAAGTCCAAGCTCAGCCGCATATTCTGCCGCCTTTCGATTTGCCTTGTAAAGTGTGCTGCCGTTCAGCACTTCGATTCCATCAAGTCCCTTTACAATCTTCAGGTTCTCTTCCAGTCCCCTGTTATTATTGCGGAATGGATGGGCACTGAAACACATACCGCCCTGTGCCTGTACCAGATCTACAAACTCCTGTGCCGGGATTCTCTCTTTTGGATAATCCTCAATTCCAAATGCTACAATGTCTCCCTGCAGGGAATAAAATTCAATCCCGACAAAAATCGGAAATCCTGTTTTCTCCGAATACTCTGCCGCAAATTCCTTCAGTCCCATACTGTCATGATCCGTAATACAGATTCCATCAAGTCCTCTGCGCTTTGCGATCTCTACCATGTTCTCCAATCTTAAAAAGCTGTCCCCCGAATAACGCATCTCATGCATATGCATATCAATTATCAACTGTTAATAACCTCCTGTTAAAATGCCTTTTCATTTCTCTTTTCTTCATTTTAACATGTTGTTTTACAAAAAAATAATTGATAATTTACATGCAGAAATTCAATTATAGGGTTTTCCGATAAACACTCTGTTGCTCAAATATCTTCATAAGATGCACACAAAGTCCGTCCCACGAAATCTGCTCCAGATGCTCCTTTTCCGGCTTTGATCCAGGATATTTTGCGATCCCTTCGATGGCTCCGGCAAGTTTCTTTTCAAATACCGGAAGTTCTTCTTCCACAGGTTCATCTTCATTCACTCTTTTTGGCGGCTCTACAAAAACCACACCATTATCCGGAAGATTCTGATTGATCCAATTCCTGATCCCCGGAAGATCTGTACAGATCACATAGGTACCACATGCCAGGGCCTCAATGATCACAAGCGGAAGACCTTCATAAAAAGATGGCAGTACAAAAACATCACTCTGATTCATCTTCTTCGCCAACTCCTGCTGTGTGATCTTCCCGGCAAAGGTAACTGCAAACGGACACTTTTCGGCAAGCTCCCGGATTTCCTGATATTCGCCCTCATCCCCGGCACCTCCTGCCAGTTCCAGAGAAATAATAAGACCGGAATCCTTCAGATAATCCAACGAACGGATCAGACTTTTCACACCCTTTTTCTCTGAGATCTTTCCGGCAAAGATTAGTCTCAGCTCTTTTTCTTCTCTCTGTGAAGCCCCCATCTCCTGCCGGAAAACATCACTGTTATAGCCGGTTCCGATCACCCGTACCTTCTCTCTGATATGCTCCCCGTAAATTCCGCAGATCATCTCTTTCTGCTCCTCATGCAATGCAAAAATCCCATCCAGCGCAGGAATTCTCTGTAAAATGTATTCCCGGTTCTGTTCTGTCTTGCGGATCTGCCGCAGGTCGGATCCATGGGATACTCCATATACCTTTTTATCAGGAAACAGCTCTCTTACAATCGCTGTAAGGAGATACAGATGGTGACACAGGATCACGTCCGGATCCAACTCCTCCACTGCTTTTTTCAGTACCTCGCCAAATGCTTTCCGAAACGTTTCCGTCATCTCCTCTGTCAGGTCTGAATACCTGGTACTCGGATAAGGCATCTCGTCCGACATTCCCGTGATCGGATACGGTAACTGCTCCGATTCAAAATATACTGGATAAAAGCTTATCCCCTCCGGAAGACATACCTGATCAGCTTTTGTAACTCCCGCGATCACTGACTGGGTGATTCCCTTTTTTTTAAATCCTCTGACCAGTTCCGTCAGATAGATACCGCTTCCGGTACTGTCCGGCTTCTGGGCTGTGACACTTAATATTTTCATTCTTTCGTCCCTCTTACTTTGTTAAAATTTCCCTGTTACATGTATTTATTGCCGCAATGTAATCAATAAAAGCGGTACTCACCGTTTATCATTTATCCATGCTTTAATTATTCTCCAGTTTCTTTTTCACCTGTTTTTTTAGAAGTTCTTCCTTTCATTGGATGAAAATGTTCCGAAAGGAGAATGCTTTTGAGGATTGCGAGAGTGCAAAGCACGTAGCAATCTGGTATCAAAGGGGGCAAAATACCTTTTGACCCTCACTGGCGTAATCAGATTGCTCCATTGCTAAGCAATTCCCGCAATCCTAATATGTCACATAATAAAACTGCCGTATATCCGTCTGTGTCCAGATGATTATGCACGGCAGTTGTCCTTCTTTTGCACAACCTTTCATATTTTAAGAGAAATCTTTCTTTTCGTCAAGGTGTTTCTTTCTTTTTTGTATGAATTTTGCATGAATTTATTTTGTTTTTTATATAGATTTTGTTATATTTTTCATTATCCAGTTTTTATATTTGCACTGTCAAAAATCTTTCTGTTTCTATATTGCTGTTTCTGCTACCCTTTTCATTTTCTGGCGGATTTACAGCTTCACGATGGTCGGCTCATGTTCCATTGCCGGAATAATCTTCTCCACCAGATCTTTTGTCCGAAGTCTGAGACTCGATGTATTGATGCATGGATGACATCCTATATATTCTCCTGTAAGCACATCTTCATCGATCAGAAGCCGTACCATCCTGTCCTTATCATTCATCAGTCCAAGCACACTTAAAGATCCCGGCGTGATGTCCAGATATTGTTCCATATACTCCGCTTTTGCAAAAGAAAGTCTGGACGAACCAATCTGCGCTGACAGATCCTTTGTTTTAAACACCTTATCCCCCGGAAGCATCAGTAAATAAAACTGTGTCTCCTGTCGGTTGCATAAAAGCAGATTCTTGCAGATCGTCGCCTCCAGCGTCCGGTCGATTTCCTCGCATGCCTCCATTGTCATTGCGGCTTCATGGTCGATTCTCTGGTAGGTGACTCCTAGCGAATCCAGGAAATCATATACGCGGATTTCCTTATCCAATCTGCCTTGTGTGTCTGTTGGTCTTCCGTTTACTAATTCCATGTAGTTCTCCTCCGTCCTAGACTTTATTCTTTTTAAACATTTCATTCTCTGCATACTTGTATAGCAAATGTTCATCGCGGTGTAAGATTTTTCCAAACAGCTCTATCTCTCCATCAGAGTATCCTTCTCCCCAACAAGCTAATTATATCATAAGTCCTTTTATATCAAATATTTTTCTATCAGATTCTCTATTATCTTTGAATTCAATACATTTTGTTCTGTCTCAAAAGTTATAATCAACCGATCGCCAGGATATATATGATTTATTTGATACAATTCTATTTTTCGCACAGCTGCTCTTGCATAATCCTGTTTATCCATCATTCCCTCATGTTCCCAGTATATTTCTTGATAAGTCTTTTTTGATAAAAATGTAAAATCTGGATACACTGTACCGTATCCTTTCAGATGAAGTGGTTTTTCATATTTGTAAAGGATGTTTTTTCTATAAAAATAATCTGCTAATATCTTCTCTGACTTTGATCTGACACGTTCTCCCTTCTCAGTAAGAATTAATGGTGTTCCCTCCTTAAACTCTTTCCCCTGATATTCTTCTTCATACCATTTTGTAAGCAGCTGATCCCATGTTGGTTCGATCGGAGTTACCAGTAATTGTCTCGCTTTATTCATAGACGTATAAATTTTTTCAATTTCATCATTACTTTCAAAATATGCAGTATTTTTTGCTTGTTCAAATGCATTTTTAATATGAGGTTTATCATACATAGGAATTTGAGAAACACTCAACAGCTGATTAAATTTTTTAATGTTATCTTTAAATTCAGTTTCTCGAGACGTGTATTTTTTATACTTTTTAACATAAGGATTATTTTTTATATCAAATAAAAGCGAATCAAGCAAGACTGGATTTTTTAATAAAGAAGGCAAAAGAGAGTAACATAGAATTAAGCAATATAGAAAAAATAAAATATGAAGCATAGAGCAGTGCGTATTTAAATATATTGTTTGGTATTATTAAAATAAATGACATTATAAAGTATCATATTTGTCCATGCACAAACATAGAATGTGATAACATTGAAATGGGGGAAAGCATGGACGTTAAAATGTTATTGGTGTATGTGGTGTGTATAATTGGAATATTTATAGTAGGAAAAATATTTATAATTCCAATAAAAATAATTACTAAATTGATAA
>ENA-OPDH01000369-OPDH01000369.1-human-gut-metagenome-genome-assembly--contig:-NODE-369-length-35798-cov-4.313124_pt1 | contig 35798 bp, 26 predicted proteins | sample MGYA00241260_ERZ501500 | MGnify/ENA primary metagenome ERZ501500 (study PRJEB25962, sample SAMEA2042519) | human gut metagenome | biome: human gut; feature: human-associated habitat; material: faeces...
GGCATCCGCTACGAGCAGCTCATCCCGTGGGTAAAGCCGATGGGCGACGCGTTCCGCGTGATCGTCGGCGACTACGTGACCACTTCGGACGGTACGGGCATCGTGCACATCGCCCCCACCTTCGGCGCCGACGACGACCGCGTAGGTAAACAGGCGGGCATCGTGCCGATGTACGTCGTAGACAGGGCGGGCAAGAACCAGCCCATGGTGGACCGCCGCGGCCGTCTGTTCCGCATCGAGGACATGGACCCCGACTTCGTTGCGAAATACGTCGATGCGGAACGCTACCGCGAATGGGCCGGCCGTTTCGTGAAGAACGCCTACGACCCGTCCCTCGGTCCGGACGACCCCACGCTCGACATCGACATAGCCGTCATGCTCAAGGGCGAAGGCAAGGCGTTCAAGATAGAAAAACACACCCACTCCTATCCGCACTGCTGGCGCACGGACAAACCCGTGCTTTACTACCCGCTGGATTCGTGGTTCATCCGGACGACGGCCCTGCGGGAAAGGCTCATGGAGCTCAATGATACCATCGACTGGAAACCCGCCTCGACCGGGACGGGCCGTTTCGGGAAGTGGCTCGAAGGGCTCGTGGACTGGAACCTCTCCCGTTCCCGCTTTTGGGGCACGCCGCTGCCGATATGGGCGACGGAAGACCGCTCCGAACTCAAGTGCATCGGTTCGGTGGCGGAGCTGCGCGCGGAAGCGGAGAAAGCCGTAGCCGCGGGAGTCATGAAAAGCAACCCGCTGGCGGCGTTCCGCGAAGGAGACTTCTCGGAGGAGAACTACAACATCTTCGACCTGCACCGCCCCTATGTGGACGACATCGTCCTTGTATCGGACAAGGGCGAACCCATGCGGCGCGAAAGCGACCTCATCGACGTCTGGTTCGACAGCGGCGCCATGCCCTATGCCCAGGTGCATTATCCGTTTGAAATCAGCCGCGAAGAGTTCCTGAAACGCTTCCCGGCGGACTTCATCGCCGAAGGAGTGGACCAGACGCGGGGATGGTTCTTCACGCTACATGCTCTGGCCGCCATGCTCTTCGATTCGGTCGCCTTCCGGAACATCATCTCCAACGGTCTGGTGCTCGACAAAAACGGCAACAAAATGAGCAAGCGGCTCGGCAACGCCGTAGACCCGTTCGACATAATGGATAAATACGGGCCGGACGCCGTGCGCTGGTACATGATATCCAATTCGCAGCCGTGGGACAATCTCAAGTTCGACCCGGAAGGGGTGGATGAAGTACGGCGCAAATTTTTCGGTACGCTCTACAACACCTACAGTTTCTTCGCCCTCTATGCCAACGTAGACGGCTTCAACGGTCAGGAACCGGAAATACCCGTGGCCGAACGCCCCGAAATTGACCGGTGGATAATCTCGCTGCTCAACACACTCGTGCGAGAGGTGAGCGACAGACTGGAGGATTTCGACCCCACGCCTGCAGCACGCCTCATTCAGGAGTTCGTCGGCGAGAACCTTTCCAACTGGTACGTACGACTGAACCGCAAACGCTTTTGGGGCGGCGGCATGAGCACCGACAAACTGGCCGCCTACCAGACGCTCTACACCTGCCTCGAAACCGTTACCCGGCTCATGGCACCCTTTGCGCCCTTCATGGCCGACCGGCTGTTCGGCGACCTGAATGCCGTGAGCGGAAAATACCGGGATTCCGTACACCTGTGCGCTTTCCCCACGGCCGACGCCTCCCTGATAGACGGGGAACTGGAGGATACGATGTCCATCGCCCAGCGCGTCTCCTCGATGGTGCTCGCCCTGCGCCGCAAGGTGAACATCAAGGTACGCCAGCCGCTGACCAAGATTCTGATACCGGTGCTCGACGAAAAGACGGGACGGCACATCGAGAAGGTCCGTAGCCTCATCATGAACGAGGTGAATGTCAAGGAAGTAGAGCTCATTACCAACACCATGGGCCTCATCACCAAACGCATCAAACCCAACTTCAAGACACTCGGCCCGCGTTACGGCAAGCAGATGAAACAGATAGCCGCACTCGTGGCATCATTTTCGCAGGAACGGATTGCAGCCATCGAGGCGAACGACAGCTTCTTCCTCGAAATAGACGGCCGGCAGTTGCCCGTGACGCGCGAAGACTTCGAGATAACCTCCGAGGATATGCCCGGATGGCTCGTGGCAACGGAAGGAAAGCTGACGGTGGCACTGGACGTAACCGTAACCGAAACGCTGCTCCGCGAAGGTATCGCCCGCGAACTCATCAACCGCATCCAGAACATCCGCAAAGAGAGCGGCTTCGAAGTGACGGACAAGATTCGCGCGGAGATAGGCCGATGCGACCTCGTAGAGGGGGCCGTCACGGATTTCGGCACCTACATCGCCTCGCAGACGCTCGCAGTGGAATTGAAACTAGCCGATACGCCGGCGGGCGACTTCGTTCACGACGTGGACATCGACGAGCATCCGGTCACGATAGCGGTTACGAAAGCCACCGCCTGACGGCCGGCACACAACGGCTTCTGCCGGATACCCGGTCGCGCGGAGGTGCGCTGCAATAATAATGCGATGCAGAAAAGCGTTATGGCAAGGATATAGGAGATAATTTCACGCACCGGCTTGCATTTATGCCCGGAAGTGGTTATCTTTATAATATCGGAATTAAAAACCAAATAAGATACGGATATGTCAGAAGTCGAAAAAACCAGATACTCGGACGAGGAACTTGCCGAATTCAAGGCCATCATCCTCGACAAGCTCGAAAAGGCGAAAGCCGACTACGAATTGTTGCGTTCGTCCATCACCCACACGATGAGCAACGATACGGAAGATACGTCGCCCACCTTTAAAGTGTTGGAAGAAGGGGCCGCTACCCTCTCGAAAGAGGAGTCGGGCAGGCTCGCCCAGCGACAGCTCAAATTCATACAGCATCTCGAAGCGGCTCTCGTGCGTATCGAGAACAAGACCTACGGAATATGCCGCGAAACGGGCAAACTGATTCCGAAAGAGAGACTCAAAATCGTACCGCACGCTACGCTGAGCATCGAGGCCAAAGAGAGCCACAACAAATAGGAGTGCAAACGCACGGGAACCGTGTACGCAGCTCGTTGCCCGACAGGAACAAGGGATGGAAAACAATCCCCTGTTCCTGTTTCCATCTGCAGCGACCGCCCGCCATAGGAAAGTATCGCTTCCGGGATGCCGCCGGAAACAAGACGCGGCATTCCACACGCATACCATACGAAACGCCTCATCCGAGGCTGGCCATACACAGGGAGAACCTCTCTGTTGTTTCCGAATATCCTCAACCGTTTTGCCCCGTTACACGAACGGAACAACCTCTCTTGCCCGAGCCTCCCGAAGGCGGGAAGAGAACGCCAAAACTCTCGGGACAATCCGCCCCACCCCCTTCGAGAGCAGAAACGCCTTGTCGCTCCCGCCCTTTCGCTTCCCTCTTTTTACGAGCAGGAAACGGGCCATGCACGGCAACGGCATTTTTATCGTATCTTTGCCGGACGACCGCAACAGGCGGAACGACGATTGACATGGCGAACAACAAGATAACCATCTATACCGACGGGGCGGCACAGGGCAATCCCGGCAGAGGAGGGTACGGTGTGGTACTGCTTTCTCCGCCCTATCGGAAAGAGCTCAGCGAAGGATTCCGTCTTACCACGAACAACCGCATGGAGCTGCTGGCCGTCATCAAAGGATTGGAGACCCTCAAATTCGACGGCTGCGAAGTCACCGTCTTTTCCGATTCCCGCTACGTGGTCGATGCCGTCACCAAAGGATGGGTGTTCGGCTGGGAAAAGAAAGGTTATAAAGACAAGAAGAATCCGGACCTGTGGCGGCGGTTCATGGTGCTTTACCGCAAACACCATGTACGGTTCGTATGGGTGAAGGGACACGACGGCAATCCGGAAAACGAACGCTGCGACCGGCTGGCCGGGGCACCCGCCAACAGCGGCGACCTGAAAGAAGACGCAGGCTATACAGGGAAAGAGGAGAGATAGCAAACGGGGCGCTCCGCAGCCATCGCTCCGGTCCATCTTCCCGGCACTACATGCCGACAGGAAACACGGATAGGATACGGTTCCCGCCCCAGATAAAGCCGAGCATGGCTCCGGAGCCATGCTTCCCTGCGCTGCACCGGGACACAGATTATCCGCCACAAAACAAACGCGATTTTCGATGCCCTATCACCCCGGCTCTCTGAGAATGCCACAGAAGGCTCGGAAACGGCGAGCTCCAATCTAAACCGATGATTTCTCACCTGTTCGGCAGAATCACAGCCGAGCAACCAAATACCGCATCAAAGTTTAGCTCGCTCATGACAGAAAAACCCTACATGTTTTCTGTCCCTTCTCCCGGCCTCTACGGTTGTATTATACAAGCTTCTACCACAACATCCGAACGTTTCATCTTATAAGCGGCGAATGTTGTAGATCGTCCTTCTACATCAAACCACAACAAACAACAATGCGACGAAAATTACGAGTGAGTTGTATTGCATCCTCTTTCTACATCAAACCACAACATGTAATTATGATACTTACAATCCCTTGGGTTGTATTGCATCCTCTTTCTACATCAAACCACAACTAGCTCACCGCGCTATTGGAGCGTTCATATGTTGTATTGCATCCTCTTTCTACATCAAACCACAACAGAGTGGTGATACGGGATGCAGAAGGACTCGTTGTATTGCATCCTCTTTCTACATCAAACCACAACGACAGCCTCGACAGTTTTGACCAGATTGAAGTTGTATTGCATCCTCTTTCTACATCAAACCACAACAGTTTATGAGTTTGAGTTGTTGACATACTGTTGTATTGCATCCTCTTTCTACATCAAACCACAACGGAACGGGAAGCACAGCGCCGGGAGCAGCGTTGTATTGCATCCTCTTTCTACATCAAACCACAACCTCGGACGCCAGACACTTTGATTTTCGGGCACTTAACAGCCAGTAGACATGACACGAAACGAGGCGGCGTACACCGGGGAAGTCGGTTCGATGCAGTTTTCACATTTTCTACAAATATACGGAAAATTATATTCACTGAAATACGACGGTGCATGTCGGTCCAAAGGGCCGGTGCACGGTTACGAAGCGATTCGTCTGAAGCAAATATATAAAAATAGATTCATTGAACGTCGAGAGCATGCAAAGCATCCCTCGGGCGGCAGCTCAACTCGGCAATCGTACTGCGACTCGCCGGAAGCAAATATCCAGAATATCCGACAACTCCCGCAAGTAGCCGTCACGCACGTCCCGATTCTCTAAGAGCACAAGAAAAACGCCGGCCGAACAATACCCGGTCGGCCTCCCTGCATTCACCCAAAATGCGGACAGTATCACGGAATACCCTCTCCACGAATCACATCGCAACAGCGACCTGCCCCGATGCACCCCGCATACGAAAAGGGCACGGAAAAAACTTTCCGCACCCCATTTTCGATGACAGCCCGCCGGGCTTGCCGCAATGACTATTTCGCGTAACTTACCGAACGCGTTTCGCGTATCACGGTTATCTTCACCTGACCCGGATAGGTCATCTCGTCCTGTATCTTCTTGGCTATATCATGCGACAGCGCATCGGCCTCCTGGTCGGAAATCTTCTCACTCCCCACGATGACACGCAATTCGCGGCCGGCCTGTATCGCATAGGTCTTCATCACACCCGGATAGGCCATGGCGATATCCTCCATCTCCTTCAGTCGCTTGATATAGGACTCCACCACCTCCCGGCGAGCACCGGGACGTGCACCCGAAATGGCATCGCATACCTGCACAATCGGAGCTATCAGCGAAGTCATCTCCATCTCGTCGTGGTGCGAACCGATGGCGTTGCAGACTTCGGGTTTCTCCTTGTATTTCTCCGCCAGCTTCATACCGATGATAGCGTGCGGCAGTTCCGGTTCGTCATCGGGCACCTTGCCAATGTCGTGCAGCAGACCGGCCCGCCGGGCGAGCTTCGGATTGAGACCGAGTTCGGCGGCCATGATACCGCAAAGGTTGGCCGTTTCGCGGGAGTGCTGCAAAAGGTTCTGTCCGTAGGACGAGCGGTATTTCATCTTGCCTATCAAGCGAATGAGTTCCGGATGCAGGCCATGGATGCCGAGGTCGATGGTGGTCCGTTTGCCCACCTCGACTATCTCTTCCTCTATCTGTTTCTGAACTTTGGCCACGACCTCTTCGATGCGGGCCGGATGAATACGACCGTCGGTAACGAGCTGGTGTAGCGCGAGCCGCGCTATCTCCCTGCGTACCGGGTCGAAACCGGAAAGAATAATCGCTTCCGGGGTATCGTCCACGATGATTTCGATTCCGGTCGCCGCTTCGAGAGCCCGGATATTGCGTCCCTCGCGCCCGATGATACGCCCTTTCACCTCGTCGCTCTCGATGTTGAACACCGTCACCGAATTCTCAATCGCCGTCTCGGTCGCCACCCGCTGGATGGTCTGCACGACAATCCGTTTCGCCTCCTTGTTGGCGCTCATCTTCGCCTCCTCGACGGTCTCGTTGATATAGGCCATGGCAGCTGTCTTCGCTTCGGAGCGCATATTCTCCATCAGGATATTCTTAGCCTCCTCACTGCTCATGCCGCTTATCTGCTCCAACCGGACATTCTGTTCCTTTATCATCCGGTCGGCCTCCTCCTTCCGCCGTTCCAGCACGGCAATGTGGCTCTCCATCTGCTCTTTGAGCTTGTCGTTCTCGCGCATCCGGCGTTCGAGTTCCTGCTGCTGCTGCCCCAGACTGCTCTCCTGCTGCTTGATACCCTGTTCGCGCTGATTGAGCTTCTGGTTGCGCTCATTCACCGCACGGTCGTGGTCGCTCTTGAGCTGAATGAACTTCTCCTTGGCCTGAAGTATCTTCTCCTTCTTGATGACCTCTCCTTCGGCCTCCGCCTCTTTGAGAATAGCCTCCCGTTTCTTTTTCAGGCTCTTCTTGAATATGACGTTCGTTACCAGAATGTAGACGCCTATGGCAGCCACCGCACTGATAACGCAGGCAAGTATTGTTGCTAACATGATTATATATATTTAAATAGGTTGAGTAATAAATAATTATTATGTCAAATCAACTTTCCGTCCGCATATGGACACAAAAAAAACCCGCACAGAATCCAAGTTTCGTTTGACGAAGCTCCTGTATCGTCATGTATGGGGCCTCCGATAAAAATCGCAAACGTCCAACGGCACCGTACCGCCCGCGAGCGGCAGAGGATGCACCTCCGAAGAGGTTAAGGCCTGTTTTTGAAAACTCGAGTTAAACCCCAAATAGTTTAAATGTTAAGTTTCGCAAAGCTAAATGGAATCCATGCGGGATAATTCCTTCTATGTAAAGAACCTGTCTGTATCGTGTAAGGCCCGCGTACCCCGCGTACCTGCATTATTACATGCAAATACGGTACCACACGGCTACCTGAGCCTGTTGAGATGTTCGTCCAGTCTGCGGTTCAACGCATCGAGCTCATCTATGTCCCGTCCGAGGCTGCGGCTCGCTTCGAGCTCCACGACCTTGACGGCAAGCTGTAACGCCACTACTGCGAGGTAATCCTCCCGGTCGGCCATATACTGCGACTCGACCGCGGCTGTCAGGCGATTGACCTCTTTCTCCGCCCGCCTGAATATCTCTTCCTTTTCGCGTTCTATGCCGAGTGCGTAGCTCTTGCCGGCTACATTCAACCTGATATTGAATTTCTGCATAAAACGTGCTCCTTGTCCCTACCTGTTCATCAGCGCAATGCAACGGTCAATCTCCCGCATAAGCCGATTGATACGCGCCTGCGCACGCCTGCTGTCCGTTCCGCCCGTCAGGCCCTCCTTCAGTTCGAGAACACCGATGCGCCTTTCAAGCTCCGCCACGGTCTGTTTCAGTTCCCTGTTCTCCGCCGCCAGACGTTCCCTGCGAAGTGCGAGCTCCCTGTTTTCGGCAAAGAGCCTGTCATTCTCCTCCATCAGGCGCCCCACCTTACCGGCAAGGGACTCTACAACGGCATTTCTGGCCATTTCTACAACATTTGGCGATAATCCGGCAACAACCGTTACGGTTTACAGCACTTCAAAGTTAAACAAATCTTCGCAATCTCCAAAATCATTTTGCAGCCCTCACGCGAGTCTGCCGTAAAGGTCGTACTCCTCGCATGCCGTGACGACCACCACCCGGAACTCTCCGGGGAGGAGCCGGCCTTCGGCAACCGGTATCAGTATCTCCTGGTCTACCTCCGGCGAATCGTATTCCGAACGGGCCACATAGTAATCGCCTTCCCGGCGGTCCACCACCACCCGGAGCTTCCTGCCTATCCTTGCAACGTTCGCCTCGTGCGAAATGTTGCGCTGCAGCTCCATGATACGCTCCACCCGGGCCTGCTTAACCTCTTCGGGCACATCGTCGGCCATCTCCGCCGAAGGCGTTCCCTCCTCGGCCGAATAGGGAAACACGCCGAGACGTTCGAACCGCTGGCGCTCCACGAAATCCGTGAGCTCCGCAAAATCTTCCTCGCTCTCACCCGGAAATCCCACGAGCAGCGTCGTCCGGATAGCAATGCCGGGCACCTCCCGCCGCAGCCGGGCGATGAGCTCCTCTGTGCCCCGTTTCGTGATGCCGCGCCGCATGGCCGAAAGCTGCCGGTCTGCGATATGCTGGAGCGGTATATCAATGTAACGGCATATCTTCGGCTCCTCCCGCATGGCGGCAAGCACATCGTCGGGGAAACCGGTCGGATAGGTATAGTGAAGTCTTACCCACTCCACGCCGGGTATGGCGGCCAAACGACGCAACAAACGGCCCAGACGGCGTTCTCCGTAAAGGTCCACACCGTAGTAGGTGGTATCCTGCGCCACCACTATCAGCTCCTTTACCCCGCGGCGCACCAATCTCCCGGCCTCTTCGAGCACCTGCTCCTCCGGAACGGATACATGGGGTCCGCGGATAAGAGGAATGGCACAATAGGCACACCGCCAATTGCACCCTTCCGAAATTTTCAGGTAGGCGTAGTGTCCTGGCGTCGTCAGCATCCGTTCCGTCGCAGGCGCCCCCCCTTCGCTGCCGGTCAAGGCCCGCACTACGCCGGAAAAGTCGCGTGCTCCGAAATAGGCGTCCACTTCGGGAATCTCGCGCCGCAGCTCCTCGGCATACCGCTCGCTCAGGCAGCCTATCACGAAAAGCCGGTCAATCGCTCCCTCCTCCTTGGCCCTCACGAAACCGAGAATGGTATTGATGGACTCCTCCTTGGCATCGCCTATGAACCCGCATGTATTGACCACCACCGTCCGTACCTCCGTTCCGTTGGAATCGAACACCACGTCATATCCCGCTGCAGCCAACTGCGCCATAACATGCTCGGAGTCCACCACGTTTTTGGAACAGCCGAGCGTAACGACATTTATCTTTTTTCCCTTTACTTTTCCCATCATCCAATCCTGATTCCGGATATCCGAAACGTTCCTCCGCGGCTACCGTCGGCCAACCACGGCCCGCCCTTTCGGCCGACAGGCGGAACGACAAATCTCCTTCTCTCCTCTATTCGCCGAACAGGGCGTTCACGAACTCCTGCCGGTCGAAAATCTTCAACTGGTCGATACCCTCCCCGATACCGATGTAGCGCACCGGAATCCTGAACTGGTCGCTGATGCCGATGATGACACCCCCCTTGGCCGTACCGTCGAGCTTCGTAACGGCGAGGGAGGTGACCTGCGTAGCATCGGTGAACTGCCGCGCCTGCTCGAAGGCATTCTGCCCCGTACTGCCGTCCAGCACGAGCATCACCTCGTGCGGAGCATCGGGGATAACCTTGGCCATCACGTTGCGTATCTTCGTCAGTTCATTCATCAGGCCGACCTTGTTGTGCAGCCGGCCGGCCGTATCTATCAATACGACATCCGCCCCGTTGGCAACGGCCGACTTGAGCGTATCGAAAGCTACGGAAGCGGGGTCCGCCCCCATCTCCTGTTTTATCATCGTCGCCCCCGCCCGGTCGGCCCATACCTGAAGCTGGTCGATGGCGGCCGCCCGGAACGTATCCGCCGCACCGATATAGACCTTCTTGCCCGCACGCACGAGCTGGGCTGCCAGCTTGCCTATCGTAGTGGTCTTGCCGACACCGTTCACCCCTACCACCATCACGACATAGGGAGCACCCTCCTTCACGTCCAGTCCGAAGCTGTCGCGGCGGCTGTCACTCTGCTGCAGCAGAGCACTTATCTCCTCGCGAAGAATGGACTTGAGCTCTCCGGAATTCATATATTTGTCGCGCGCCACGCGGGCCTCGATGTTGCGGATTATCTTCACGGTGGTATCTACCCCCACATCGGAGGTGATAAGCACCTCCTCCAAGTCGTCGAGCATCGCCTCGTCCACCTGAGACCTGCCGGCCACGGCACGGGCGAGCTTGCCGAAAATTCCCTCTTTGGTCTTTTTCAGCCCCTCGTTTAGCTCCTGCTGCCGGGAAACCTGCTCCTCGGGCCCGGCCTCCTCCTTTTTCTTCTTGAATATGTTGAACAGTGCCATATTACCGGTTATTTATGTTATCCATCCGCAAAGGTACGAAGAAAGCAACGAAGTTTCAATTTTTTTGACGTACCGTACTCTTCCTGCGGCAAGAAGCCGAGAACGCCCCCGACCGTTTCCCTGAACGGGAATTTTTTGGCATCTTTGTATCGGGCAGTTTCGGCTCTGCAGGGAATCGTTTTTCTCCGGAGAAAAAACGGGACGGTCTACGACATATGAAAAGAATTCTGGATTTCCTGCGCGAACTGCAGGAACACAACGACCGGGAGTGGTTCGAAACACACAGGACGGAATACCTCCGGGTAAAAGCCGCGACGGAAGAGTTCGCCGCACGGCTGATAGCGGGTATCGCCTCGTTCGACAGCACGGTCGGCGACCTCACTCCGAAAGAGTGTACTTACAGAATCTACCGCGACATCCGGTTCAGTTCCGACAAACGGCCCTACAAATCGCACATCGGCATCTTCATATCCCCGGGCGGCAAGAAATCGGGACATTCCGGCTACTATCTTCACATCGAACCGGAACATCCGGAGCGCTCCGACGGCGTGCCGTCGGGCGGTCCCATGCTCGTCACGGGACTCTACATGCCCGAACCGGCCGTCCTCAAAAGCGTCCGGGAAGAGATTCTGTTCAACGGCGAAGAGTTCGTCCGCAATATCGGACAGGCACAGGACTTCTCGCTCAACCGGGAGAATGCACTCAAACGGGTACCGGTCGGTTTTCCGACAGACTCCCCCTATGCCGAGTACCTCCGGCTGAAAGATTTCTGTCTGGAGAGGCCAGTCAGCGAAGCCTTCCTGCTCTCCCCCGCCCTGCTCGCAAGGGTGACAGCGAGTTTCGCCACCACCGCACCCTTCAACCGACAGCTCAACCGGGCGGTGGATTTCGCACTCGACGAAATGTAACCACCCGACCGGAAAACGGTTCCGCCGGAAAGGAATGCGACCGCACGGATGTGGCCAACGTATATCAGGCATCCAAAAATGACAGTCCGGGCCCAAAATACTTTCCCACCCACAGCCTCCATATAACGAAAAGGCCGTGTCGGCTCGAACAAAGGATACAGTTCAATCCGATACGGCCTCTTCCAGTCTATGGAAACACAAAGCTGCAAAACATCAAGACACGGAATGAAAGGCGCTTGCTGCCGTAAATAACCGAATGCGCCTCCGCAAATAATAACGCAGCCATTCGCAATGATATCACATCCGCCCTTTCCGGCATCCGCAGCACCCGGTACCGTTCGCCCCGTTTTACAGCCGTTCTTTCTCTCTCCACACAAGGTCGTCCCCGACGACCGCCCTACGGCTGCCACCACCCGGAACATCTCCGCCAAAAAGACGGTGACCGATACCGCCCGCAGCCAGGCCTCAGTTCAGCAGCCTCCTGACAGCCTCGGATATCGCCCTGCCATCCGCCAGGCCGGCCAGCTTCTTGGTCGCCACTCCCATCACTTTCCCCATGTCGGCAGGCGATACGGCTCCCGTCTGGGCGATGATATCGCGGAGCGCCGCCTCCAACTCCGCGGCGGATAACTGTTTCGGAAGATACTCCTCGATAATACCCGCTTCGGCAAGCTCGTTTGCTGCAAGCTCGGCACGTCCGGCTGAGGTATAGAGCTCCGCAGACTCCCGCCGCTGCTTCACGAGCTTCTGCATGAGCTTCACCACATCGGCATCCGTCAGTTCGTGGGCCGTCCCCGAGGTCTTCTCCAGCAGGATAGCCGCCTTCACGGCCCGAAGTGCAGCGAGCCGCTCCGGCTGTTTCGCAAGCATCGCCTGCTTGATATCGTCATTAACGCGCTGTTCCAATGTCATATCCAAACTCCTTTCCCTATTAAACCGAAGGCCGCCCCGTTAGCGGGCGGCCTTGCAATGATTAACCTGTCTCGTTATCGTGTCATGCTATCCTGTAAAGCCTGTCCCTCAGAAGAAGCGCACCCGCATATCGGTCACATCGCTCTCTTCCGTCAACGCCTGCATCGTACGTTCGCCGACATAATTCAGCGCATTGGTATTGAGACGTACCCGTTCGCTCTCGTCGGTTGCCTCGCCGGAGGTCTGCACATCGGTCACGACGAACCGATATACGCCGCTTACCCCCTCTACCGGCAGCGAAAGTTCTCCGGCCGGAACCGCCGAAACCGCTCCGATAAGCTGCGGCTCAACCCCCACCTCGGGAATATAGAATGCGCTCCATTTGACACCGCTCACGGACTCGACCTCCACATCCGCCGCCCGTGCAGCCTCTTCGAGCGTACCGCCTGCCATCTCTTTCTCTATGATACGGGCCTTCTCCCTGTTGAGAAGCGTCTTGGTTATCTGAGCGGACACCTGTGCGAGCGGAGCATATCCCTCTTCCTTCACATCCACGAGAGCCGCTACATAATAGTCGCCGTCTATGTCCATAATCTGCGAGATATCGCCCGCCTTTCCGTTGAAAGCCCAGCGTACTATCTCCTTCGAGTTCTCCAGCCCGCTGATGGTACGGTCCGTATTGCGGATGCGCACCGTTCTTTTCGAGAGTGCGGCATCGTTCACGGCCTGGTTGAAGCCCTCCATCGTACCGCCCGCCGCGGTAACAAAACCGCTGGCTTTCTGGTATGCGGTCTGGATAGTCGCGGCACTCGGGTCCACCTTATATGTCACGGTAGCTATCTGGGCCTTCCGCACCGGACGGCTCTTGTAGGTGAGCTGTACCACCTGCAGTCCGGCAGGGCTCTCCACGACGTACACGTCCCCTACGTTGGCCGCAAGGGCGGCATCGGTAAACTCGGCGGGTACCTGTGCGGGCGTGAACCTGCCGAGGTCGCCCGAATTCTGGAACACCGACCTGTCGAACGAATTGTCAAGGGCCAGAGCAGCGAAATCGGCCCCGGAACGGATGGCGGCAACGAGGCTGTCGGCCAGTTTCTCCTGCCCTTTCTGGAGCAGGATATGTTTGGCTCCGAGGGTGTCGGGCATCATGCGTACATCGGCTACCCGCGAAACCGTATATTCGTCGCCGTTCAGGGTGGGACCGCTCATCGTCTCGCCGCCGTTTCCGAAAGCGAGCGCAGCCAACTCGGCAGAGAGTTCGTCCTCTCCGTAATAATTGGCATCGGGCTTGGTCTGGGAATTGAGCGTAGCGTACTGCATCGGGGCGTCGCTGCCCGCGAACTCCGCGGCAATGTCGTCCACCATGCGTTTTGCCTCCGCATAATCCTCATCGGAAGGCATCACGTCGAACACCACATACTCTATATCGCGCGAAGCACCCTGTTTGAAAGCCTCCTTGTGGTCGTCATAATACTTTTTGATATCGGTCTGGGTAACGTTCACCAACGAATCGGGTACGGTATAGTAATCCTTGCCGATGACGTCGGCCGCATAGGTATGGTTGGAAACCCTCACTCCGTGAGCCACCTCCAGCGCGTTGGCATAGAAACCGCCCTCGACCAGAGCAAGGTACTTGCTCATTACCCGTTCCTGCTGCATCTGATTGCGCAGAAAAGCCCAGATGGCATACGAACCATCGCTTCCGGTCACGCTGCTCATGAAGGATTTCATGAACTGCGGGTCGAACAGCCCCGTCGAAGGATTGACAAAGGTAGAGGTTACGACCGGCGACAGATAAACACCGTCGAGCATGTCCAACTGTTCCGCCTCCGAAACCGTCATCCCCATCCTGTCGAATCCAGGTTTGAGCGAATTATCCATGATAAGCTGCTCCCATGCGAGGTTATAGACCATCTCCTGCTCCTGAGCGGAGAAAGCGTCGCGGCCCCACATCATCTTGTATATGGAACCCATGTAATCGGCCTCGTTCAGGAAATCGACATAACCGATGTTCTTGCCGTTGATTTCGCCCACACGCATCTTGCGGGAATTCATCAGGCTGCTGCCGGAGGTGAATACGTCGCCGATAAGGAATGCGAGAAGCGCCACGAAAATCACGATGGTCACTATCACGCCTCCTTTGGTTCTTAAAGTGTTAAGACTTGCCATACTCTATGTTGTTTATTCAATTATCCTTCGCTGCGTCCGGAAACGTACCGGAGCCGTTTCGCCCCGTCGTCCCGCGCCCTCCTCTGTTTCGGAAGTCCCGTACCGGACCCGCGGCACACATATCCAGACTAAAACGGCTTCAAAGATAATAATTTTCCCCGTACAACACCCTGTCCGAAAACGAAATTTTCCGGACAGCGGCCCAAAAGGGCGCCGCAGGCAGGGCACCGCCCTACAAAAGCCTGACCTTCACGAGTTCGATACGGGAAGAGGAAGATTTGAGTATCCGAATCAATTTGTTGCCGATGCTGACCTCCGCTCCGGTCGGAGGAATCCCGTTCTCATTGGAAATGATATACCCCGCAAGCGTTTCGTACTCGTCGGACTCCTCTATTCCGAGGCCGTATTTCTCATTGAGATATTTTACCTCCAGACGGCTGGAAAAGACATATTCGTTCTCGGCCACCTGTCTCTCCACCATGTCGGACGTATCGTGTTCGTCGTCTATTTCGCCGAATATCTCCTCAAGCACATCCTCCAAAGAGATGATGCCCGCCGTTCCTCCGAACTCGTCGATAACGACCGCCACCGATATCCTGTTCTTGGTGAACTCTTCGAGCAGCCGCTCCGCAGGCATGGTCTCCGGCACGTAACGAACGCCTATCATAATATCCCGGATACTGGCGGGATTCCGGAAAAGACTCTTGATATTCACATAACCGACTATGTTGTCTATCGAACCGTCCCATACGAAGATACGGGAATATTGACTCTCGATGAACCGGCCGTATATCTCGCCGATGGAACTCTCCACATCGACCGCTTCCACATCCACGCGCGGCACCATGCAGTCCCGGACAAGGATATCCGAAAAATCGAGGGCATTTTGAAAGATTCTGATTTCGTTCTCCTGTTCCGACTGCGTCTCGGTATTCTCCTCCAGCAGATTCTCCAGGTCCACCTTTTCGAAACTTTTGATGCCGTCGCTGTCCTTGACTCGGATACCGAACAGGCGCAGCAGACCGAACGACAGCCAGGTAGCGAACTTCGCAATCGGATAGAGCACGATATAAAAGAAATAGAGCGGCACGGAGAAAGCCCTGAGGTAGGCATTGGGCCGCAACTTGACGATAGCCTTCGGAGTGAACTCCCCGACGAAGATGATGATGACGGTGGATATCAGCGATTCGAGCAGTACCGACCAGGTTCCCGTACCGAGCCGCAGCCCCCACATATCGGCCAGTGCATGAATGATAACCGTCATGTTGAGCGAATAGAGCACCAACACGATGTTATTCCCCACCAGCATGGTGGTGATATACTGACCGGGGTTGTTGATGAACACGTCGGCTATCCTGCCGAACAGACCGTCCTGTTTGCGGTCTATCTCGAGTTTGAGCTTGTTGGAACTGGTGAACGCTATCTCCATGCCGGAGAAGAACGCCGACAACAGCAACGAGACCACCGCTATGACAATTACCGAGCCCATTTACTCCGCACGTTCGTCCTCCTCCCCGGATTCGGGCCGGAAGACATTCTCCGTACCGGGGTCGCCCTCTTTGAGAGCGGGTACCGGACGCAATGTTCCTCCTCCCTGGGTCGGATTCCACCCCGGAGACAACACCTGCCGCCGGCTCGGAGCATAACCGTTCCCGACGCTCCTGCCGCCGGAGGGAACCGTCTGTTCTCCGGCAGAGGCGTCCGATGGGCCGCCTGCCGCACCGTCATACTCTTCATTGGGGGCAGTCTCCACGGCTATCGTCCCCTCATAATCACGGAACATCCATGATTTCAAGTCCTTGTCCGACTCGAACCCCTCCCCGTAATGCTCTCCGTCCTTATCGACGACCTTCACCCGTACATTCGAATAGACCCTGTCTGTCTTGGCATCCCAGAACAACTGCTCCGTATAGAGCGTATTGCCGGAACCCGAAGCGACCACATGCCCGCTCGCCATCCACAGGTCGCGCTTCTCGTAATTGATGGCCTCGTCGGCACGGAGCGTAGACTCGACCACCTCCGTGGAATCCTGAAAGGTCTGCACGAAAACCCCATCGGGATATTTCGTATAGGGTTCGGCCGCCAGGCCGTACTGCTGCATCAGCGGCGTGGTAAAATGGTAGGACTTCAGACCGTTTTTGCTCACGGTCATGCTGAGGTCCTCACTCTGCATGGTAATCAGGGTTTCCGGATTGACATTTCCGCGCGCCTTCTCCTTTTTGCACGACAATGACAAGAGAGCACTTCCCGCAATGAGAAATACCGTCCCACACCTTGCAAACGTACTCCAAAAACCCATAATCAATTATGCGGCGTCCCGTAATACGGGACGCCGCAATTCGTTTTCACCCTTTTTACTCAACCATCTTGACCGTGGTACGTCCCGTAATCCAACCGCACTTCACGTCGTATGCCGCCCCCGCAGTCGTCAGGCCGCGGAAGAAGAGCTCGTCGTTCGACGGGAACGAACGGCGGAACATACTCATGGTCTGGTCTATCTGCTGCTGCTCCGGCGAACCGTTCTCGAACAGCGAACGGGCGGAAGCGAGTATGTCGTAAGCCAGCCAATAAACGGTCTGACGGTCGAATCCCTCGCAGGCGGTCGCACCTTCAGCATACGCCTGTGCGAGCATGATGGCAGCATAACCGTTCGACGGGTCGAGCTGACGGGCCTGGCTGGCATAATTGGCAGCCACGGAAGCATTCTTGAGCACCAATTCGGTCGCCGCTATCTCCACCGCGAGCGTCGCTTTGTTCAGCGGGTCGGTCTCCTTGTCGAAAGCGGCTTTCAGGAAGCTCACCGCCTTTGCGTTGTCCCCCACCTTCACGAAGGCCGAAGCAACGAGTTTGGCAGTCGCAGCCGTCGGGTCGGCATTATAGTACATTTCGCCCACTTCGGTCAGGAATGCCGTATGGCACTCGCTGCGCATAAGCAGCGTAAAGGCTTTGCCCAACGTGGTAACGTCTGTCGGATTGGCCTCTACACGGGCCTTGAAAATTTGTTCGATGTTGTCGCAGCCGGCGGCATCGCTCGATACGAAGAGCGTATCGAACGTCTCCTTGGCGCTGTCGGCCTCCGGAGCGGTCACCTTGTCCAGCAGGGAAGCGAGCCACTCGTACTGCTCCAGATAATAATCCGTCTCGACCAGGTCGTTCTTGTAGTCCGTGGTCAGTTCATTGAAATAGATATTGATGAAGTCCACGTCCGGGTCGTCGGCATTGGCCTCTATCGCCTCCACGAAGACCTCGCGCACGCCGTCGCGGTCCATCGGCATGAAACTGAGATAATCCTTTGCCTTCTGAACGAGTATGTAGGGACGGCCGTACTTGGCGTTGTCGCCGAAATACTGGATGCGCATGTCGTACAGCGTCAGCAGCGAATCGACATACACCTGACGCTGCTTCACATCCATGCTACGCTGTATCTTATTCTTATAGATATTGATGGCATACACATAGATATTCTGTGCGCCGCGGGGAGAATTCTCAAGCAGTTCGGGCAGATAGGAGAGTGCCTTGTCGTAATTCTGGACATTGTAGGCATCCCGGTAATAGTTGAAAGTCTTGGCGTTTTCGAAGCGCTGCTCCTGCGTCGCATCCTCGCCCCATTCCGGTCCAAGCTGCACGTTCTGGGCAAAAGCCTGACTGCCGCCCAGCACTGCGGCGGCAACGATAAATAGCTTTAATTTCAACGAATTCATAATGTTCCCGTTTTTTATTTAAATCCGATTTAGTCGTATTTGTACTTCACAAACCAATAGTCGTCGCCGAACAGGCTGAGCCCTACCGAGACCTTGAAATAGTTCTCCCGCACCAGGCCTGCCACCGCGCGTCCGCGCGTACCGAACTCGAACCCTACATTGACATTGTTCACGCCGCGGGTACCCAACGGAATTCCGACGCCAAACGTCACCGCCGCCTCGTCTATGTTGTGCCCCCCGATAACCATATAATATTGGTCATACCGTGCCCCCAGCCGGTACGACCACCTGTTCATCACCTTGCGCACGTCGCCGGGATTGGGGATGAACTGTATTCCGGCCGCCACGGTGTGGGTATTGCGATAACGCACCCCGAACTTGTCGTCGGCGCCGTTCACGCTCCAACTGCCGTAACTGTAATCGAGGCCTGCGCTGAACTTCGGCGCCTGATAATAGAGACCTCCCCGGAAGATATCCGGAAGACGGAAATCGGAACGGTACTGCCTGTCCACCACCTTGTCGTAACCGACCGCCGAAAAATAGGGACCGTGCATCACGACCTCCGAAACCCGGCTGTTGAGTCTCCCGCCCATGCTGTACGAAATACCCAGGTTGAGCGTCCGGTTGTTCTTTTTCCACAACCGGGCCTGCAGGCCGAAATCGGCAAAGACCCGGCTCACGTGTTCCTGATTGTCGGAACTCATGCCCAGATAATATCCGCTGCCCGTGACGGGCACGACGGTCTGCTGGAAATTCCGGGTGATATTACCCTGATAATATATCATTTCCGCTCCGAGGGAGAGCCAGTCGGTAACGGCATAGCCCAAACCCGCCCGGTAACTGTTGATACCGCCGGAACCCGAATAAAGGTAGTGGACGTAGCCTATCTCCTCCCAGACATCGGAACCCTCTTCCGACTGGGTGATACGGTACCCCACACTGCTGAACGGCGAGATGCCCACCGTGAAACCGAGGCCCTCGGCAATGGGAAGCTGCAAAGCTATTTCGCTTACATTAAATGTATTGTAACTGCTCTTCGTATCCTGCGACCGCAGATAATAGTTCTGTCCGTAAAGACCGACCTGAAAGAGCGCCGTCTGCCTGTTGATAGCGCTGTACGAAGCGGGGTTGAGGGAGTTTATCGCTATCGGCGACCTGAATCCGAGTCCTACGCCGCCCATGGCACGCGAAAACGAAGGGTCCTGCGCCATGATGTCGCCTATGCCGTAATAGGAATACGGTGAGAAAGTATTGATGCTGCTGCTCTGCGCGGATACCGCCAACGGCAGGCACGACAACAGGAACGACAATACAGCTTTATAGACTCTGTTTTCTATCCGCATTATAATCCAAGATGGTATTCAGACCGGCAAGAACCAGTTCGTGGTTCGCAAATATCGTATTTTTAAATCTTTTTTCAAAGAGAGGGGCATCTCCCCCCGTAAAAATAGTAGTCAATCCGGCAAATTCCCCGGCATAACGCTCCATTCTTCCCCTTATCTCCAGTTCGATACCTCCCGCCACACCCGACACCATGGCCCCGACCGTGGAAGAGGGTACTTCCCGCTCCTCATAACCGACACATGCTTCGGCCTCCAGCAGCGGCAGCCGGTCCGTATAGTCGGCGAGCGACCTGAACCGCATACCCAGCCCCGGCGATATGCTGCCGCCGAGGTAACGCCCTTCCGCCGTTACGATGTCGCAGGTAATGGCCGACCCGAAATCCACTATCATCAGGTTGCGCCCCGGCAGCATCCCCACTCCGCCGACAGCCGCAGCAAGTCTGTCGCAGCCCAGCGTATGCGGCGTACCGTATCCGTTTTCCAAAGGGACGGGAACGGTATTGGCGAACTTCAGAAAATAACCGCTCCGGCAGCGCAGCATCTCTTCCGGCTCCGGGTTTTCGTCGCGGGTGGAAGAGAGGATGGCGCGGTCGAATCCGGCGTACCTGCTGAAGATTTCGTCAAACCTCCCGATTTCACGGCACCCGAAAGTCCACCGTTCCACTATCTCTCCCCCGCTGAAAACAGCCACCTTCATGCGACTGTTGCCTATATCAACAACCAGGTTCATACTCTCACGCATGCGAACGTTTTCGTGCCTCCCGCCCCTGCAGGAGTTCTTTCCGCACGAAACGCGCCCTTCAGCCGACGTTTTTCCCGGAGGTATCCCCTTCGGCCAACGCCCCGGCGTGCATCCGGTCGAGTATCTCCCAGGCCTGGCCCATGCCTTTTACCTCTCTAACTGTCAACATCAGCCTATTATTGTTCTGTTTCAGCACAAATTTCGCATTATTTTTCGACACGTATTTCAGTATTCCCATGAACAGCGCACTCTTATAATACGGAGATGCGCTGTCGGAGATGAAGCGCAGCAGCATGAGCCCGTTCTTCACCTTCACCCACTCGAAGCCGAGAGCGACGGCTCGCCAACGCAACCGGACCACATCCATCAGGCTGCGGGCGGCATCGGGCAACGCACCGAAACGGTCGGTAAGCCGCTCCTCAAAACGGCGCATCTGCTGCTCGTCGTTCATACTGTCCAGTTCGCGGTACAGGCGCAGCTTTTCGGCACTCTGGCCGATGTAGTCGTCCGGGAGCAAAGCCTCTATGTCGGTCTCTATCTGCGCATCGGTGAGGTACTGTACCGTTCCTTCTCGCTCCCGGCCGCCCTCCAGCAATCCGCCGGCTTCCGCAACGCCTTCGGCCCGAAGCTCGGCGACCGCTTCGGCCAATATCTTCTGATAGGTTTCGAACCCCATATCGGCGATAAAACCGCTCTGTTCGGCTCCGAGCAGATTGCCTGCTCCGCGTATATCGAGGTCCTGCATGGCGATGTTGAATCCGGCCCCGAGGTCCGAAAACTCCTCCACGGCCCGTATCCTGCGCCGGGCATCGGAAGTAAGCAGCTCGTCGGGAGGAGTCAGGAGATAGCAGTACCCCTTCTTGTCGGAACGCCCCACGCGGCCGCGCAGTTGGTGCAAATCGCTGAGGCCGAAATTCTGGGCGTCGTTGATGATGATGGTATTGGCGTTGGGAATATCGACGCCGTTCTCTATGATGGTCGTGGCCACCAGCACGTCGAACTCGCCGTAAATGAAGTCCATGACGAGTTTTTCGAGCTGCTGCGCGGGCATCTGTCCGTGGCCGGTCACCACCCTCGCTTTGGGACAAAGACGACGGATGAGGTCGGCAATCTGCTCGATATTGTCCACCCGGTTGTGGACGAAGAAGACCTGTCCGTGGCGTGCCAGCTCCGCCTCGACCGCTTCGCGGATAATCTCCTCGTCGAAAAGGTGCGACTCCGTGACGATAGGCCGGCGGTTGGGCGGTGGGGTGGCGATTACGGAGAGGTCGCGTGCACCCATCAGCGAAAACTGCAGCGTCCGCGGAATGGGCGTCGCCGTGAGCGTCAGCGTATCCACATGTACGCTCATCTGGCGCAACTTCTCCTTGCTCGACACGCCGAACTTCTGCTCCTCGTCGATGATGAGCAGTCCGAGGTCGTGGAACCGGATATCCTTGCCGAGTATCTTGTGCGTCCCGATAAGGATGTCTATCTTGCCTGCCGCCAGCTCCTCGCGTATCTGTTTCACTTCCCTGGCGCTCTTCACGCGGCTCAGGTTCTCCACCCGCACAGGCAGACCCCGCAGCCGCTCCGAAAAGGTACGGTAGTGCTGCAGGGACAGAATGGTCGTGGGTACCAGAACGGCCACCTGCTTGGAATCGGCCACCGCCTTGAAGGCAGCCCGGACGGCCACCTCCGTCTTGCCGAACCCCACGTCGCCGCACACGAGCCTGTCCATCGGCTGTGCCTGCTCCATGTCGTGCTTCACGAGCTCGACGGCCTGCTGCTGGTCGGGAGTCTCCTCGTAAGGGAACGACGCCTCCAGCTCATGCTGCAGATAACCGTCGGGCGAAAAGGCAAAACCGCCGCTCTCCTTGCGCTCGGCATACAGCTTGATAAGTTCGCGGGCAATATCCTTGACGGCGCTCTTCGTGGCGTTCTTCATGCGCTGCCACGCTCCCGAACCGAGCTTATAGACGCGCGGCGGCGTATCGCTGTCCTTATCCTTGTAGCGCGAAATGCGGTGCAGCGCATGGACATTGACCAGCAGCACATCGCCGTCCCGGTATTCGAGCTTCACGGCCTCGTGCACCTTGCCGTTCTCCACCGTCCGCACCAGACCGCCGAAACGCCCCACGCCGTGGTCGATATGCACCACGTAGTCGCCCGGCTTCAACTCGTTCAGCTCCGCCACGGTAAGTGCCTGACTGCGGTCTATCTCACCCCGAAGCGAATAACGCTGATAGCGTTCGAACAACTGGTGGTCGGTATAGAGACAAAGCCGGAGCCCGTTGTCCACGAAACCTTCGTGCAGGGTGACGGGAAGTGCCGCGAACTTCACCTTCGGGAATCCTTCCGATGCGAAGATATTCCCCAAGCGCTCTATCTGCGCCTTGTTATCGGAAAGGATGCAGACTTTGTAACCCGCTTCGCTTCGGTCATGTATATCTTTGGCAAGCAGCTCATAACGTTTATTGAAAGCGGGCTGCGGCAGGGTATCGAAAACGACCGTACGGGAGGCGGACAGCTCCTTCGGGCCGTCCCCCCGCAGCAGCAGCGTCCTGTCCTCCAGCGCCGACGACAACTGCCGGGCACTCGTCACACGTGCATCCACCCGTTCGGGCGCATCGGCCTCGGCCAGCATCTTTTTACGGATGTCGTCCACCCGGCGCAGCGTATGGCTCAGGTCGTCGGCCCACCACACGGCTTCGCCGGCAAACTCCGGAAGCGACACGCTGTGGCCGGCGCTTACGCTCCCCTTCATGTCCGGCACTATCTCCACCTGTTCGAGCTTCTCCGTGGAGAGCTGCGAAGCGATGTCGAAACGGCGGATAGACTCCACCTCGTCGCCGAAAAAGTCGATACGGCAGGGCCTGTTCTCGGCAAACGAAAAGATATCGATGATACCGCCGCGCAGGGAGTACTGCCCCGGTTCATAGACGAAATCCACCTTCGTGAAGCCATACTCCTCCAGCACATCGGCCAGGAAACTCATCTCCATCCGCTCGCCGCAACCAACCGTCACCGTCCGCCGGCCGAGCTCTCCCGCATCGGCCACCTTCTCGGCCAAAGCCTCCGGATAGGTACAGACAACCAGATGCCTTTTCCCTTCGAAACCGCGGAGGGCATTCAGCGCCGCCGTGCGCTGGACGACACCCGACGCATCCTCCTGCCCGAACTGTACGGAACGCTTGTAACCGGTCGGAAAGAACATCACCCCCTCTTCGCCCAGCAGGGAGTAGAAGTCGTTCATCAGGTAGGCTGCCGCATCCCTGTCCCCGCAGACGAAGATGTGCACGCCACCCCGCCGCTCCACGACCGCAGCGGCATACAGCGCATAGGCAGAACCCGACACGCCTTTCAGTACCGCCACCTCTCCGGACGCCGCCGCAGCGGCCAGTTCCTTTCCGGCCGGAGAGGCCGCCGCGCGCTCCAATATCTCCTTCATCGTTTCCATACACGCAATTTCAATACCGATTCTCCACCGGAAGCGGGTTGCCCGGGACAGACACGCCCGCCAACCCCTGCCGTCCGCAAATACATCAGCCTGTCGGTCCGAAACGGTTCCGCCTCTCTGCCAGGCCCCTATCCGACACGGGCCGGTACCCCAACGGTACCGGCTGCTGCAACCGGGAACGGAAACCCGGCCACACTCCCCGTTCATAACGGTTCCGGCAGCCGGGTTTCATCCGATAGTGCTCCGATGCTATAACAATACCCTGTCCTTCCGGTCCAGGAATTTATATTCCACGATGCCCAGCGACTGGTCGATGCCTATCTTCAGCCGGAAACCGTATTTGCTCATCCAACGGCGCCTGACGCTCGGAAAACCGCTCTTCAGGTAAGCCGCCACATAAGGGCTCACGAGCAGCCGGAGCTGTTTTATCTTTTTCTCTCCCGCATAATACGAAATCATATTCTCCAGCTCGCGCTCGATGCTGACCGTCGAGGTCACCTTGCCCGTACCGCCGCACATGGGGCAGACCTCTTCCAGATGCTCGATGGCCTCGGGCCGTACCCGCTGGCGGGTTATCTGCATCAATCCGAACTTGGAGAGCGGCAGCACCGTATGTTTCGCCTTGTCGCCGGCCATGAACTCCTGCATGGTCTTATAGAGTTTCTGACGGTTCTCCGCCTTGTGCAGGTCGATGAAATCGATGATGATGAGACCTCCCATGTCGCGCAGCCGGAGCTGGCGGGCTATCTCTTCGGCCGCCATGAGATTCACGTCCATTGCGGTGCTCTCCTGGTCGTCGGCCACCTTGGCACGGTTGCCGCTGTTCACGTCTATGACATTCATCGCCTCCGTATGCTCGATGATGAGATACGCCCCACGCTTGAGCGAAACGTATTTGGAAAAGAGCGACTTTATCTGGCGCGAAATATCGTAATGGTCGAAAACGGGAATCTTGCCCTTGTACAGCTTCACTATCTTCTCCTGTTCCGGCGCGATGACCTTGATATACTCCCTCACTTCGTCGTACATCTCCTTGTCATCCACTACGATGGCACTGAACGAACCGTTCAGCGAATCGCGCAGGATGGTATTGGCCCGATTCATCTCGCCGAGCAGCAGCGACGGAGGTTCGAGCGTCTTGATATTCCGAAGCACCTCCTCCCATTTATCGATAAGGGAAGTTATATCCTGACCTATATCCGTTTCGTTCTTGCCCTGCGCGGCGGTACGTATTATCACACCGTAATTCTTGGGCAGTATCGACAGGGCTATCTTCTTGAGCCGCTTGCGCTCTTCCGCCGAGCGAATCTTCTGGGAGATGGAAATCTTGTTCGAGAAAGGAATGAGCACCACGTTCCTCCCTGCAAGGGAGATGTCCGACGTAAGCCGGGGTCCTTTCGTGGAGATGGCTTCTTTGGCTATCTGCACCACGATGGACTGTCCCGTGGCGAGCAGGTTGGCTATCTTGCCGGTCTTGCCGATGGGTTGTTCGAGTTTGAACGTGTCGAACTGCACGTTTTTCTTCTTCGCTCCGGTGAGCTGTCCCACGAGCTTTTGCAGGGAGGCGAACTGCGGACCGAGGTCGAGATAGTGTATGAAAGCGTCCTTTTCGTGACCTATGTTCACGAATGCCGCATTCAGACCAGGCATTATTTTGCGAACCCGACCCAGATAGATATCGCCTACCGCGAATCCGGTCTTTACACTCTCCTTACCAAGCTCGACCAGCCGTTTGTCCTCCGCGAGGGCTATGGTTATCTCACTTTTGGATACATTGATAATCAGTTCCCTGTTCATCTGTTACTTCATTATGGGAAACCGCAAACCGGAAAGCCGCATGCGCCGGACCCGCAGGTCTCCTGCGCATGCCTTTCCGCCAAGAATCAATAAATAAAGCCAAAGAACCTTGCGTCTTCAGCTTTATCTATTCTTACGAAAACATAAATTCAGCTACCTATTTTTTCTTTTTATGCCTGTTTTTTCTCAGACGTTTTTTCCTCTTGTGGGTAGCCATTTTATGCCCCTTGCGTTTTTTACCACTTGGCATAGTTTCTCAATTTTAATATTTGTGGTTAGATAGAAATTAATTGCCTATTTTTTCTTTTTCGGCTGCTCCTTCATCGTGTCGTTCTTAATCTGCGCCACGAAACTCTTGGAAGGCTTGAATGCAGGAATGCAGTGAGCGGGAATATCGATGGAGGTACCCTCGGTAATATTCCTCGCCACCTTCGGAGCACGGTCTTTGATGATGAAGCTGCCGAACCCCCTCAGGAATACGCCCCTGTCCTTGCCTTTCTTGTCCTTGTTTTCTATGAGCGCGTTCTTCACGCTCTCCATAAACGCTTCAACAATCTGCTGAACCTGCGCCTTCTCTACTCCGGTCTGTTTCGAGATTTCATTAACTATATCGGCCTTCGTCATGTTTGTAAGTATTTAAATATTCGTTATCCTGCAGTACCATTGAGGACTGCAAATATACTTATTTATTAATTAATAATATCAACCGTATACCAATTTTTTTCTTCGCCGTATCCTGCAAAGCGCTTCTGACAATCAACATTATCGCTCCGCGCAATGGATTCCGGAGGGATTGGACGATAACAAATCCGGTCCGTTTTCCTGCCGCAGCGCGAATAGAGAACGCGGCCGGAAGCCATTTTATTATCCGACAACCACTCACGCGCAGGGACCGCAACATCTTTGTTCCATCCAACAATTTATATGCCATTTTCATTTCAGCGTACTCCGAACCTGCAAAAAATCAAAAAAATATCCCTTACGACACAATAATAAAGCGCCGGAAGCCTTTCATATTAACAGGGAATTGAAGTAACTTTGCGGAGAGTGCCGGAGAGCCGAGCCGCGTGAAAACAAAACGCCATGAACGAAGTGAGGATACTATGGGTAGACGACGAGGTCGATTTGCTCAAATCGCACGTCCTTTTCCTGCGGGGAAAAGGGTACGATGTAGACACATGCAACAACGGAGCCGACGCGATAGAGATGGTGCGAACCACCCCCTACGACCTTATCATTCTGGACGAAATGATGCCCGGCATGACCGGACTCGAAACCCTGCCGCTCATCAAGGAACAGCGCCCCACCACCCCGGTGATAATGGTTACCAAGAGCGAAGAGGAGAGCATCATGGACAAGGCGATAGGCTCCAAGATAGCCGATTACATCATCAAGCCCGTCAATCCCAACCAGGTACTCCTCTCGATAAAGAAAAACGTACATTCCCAACAGCTCGTCACCGAGCGGAACACCGCCGACTACCGTGCCGAATTCGGGCGCATCTCCTCCTCGCTGGCCGACGCCCGCGACTTCGGAGAATGGTGTGCCATCTACAAAAAACTGGTAAACTGGGAGATTGAACTGACAGACTCCACGGACGACAGCATCCGCGAAATCCTTTCGTATCAGGAGAACGAGGCGGACAACGAATTCGGCAAATTCGTGAAGCGCAACTATCTGGACTGGATAAACCGCCGCGACTCCTCCACGCCCGTCATGTCGCATACGCTGCTGCGCACGCGCGTGTTTCCCATCGTCGAGGAACACGAAAAGACGACGCTGCTGGTCATAGACAACTTCCGCTACGACCAGTGGCGGAGCATCAACTCGCTCCTGCACGGCTACTACGACGTCGAATCCGAGGACTTCTATTGCAGCATACTTCCCACCGCCACGCAATATGCCCGGAATGCGCTGTTCGCAGGACTCATGCCTCTCGCCATAGACAAGATTATGCCGGACCGGTGGCTGAACGACAACGAGGAAGGCGGCAAGAACAAATACGAAGAGGAGTTCCTGATGCGCCAGCTGCAATCCTCCGGCAAACGCTGGCGGACGACGTTCGACAAACTGATACGGCCCGAAGCGGGACGAAGGCTCATCGAGAATATCCAGCACGTCTACGACGCCGACTTCTCGGTCATCGTCTACAATTTCCTCGATATCCTTTCACACGCCCGCACCGAAACGGAAATCATCCGCGAACTGACCGAGGACGAAGCGGCATTCCGCTCCCTGACGCGCTCCTGGTTCGAACATTCCGACCTCTATACCATCCTCAAGATGCTCTCCGAGCGCCGCCATACCGTCATCATCACCTCCGACCACGGCACCATCCGCGTGGATAATCCCATCAAGATAATCGGCGACCGCGAAACGTCGCCCAACCTGCGCTACAAGACAGGGCGCAACCTCAACTACAACCCGAAGGAGGTTTTCGAAATCACACGCCCCGAGGAGGCACAGCTTCCCCAAAGCAACCTGACATCCACCTATGTCTTCGCCACCGGGCACGATTTCTTCTCCTACCCGAACAATGCGAACAAATACATCCGTTACTACAAGAACACGTTCCAGCACGGCGGCATCTCGATGGAGGAGATGATGGTGCCATTCATCGTCCTCCGCCCCAAAGGCTGACCTCTGCCCCCGGACAGTCCCGTATCTGTCGGCCCGGGCCGGCTTCTGCTCCCTCTCCGGCTCTCTATGCCTTACCAGACACAACCGGCAGGAAACGAACATGCCCTGTCCGCCCAGAACTTTTCCTCTCCGGCGACAGTTGCATACCATCCCGACAGATACGCAGCCGCACCTGACCGGCCATTTGCCGTTACCCGCACCGACATTCCGCGGCAAACCGGGAATGGATGCACGTACGAACGGATTATCCCCTATCTTTGCAGACAAAGACACGAATATGGAACAACTTGCAATCGGTTCGCTCGGCGAACTGCCGAAGGCCGCCGAAGCGGTCATAACCGCCAGCGGCGGCCGCGGCGTAGTCGCCTTCTTCGGCGCGATGGGTGCAGGGAAAACCACCCTGATACGCGAAATATGCACGCAGCTCGGCGTTGCCGACAACGTCACCAGCCCGACGTTCGCCCTCGTGAATCACTACCGTTCCGGCAGGGGGGACAACATCTTTCACTTCGATTTCTATCGTATCGAAAAGTTGGACGAGGCCTACGACCTGGGCTACGACGAATATTTCGACAGCGGAGCACTCTGCCTGGTCGAGTGGCCGGAAAAAATCGAACCGCTCCTGCCGTCCGACACACTGCGTGTGTACATCGAAACAACCGGTCCCGACAGCCGCAAGATAACAATCGGCTGACGGCCGGGCAGACAGACCCGCTCTCCCGCCGTCGGCCGATACCGATACCGAGGACATTCCCTGTCGACGGCATCAATCATCCTCTCCGTTTTTCGCCTTTTCGTCTTCTCCGCACGAAGCAATGCTGCCGTTGGCACAGCCATTCTCCCCGCCGACGCATGTCCGCTCCTCCAAGCCTTACGTCCCCAAAGCAGTCGGGCCGCAGGATACCTGCGGCCCGACTCGTTTCCGTATGCAAAACGCTCCGTTATACGAACGGCAGTTTTACCACCTCGGCCTTGAGCAGTTTCTCGCGCACCTTGATGTACACGTTGTTGCCGGCCTTGGAAAACTCCGGCTTCACATATCCCATGCCGATACCTATCTTAAGGCAGGGCGACATTGTACCCGACGTCACGACGCCGATTTTATTCCCCTCGGCATCGGCGATATCGTAGCCGTGGCGCGGTATACCCCGGTCTATCATCTTGAAGCCTACCAGCTTGCGGGTAACCCCTTCGGCTTTCTGCTTCTCCATGAGCGGACGGTCGATGAAATCCTTGCCCTCGACGAACTTGGTTATCCATCCCAGACCGGCCTCGATAGGGGAAGTCGTATCGTCTATATCGTTGCCGTAGAGGCAGAACCCCTTCTCCAGACGGAGCGTGTCGCGTGCCCCGAGGCCGATATTCTTGAGACCGTACTCCTCGCCGGCTTTCCAGAGTGCCTCCCAAAGCTTGTCGGCATCCTCATTGGCGATGTATATCTCGCAGCCGCCCGCACCGGTATAACCCGTCGCGGAGAGGATAGCATCCTTAATACCGGCCACTTCGGTCTTGACGAACGTGTAGTAAACGAGGTCTTCGACAGGCTCCTTGCACATCTTCTGGACAATCTTCATGGCAAGCGGACCCTGTATGGCGAGCTGGCATATCTCGTCCGAAGCGTTGTATATCTCCTTGCCTGCGGTGAGACCGAACTTCTTGCCCTCCTCCACGATGTGGTCGTAATCCTTCGCGATATTGGCCGCATTGACTACGAGCAGATAGGTTTCGGCATCAATACGATATACGAGCAGGTCGTCCACGATACCGCCGCGGCCATTGGGCATGGTCGTGTACTGTACCTTGCCATCGGTCAGGGCAGCCACGTTGTTGCTGGTTATCCGCTGGAGGAAATCGAGCGCTTTCGGTCCCTTTATCCATATCTCGCCCATGTGGCTCACGTCGAACACGCCGGCTTTTTCACGCACGTTGAGGTGCTCTTCGTTGATGCCCGTAAACTCGATAGGCATGTTGTACCCCGCGAATTCGGACATTTTCGCACCGTTCGCGATATGGTACTTGGTAAATGGTGTAGTTTTCATTATCTGAAGTTTGTATATGAAGTTAAATCGTCTCTGTCAGTTCCGTTTCACCCCCAGGCGCGGGCAGCGCTTGAACTCCTTGGTACGGTCGAAAAGGTAACGGTAGGTCACGTGCGTCTTGTTGCGGTGGGCACAGACGTAATTCTCCACCATGCGTATCATGACGGGGTTGAAGTCGCCCATCCAGGCCAGCTCCAGCGTCTTGTAGTGTATCTCGCCGCGTGCCACCGTCTGCTCGAATTCGTGCATGATACCCGACTCGATTCCGCGGCCGTGATATTCCGGCGCTACGCCGAAGATGATGGCGAAAACCCGGTCGGCCTTGTGCGTACACTTCAGGATAGCCATCAGACGGAGTTTGTTCACGAGGTTCATCTTTCCGTGGAAACGCCCTATCACCCGGTTGAGGTCGGGAACCATGATGAAGAAACCGACCGGCTCGTCGTTGAAATAGGCGAAATAGATGAGTTTCTCGTCGATGATGGGTTTCATGTTCCGCATAAGTGCCTGGGCCGCCTCGCGCGTCATGGGACGCACCCCGGGAAAATTGGCCCATGCCTTGTTATAGATAAGGCGGAAATCATCGGCCACCTGCTCGAGGTTCCTCTTGTCGATGTGGTCGAAGCGGTAACCCGGCGTCTCTTCCAGACGCTTCACTCGGTCGTAAACGCTCTGGTTGAATTCACCCACCCGTATGTTCCGCTGATAGGTATACTGGTTGAAATAGTTCTGGAATCCGTAATGCTCGAACAGCTCCTTGTAATAAGGCGGATTGTAGGGGTTGGTATAGAGCGGCTGAAGCTCGAATCCCTGCACGAGGCACCCCCACCATTCGTCCCGGTTACCGAAATTGATGGGACCGTCCATCGCCTCCATTCCCTTGCTGCGGAGCCACTCGCGGGCCGCATCGAAAAGCATGTCGGCGACCTCCTGCGAATCAATGCATTCGAAGAATCCGCAGCCACCGGTAGGCTGTTCCTCCTCTGCGGCCTGGTCGGTATTGTAAAAGGCGGCAATACGTCCCACCACATCGCCCTCCCCGCTGCGGGCAATCCAACGGATGGCCTCTCCGCCCTCGAACATCCGGTTCTTTGCGGGGTCGAACACGGCCCTGATATCGTCGTCCAGGGGCTGTACCCAGTTGCGGTTACCGCGGTAGAGTCGCTTGGCCATGGAGAGGAACTCCCGCTCCTGCCGTTTGGTCACGACCTCTTCGAGCATATATTTTCCCATACGCTTTCTGTTTTGGCATCCAAAGATACGAAAAGTCGGGTGCAAAAACGAATATCATTCGTTTTTGCCGAAACGAAGTATCTAAAATAAAGTCAAAGGTACGAAAAAAACACGGAATGTCGCTTCCTGTGCTCATTCCGCCGTCCGGTCCTCCGGTGTCTGTCCGCATGAACCGGCTCCCCCGGCGGAAATACGGGGGAGCCGAAACGCGAAAACGGCCGGCATATAAAAGTATCGGACAGACTGCCGGCAGAAAGACGGACGCCGTCCCTCCAAATCGCTACCGGTATTCGATACCGACGATTTCATAGTCGTACCGGTATCCGTGGAGCGTGAGGTAATCCTTCGCCTCGAATGTGTAGGGCAGGTTGTAGGTCGTAACTCCCGCCGGAAGCATGACCGTATCCTCCATCACCTTGTCGTTCTTCGTCGGATTGCCTTCTGCGTCGTGGTGACGCCTCCATACGATGTAGTGGCAGGCGGCGGAGTGCTGCAGCGAAAGCTTCTCCGTGCAGGCTTCGTCCGAATAGAAATCGATGTAGTATTGGATGACTTTGTCGAAGTCTATCGTCCGCCAGTTCAGCGTATGGTAGATGTCTTTGGGATTCGTCAGTTCGGGAAGGACGAAATCTTTGCGGATAACGAGGGTCTCGGAACCGTTCGATACGGTGGCCACCGCACGATAGGTGCCCCGTTCGGTCAGCCTGAAGGCCCAACGTTCGTTCGGCGTGTAGGATTGGTGCGTTATCTCCTCCCCGGTCCGCAGATTGACGAGTTCGACGGAGCAGGAGAAGTTTCTCCATGCGGCATCGTCGGTCTCGAAGGAGCAGCGCACCACGATTGTGCGCGAGAGGTCGATGTCTTCGGGATGGGAGAGGATGGGCATGGTGAGTTCGAATCCGGGGAGAGTCACCTCGAAATCCGCGGTGCCGTAGCGGCACTCGAAGGTGCCGTCTTCGCGCCGGACGGCCGCCCCGTAATGGAGCGTGTACTCGCCTGGCTGCAGCCGACAGCTGCCGGCCTTTCCGCGCATGACCTCCTCGCCGGTGTACAGGTCGTATATCCGCATCCCCCTGACCTGACCGTCCGCCCATTCGCTGCCTGTCAGCCGTACGCGAACGTCGATATTCACCGAACCGTAGGCATACGGCCCGCCCATGGCGATGGCGAAGCCGTCATCCGCTATCCATTCCATGGACCGGTCGCTGAAATCGACTTCCGGTTCCGGCTCCGGCTCCCTGACCTTCTCCTTGCCCGCGCACTCGGAGAGGTTGGTCTTGCAGACAGGGCAGGATGTATCCACCGCGCCGGCCGCGCATTTTTCCTTACAGGTACACACCGGGGCGGCAGGCGTCTCCTCGTCCATCAGGGCCAGCAGGTCGCGCTCGTCTACCTGGTTGAGAAAGTGGACGGTGTTCTCGCCGTCCTCCGCCCGGTCGATGATGATGTAGAAATAGTTGCCGCCTTTTGTGACCACGGTGATGAACTGCTTATCCCCGGCGCTTTCACCGGCGATATCGTCCACCAGTGTCATGTTGCCCTCCGGGGTCAGGGGCTGGGGCTCATAGCCGCCCGTGGTCTCCTCCCCGGTGTAGTAGGGCTCGCCGTCCCCGCCGCCGGCGAAGGCCACGGTGGAGGTGGCCGCCATGCAGAAAAGCGCCAGGAACACGGCGGCGAAACGGCGAAAAGCTCTGTTACGCTTCATCTTCCGCACCCTCGCTTTCCTCCGTCTCCATCAGCCCGTCCGGCAGGGAGATCATGCCGCTGGCGTAGGCGCGCAGGAAGGCGGTCAGCTCCCTGTTGTCCATACGGACAGCCTTTACCATGCGGACGATCTCCAGGTTCTCCTCCTCCGTGAGCTGGGCTTCCAGCGCGCGGAGGCGCTTCTGCTGCTCGGAGATCTTCTCTTTGGTCTTTTCAATATCACGGCGGATCTTCTCAACAGTTGCCATGTGTGCAAAACTCCTTTCCAAATCGTTCTCTCCATGAATAGTTGCGTCCAAGCCCCTGAACAGTTTTCAGGTTGGCCCGTGCGTTATCCTCCAATGCCAGCGCGCGCCGGAACAGGTCCGGGTAACGCTCCCGCAGGTCGATGATCTCCTCCGCTTTCATACTGGGGCAGAAAAAGCAGGAGGACTTGCCGGGTTGGGGAAGCCCCGCATCTTCAATGGCCTGCATACACGCCGCCCGGTCCCATCCCCATTCCATCAGGGGATACCATTTGCTGTACTTCGGGTCTGCCAGATCACGCAGAAGGACCTTGTCGCTGCGATAGTGTTCGCCAGCATCATAGCCGATGAACTTGACCACCTTTTTTCCGCTGGCCCAAACCTCACGGCACGGAGGATAGTTGTTGCAGAACTTTTCCTGCGGCCCGATCTTGTGTTTCAGGGAACACCGCTTGAAGCCGTAGGCGATGGAGGGCAGGGTGCCGCTCTGCAAACACTCCTGCTCCAGGGTCAGCCGCTTGCCGTCCCGCGTGGTCTTGTAGACTCTGGTGATGGGCGGCATCCCGTGGTCCTTCAGCCATCGGTCCATGACGTCCAGGTAGGCGTAGGTGTGGGGATGCTCCGCCCCCGTATCCGCAAAGAGGATCAGGTCCACCGGGATACGGTGCTGGTGCAGCCCGATCAGAAGGGCGGTGCTGTTGGCGCCGCCCCCATAGGAAACCATATTGATGTGTGTTTCACCTCCCGTTCCATTCTCTTTCATATCGGTATTTCATTTGTGCGGGATACAGAGGTTCAGAAGGGCGGCGTTTTCCGGTCCACATTTTGCCTCCGGCCAGGCCGGCGCATTTCCAGCCCGCCGCCCGGAGGCTTACGCCATTCTCCGTATCCAAAATGTAAGTGATGATTTTTCGGTATCCCATGGTCCTAGCTGCCCGCGCCGCCGCGCCGTAGAGGAAACTGCAAGCATTTTGCGTCCCATCCGTACACAGCCGGTTGACTTCCAGGGTCAGCCCATCATCCAAATACCGGCTGACAGGCCGCCCCACGATAGCGACGCCTGCAAGGCGCCCATCCACCATACAGCCCAGGGAGAACTTGTGCCCCCGCACTGGCTTATGGTGGCGGTGGTGCTCTGCGACAAAAGCGTTGGCCTCGGCCAGGGATACCGGACATAAAGATAGCATGGAACACCTCCCATCAGTTGTACGGCGGCCGGCCGTAGGCATAGAAATGGGATTGCCAGTAGCTGGTGTTCAAATTGGTGTAGGAAATCGGATCTCCACAGTGCAGCATCATATTATCGCCCACATAAATGCCCACATGGGAAACGCCTGGGGTGTCGTAGGTCCCCACGAAAAACACCAGGTCGCCCGGCTGGGGATCGGATACCGGGGTGGAGATATTGTAGAGCCCCTGGGCGCCCAGCCGCCCGGTGTTGCACAGACCGGTGCTGGTCAGCACATAGCTGACGAAGCCGGAACAGTCGAAGGAGGTCTCCGGGCTGGAACCGCCCCACACATAGGGATAGCCTAGGTATTTTTCCGCCTCGGTGATAAGGGTGGCAAAGCGTTCATCCGTCAGGTACTCGGCGGGGATGTCCCAGGCCGTGGGCGGGTTCTCGATGTACTTGCCCACATACCCGGAGGACGGGAACAGGTCGGGGCGGTTGCCCAGGGTGGACATATACACGGCGTACATGGAAAGCGTCTCCTGATTCATCATGTAGACCGGCAGATGGGAGAGGTCGAAGTTTTCCAGCTTCACGGTGCAGATATAATAATCGTAATAGACCCGGTAGCTCTCCGTATGGGTGTTGCCCTCCTCGTCCGTCCAGGTATCCGTCTCGATGTAGTACCGCCGTTCCACCTCCACCGTCTCGGTGAGGATGTATTGCCGGTCAAACAGCATTTGAAGGTCGCCCTGCACCTGGTCTATGGTGAAGGTCCCCTCATGGAGCGCCGACAGGATGGACAGCAGCACATAGGGGTCATGCTCAATGTCGTCCAGATCGTAGTGATACTCGTCATAGTCGTGGGTCTGCTCATAGGTATCCAGATACCGCCGCAGCTCATCCTCTTTGGCGCAGTAGGCGGCCTCCGCCGCCAGCAGGTCAGCATCCTCGGAGAGATAGGAGGAGGCCACAATGTTGGACACGCCGCCGCCGAACATGGAGGAACAGGATTGCAGCAGGCCCAGCAACAGCACCAGTACAAGGCCGATCCCGCCGATGATAAGGAACACCTTCTTGTGCCAGGCTATGAACTCGCCGGCCTTCTTCGCCGCCTCCGCGCCCTTCTTTGCGCTCTTGGCCGCTGTCTGCGCCGCCGCCTTTGCACCCTCCGCGCCGCGCGACGCCCGGTAGGCCGCCGCGTACTGCCGCTGCATCCGCTTCTTCTGCCAGATGCGGGAGATGGGGCCG